>Ga0307376_10005633_pt1 | contig 11244 bp, 14 predicted proteins | sample TR2MG_FD_202536 | JGI IMG/M metagenome (GOLD analysis project Ga0307376, IMG submission 202536) | Soil microbial communities from Risofladan, Vaasa, Finland - TR-2 | ecosystem: Environmental > Terrestrial > Soil > Coastal area > Acid sulfate soil | place: Finland: Risofladan, Vaasa | collected... | reverse complement strand
CAGGGAAATCTGCCAGAAAAACCGGCCAGAAAAACCGGCCGGAAAAAACCGGTGGCGAGAAATGACGTAAAACGTTTGTGGGTATAGCTTTACGTCAAATGCCGAGTCTCAAAATACTAAGTGTCTAGTTCGCGGGGGAGAAATGACGAACAGTGCCGGTCGGGAGTGATGAGAAGGGCAATCCATTCCTCCCACTCATGGTGAGGGCAGCACGTGGATCGCGACCAGTGGCCGCAATGTAACTGGCATCGGGCCAACAGCCTACCGATCTCCTTCTTCTCCCGGACGTCGCTGTCGGCGTTGTCGACGGCCTCAAGCAGGTCATTGACAAGGCGGTTGTCCATCATATCACCACCTGTAAGCTGGGCAGTGTCCGAATTCAATCAGCCGGGCAATCGGCACGCCCTTGGAACAATTGCCGCAGTGGCAGATCTGGTCGGCGTGATAGTGCGAACACCCAGGGCAGAGGGCGAGAAGAATGAAGACCACATCGTTGAGGTCGCGTGGCTCGGGCGTGGTGGGGCAGTGTCGCGGGGACGGGCCCTTGGGGCCGTAGCTGCGGAGGTGGCTCGTTGGAATGCCGCATACTCCGCAGATAAAACGGCCAGGGATATCGGGATGCGGGTTGAATTCGCAGAACATTAGATCGCCAATACGTCTACTGTCAGCGGCCAATTGCAGGAACTGCCACTGATCCCCGGGAACCAGTACATATCCGTCGTGAAATCGAAATCCTTACAGTCGACAGGGAATCCATCAATCCAGGTGCGCCACCATGAAGCGTAGGAATCTTCGGGGGCAAATTCAACTTCCAATGCTGCTTGCGTACCTAAGCACACCAATACAACCAATCTATCGGAATTGTCAACAAGGTATACCCGCACTACTCGGCACAAGGTTGTATCCGTGCAGCCCAGGTTTACAATTTCTCCGCTATAAGTGCATTTGCGGTATCCGTCATTCCATGCTGGAGTTGCAGGGATTACGTGCGAGGCAGCAGAAATATCACCACAGTTTGAACAATCGTTATTGGTCACGCCAGCAATAGTAATCTCTAATGCTGCCGGTGCCGTCCCTTCCGGGCATACGCTACATGTTACAGGTTCTTCTCCACAGCACGGCCCGACACACGGCTGGAACCGGCCCAGCTTGTGAGCAAACCCCAGCGTCGGCACCAGCAGCCCGCTCGCTCGTCTGGCCCATGATTCGACGCTCATCGATTAGCACTCCGCATGGGTTACTTTCCAGCGGCCGTCGATCCGCTGAATGACGACGGCCGTGCCGGAATTGAGGGTGCCGGAAGTCATCACAATGAGAGGCAAGACGCCGGGGATTGTCTCGCTGGTAGCCGCCGGTGGGTTGCCCCGCCAAAGCGTAACGCTCACGCCATCGGTATCGTCGTAGTCGAGATCGTCGTCCAACTTGCCCTGATAAATGCGATGTGATCGAGGGCTTGCCGGTTGTGGAGTCCGTCGTCGAAATCCCTCCAGCGCGTCCGCATGTGCCGCGGATTCCGCCGACGTTGGTGGCCTATATATCTCGCCTTTGCGGTATCGTCTCATTCGCCACCCCACCCAAACACGTCCACGTAGTTTTTCCACTCGCGCCCATGTGGCCGGATGATTTCGATGTAGTCGATCGGCCGGATGGTTTTCGTGTTCGATTCGCCATCCGTAGCGGTGTCCCATTTGTAAACGGGGCTCACAATGTCGAAGCCTGTCTTCTCCGCGATCGTGATCCCACCCACGACAAGGTTAGTTTCATTTCGGGACACCTCGAAACTGTACTCTGCCGATGCCTCGCATTCCGACTCCGTAGCATTCCCGCCAGCGTAAGCTATTTCGCCCCGATCGTAGCCGAGGAACATGTCATTGTTTGGATGCCCAACCAGTCGTCCAACAGCCCGGAGGTAGGCGTGATTCAGAAACATTTCCGGGTGTCGATAAGAGATCACGATCCGGGTCTGGTTGAACGGCACATCGACTCCCGCGATCTCCTCCCCGTTCCAGATCACGCCTTCGTTGTCCACGGCCGTGTCCGACGGATACCCGGCAATTCGTTGCCCGGCCGTTGCCTTCGCCATTCCCGCCGCATGTTCAACGCGAACAATGTAGCTTCCCGTCTGCTTATCCAGCGGCGAATAGGTTACGCTCACTTCATACAGTTGAGCGTAGTACGCTTCGTGCAACTGGATCGAATTCCAGTAGAGATTGCCCAGCGGGGTGCTATATCCCGGATAGTCCGACCGTACCAGATCCATTACCAGTGACGAAACCGTGTCGAAACAGTCACCGCTCCCTGCGTACGGCAAGGTCCCCCGAACGCGAAACTTGCGAACGATCGTGAGCGATTCGCGGTCAAGCGTCAAGTCTGAGCCAACGACAAGTTCCAAGGTCAGTGCCATCACGCCACCCGCCAACCTGCGAGAAATAGTCCCATTTGTATTGCCATGTCCTCCGTGTATCGCGCGACTTTGTCGATTCCGTCAGCCATCTTTTTTTCCGGTCCGCCGCCCGGCTGGTAGCCAGAGATTCGCGCGGCCGCGGCCGAATAGGTGGCGGTCAAGGCAACGCCCCTAGGTCTCGCGGTCACTGGTACTCCGTCGCCGCCTGCGCCGCCTGCGCCGCCTGCGCCTGCGCCGGCGCCGGCTTGTGTCTGTTGTTCGGCCGCTGCCCCTTTGGTTTTAGTGGCATCGGCAATCAACGCATTGAGATTGTTTCGCAACGCTGAAACGGCCTCCGGATCTTTATAGTTTTTTACTTCCGCAAAGGCCGCTTGAAATCGTTCGAGAAATGCCGCTTTGGCTTCCTTCGACATCCCCTTTGTTGCTTCAGCCAATTGCGCTGCTGCCGGACCGATTAACTTGGCGGCGTCGATTCCCGCAGCCTTTATTCGCTCGGCATGTTCCGTTGCCGCCTGATATATATCCGTGGAGAACTGGCTGATCGCCGGCTTCATTTGTTCTACGGCCTGTTGCATCGTTGCCGCGCCACGGCCAACCTCGTCCTTCATCGCTTTTGCAACATCGCCCCCAAATGTTGAGACTACCTGCCCCGCGTCCGCATGTTCGCCGGATAGACCCGCTATCGCAGCGCCTCCGGAATCCATCAGTGTTTCTCCAGCATCGGCTAATGCCTTCATTCCCAAGTCGCCAGCCGTATCCATTGCTCGCATCGCTGTGTCTTTTGACGTGGCTTGCAAGGATAGCAATTGCTTTGCTCCCGTGGGCATTTTCCCCATCAAAGCATCCGATATGACACCAGCGATCCCGTGGGCTATCTTATTGGTGAATGTTGCCCATAATACTACGGCTTTGATCAGGCTGGCCAGCAGAAACTTTGAGGCTTCGTAAAACATCACGGCAAGTGTTTTTGCGATAAACTTTGGAAGCACAATATATGCGTTGATGAATCCCGCAACCACATTTTGCATGGCAACCAGCCCGAATCCTTTAACTGCATCCCACATCGCTCGCCCGATGTCGACTGCCAGTAGCATCTGGGAATGAAACATGGGGCCGATGCAACCTAGCGCCACTTTGGCAATCTGCGAATATAGATTCCACGCCGCAACAAATAGATCCCTCTGTTGTTTCATTCCCGACATGAAAGCAACGCCGATGAACTTAAAGGCCCCCCTGGCCACGACCTTGAAAAAGTCCCATACGGCGATTATTGGTTCTCGCCACATCCCTATCACGGCCCCCCATGCCCCCGCTAGACCAGCGAATGCCGCCGATGCTAAGCCGGGAATCAGGTCGCGGAAAACGTAGGTCACCCTAGCGGCGATCTCCACAAGGGCCAGCCTCGCCGCCGTTTTCATGACGTCGAACGCCAATCCAACATTTCCTGATTTAATGGCTTCGCTAATGCCAACGAACACCTCGCGGAACCGGCCGAGCAATTTGCCGAGCATCGAAGAAATCGATTGATAAGCAGCCCGGCCGGATTCGGTCCAGCGCACGAACGCTACTGCCGCCGCCAGAACTGCGGAGACAATGAGCCCAATCGGCGATGTCATTGCCACAACGATCGTAGCCAGCGCCCCACACGCGAACGAGGCGAGAAAGGCCGCCATCCCCATGCCTATCAATGCAACGCCAAGCAATCCCACTCCGGCCGCACTCGCCGCCACCGCAACAACCACCCCTTTGTTATTCCTTATGAGCATTGCAGTTGCTTTTGCAGCCGCCAGAATGGCATCTTTATACGGCAGAATCGCGCTCGTCACCGCCCCGCCGATTTCGAGCATAATGTTTTTCGCAATCTCAAGCCCTTGATTCCAGAAAAACAACGGGCCTTTGATTTTCTCAAACGCGGTGTCTACGTTGCCGGCCCTGTTCGCCATCCCTTCAAGATCTTCGCTGAATCCCTGCATTTTGGAAATCGCGGGGAAAATGCCGCGAAGGGCTCGTAGGTTAGGAAAGATCTTCGCCACATCTCCCGGGTCCAGCGTGCTAAGTCGTTCAAGCACGCCAGTCATACCGATGGCCTTCAGCGTGCCGGCGTCCATCGCCTCGCCAAATTTTTGCTCCCAGAGTGCGGCGCCCTCAGTTCCCGGTTTCAAAAACGTGGCGGATATTGCTTGCAAAGCAGTTAGCGCCGAATCAGTTCCGCCGGTAGCTCTCGTTAAAAGCGCCACAGCAGCGCCCATATCTTCCACTGACATTCCGGCCGCCTTGGCAGTCGCAATGATATCGCCAAGGTGGCCCGATAGCTCGCTTAGGTTTGTGCGGCCGCGCTTGACGATCGCAAACAGAAAATCCGACGCGTCGCCGGCATCTCTGAAGGAATCGCCATAGTGGTCCATCAGCGTGTTCAGCACAGCCACCGAATCGCCGACTTCTCCGTTGCCGCCAGCCGCCAGCTTGGTCGCCGCTGCCAGCCGTTCCATCGCGCGTTCCGGTGGCACGGTTGCGGATAGGATATCGTAGAGCCCCGTCGCGAGATCGTCTTTTGTTTTGCCAAACTCTTCGGCCAGGTCTTTGATACCCTGGCGGAATCCAGACAAGAACTCATCTGGGTTATCCAACATTGTGGATACGTTTCCCATTTGGGCATCGAATTTAGCGAACTCTCGCATCCCTAACGCGAAAGGGGCAAACATCGCCGCCCCCGCAAATGCAAGTCGCTTGCCCATCATCATGGCGGATTGACTGAAATCGCGGAGCTTGTTTTGCGCGGATCGCAACGCCCGCTCAAGATGGCTGGCCATGTCATTCTTCAGGAAGAGGCGTACAAAAGCACGGCCAGCTTCCACGTCCGCTTTACTGGCCACCTTATCCCCTCCCGGCTTGCTGGTGCATTTCCCGTTCGCGTTCCATGGCTGCCTTCGCCTCTCGCATTGCCGGCGTGTCGGGGACGCCGTAATTGCCCCACTCGATTACCTGGCCGGTCTGAATGAATTGCTCCACATCGAATCGCTTCTCCTGCCATACCAGCATTCGCACGTCGACAGCAAACGCTCTCCGCGACTCGCGAGCAGAAACAACCATCAACCAGAGGTCTCGGAGGGTAAGTCCCCGGGGACTGACTCGACATTCTCCCGCGAATCGGCGACAGGCATCGGCGGCATGACATCCTGGGCGAATGCAGACCCGGCATCCTGCAATAATGGCGAACTCCCACCTTCCTCCATCTCTTCCCGGACCATTCTCATCACGTCCCGCTGAACCTCGGGGTCCATCCTCGCGAATCCGACCGCCAGTTGTAGCTGCTCCGGCGTCATCTCCGGTTGATTCTTCCGCGTCGTCAAACGCGATTGCATCGCGGACCATTCGCTCTCCGGGAAAAAATCCGCGAGGGCCTCCAACACCGCCCTTCTCGCCCGCATGATAGCGTCCTTGCGAATTTGCTTCTGGAACTCGGCCTGCGACTTGCGTCGCTCTTTCAACTGCTCATCGCAAGCCACGGCCAGCACTCGAATCAACGCCTTCACGTCTCGGTCAATAGCCAACAGCCCACCGGCAGATAAGTCCGCTAGGTCCACCTTCGCCTCCGTTGCGATGCGGTCCAGCAGGAATCCGTCGAATTCAAGCCGCCATTCTTGCCCCAGTGCATCGGTGAATTTACTCACGCTTCTTTCCTCCTGGCCCGATATGGAAAACGCCCCGTCTGGTCGGGCACCGGCGGGGCGAATGTACTGCCGGACACAGAGCCAACAGCTATCCTCTGATGTCCAGTAAATAGGCCACTTCCAACACCTCTCCGATGACCGCCGTGGCGGTTGCCCCATCTACAACGGCTAACGCAATGCGGCAATCCAAGATGTCTCCTCCGGCAAGACCAGCCGGCGCAATCACAAAATCCTTGTCGGCATTCGTCAGATTGTTTATGTCCTGCGCGGCCGTCGAACATAAATCGGCCCCCACTGCCCCATCGCGATCCGCCTTGTATACTTGCACGTCGATCGTTGCAGTGGTGTCGGCAATTGTCGTCTTCATGCCGGCACGAATCCGCTTCGTTATCGTTTCACCGGCATCATATTCGGGCGGTAATACAAAACAGTATCGCGCGTAGCAAGTCGTCGTGGTCGTCTTCAAATCCCAGGTATCGAGATACCACGACACCGTGCCGAATGTCTGCGTAGCGGGAAAACCCAAGTCATCCGTCGCCGACGGACTGGGCAGCGATGTTTGTATCGCGTCGTGAACGCGAAACGCGGACCAGGGCACGATATACTTTTTTGCCGTGTCTTGCGCCAGCTTGGTGCGAGCAATCTCGGCTGATGCAGAGATGTCGGCGTTGGTGACCGACCCCGCGCCTAGCCGCATGTCGCCCGACAACTGAGCTACGCCGTTGAAATATCCAGCCATGGCAGCACACTCCTTTACGGCGTTATACCGCCGTGATTCCAACGAGGACGTACAGCGTCGCGGCGTATAGGCTATCGTGCGACGCGGCTCCGTGCGTTATGCGTGCGCCGGTAAACACGTTGGTATCCCCGTTCGCTATATCGTAGATCGCGGCATCCGCCCCGTTGGCCTTCTCGTGGACCAAGTCGATTTCCTCAATCGAATTGTCGTCGGTGTCTTGCAGGTCCAGGTGGGCCTTCGCTCCGGTGTCGCTTGGGTTTCGGTAGAAGATGCCGATGATCTGCGCATCGTCGCCGTCGAAATTGACCTCGACCGCCGTCTGCAAAACGACGGTGCACGCCGTACCTTGAGTCGGCAGAGCATCACCAGTCCCGCCGTCAACAGTCACCGCATTAGTCGCCACTGTCGCAGTCATTCCGTGACGGACGCCGGCGGCCCAGTAAATATCCACAACGTCGTCCGACTCGATCGTATGGCCCGTCGACAGCGTGGCAACGCCGGTATCGTCATCGGTAAAAGTCGTCAACGTCCCGCTCTGTGCGGCTACAAGCGCCGCCAGCGTCTGCTGAACCCCTACCGTGCCGACGAAAGTGACATTATTTTCCCCGTCCGAATTGAAGCTGTATCCCGGGAACGCAAACGACCAGGCTTTTTGTGCTTGTGGCATCGCGTGATTCTCCTATATGTGTTTTCCCGAAGTCTCATCAGGTCGTGACGAAATCGCGAGCGTAAGCGGTGGTCGGGTGCAACTCGAATTCCACCATCTGGCCATCAGCGATGGCTCCGGGACTGCTGTATTTGATCCAGCAATCGCCATCAAACGCGACCTCGCCTGATGCAACCCGCTGAAATTTGAACGCCAGGCCAACCGGCGGATTGGAATCGGCATACCCGAGTATTGATGTCATGTTGGTATCGCCATCGTGGTAGATCATCGAGAAGGTCGGCTGTGAATTCTTTTTGACGGGGTACTCATCCATTTGCGGGATACCCGTCCCATCACCGCGGCCGGGCAGATCGACGAAATCAAAATCCGCCCCGCCGGGATCGACATCCACCACGTTGGCGTCAATATGCGTGGTCGCCGTACTACCGGCAGTACCCCAGTACACCACCATCTCGTGGCCTTTGCGTTTCTTCGCCATAATTCAACTCCTTATGAGATCGCCCCTTTCCAATCGCGATGGAATCGGGCTAGGTTTCGTTGCAAGGCCGGCTGCATAAACGGCCGCGCCGGATACGTTACAGTAAGCGTTGGCGGCGGTGCTTCGCCTTGTTTTGGTCGGCCTCGACCCTTTCTCTTTTTTGTCCGCGTGAACGTCCCGCCGAATTCCAACATGTGGGCCAACCACGGAGGGCGGCCACCACGCTTCACGAGCTTATACGCCGGCCCCACGACCCATCCCTGTTTCGTGTCCTCGTCTTCGGCCGCCAGAATCGACTTCCCAAATCGACCAGTATGTTTATGCGGAGGTGTGCCAGGTCTCGACGGGCCTTCCATTTCTATCATGGAGTCGATAGCGGACTTGCGAATCGAAAGCGAGGCGTGCTTGAGCGTTTTGTACGCTCCCTTATCCGTCGCTTTTAGAAGGGCTCTCGGAATAGGTATCAGTTTTCCTGTTACGCCAAGCATCTCACCCGCTCACGATCCGTTTCGTTTTGACAACCCACGCATACCCGCCCGCGTGGGATACCAACTCGGGCCGCTTCCCGCCGAGCATCAGTTCCCAGACGTCGCCGTCGCCGTCGGTAATCCGGTCACCGGCTTGCGGGGTCACCACAGCATCGTCGATCTCATAGTCGGCTTTCTTGATTAGCCATTCACGATCCCAATAATTAGACATGGCCACCTTGTTGCCGCTCGCCTCATCGCCACTGTCTACCACGACGGCCCTTATCTCCGTCGTGGCACTCGATCGCGACAGTGTGACCGTTTGACCCGCTGCATCAGTAAGGGTATCAACCATCCACGCCAGACCATCGGAAAACCAAGTCATCCGCCTTCTTCCTGTGATTCGACATCATCCATAAGCGGGTCTTCGGCAGGCTCGACCTCCGCAACCGTCCAGCCATCTGCCGTCATGGTCACGTTGTCGAGTGATACCGTACCGGCCTTCAACGCACGCAAGAGAGCCAGCGTCTTGAGATAATCGCAACGCAAGTTGGAATCTGTCTGAATCTCGTTCAACTTTCGCATCAAGTTGTCCACAACGTTTCCTTCGTGGTTGAAAGCCGGAGCCGCTACGATCAGCGGCCCCGGCGTGTGGTTATCGCGCCTAGCCTATGCGGTAGGCGACAAAGGTATTGGCCGCTCCGCGAACAAATCGGAACGTCCCGGAGGGGGTTACGTCGGCCCCGTCGTCGTCAATTTCCTCGCAACCTACAAACGTGCAACCAGCCGCGGCCGTCATTGTGATGATGTCCCCAGCACCGCCGAGGTTGACAACTGTCAGGTCGAAAGAATCGCCGGTAGCCAATGTGCCACCAAGCGCAGCTTCGATTTGCGTGCCCGTGCGAACGGTATACGCAGCAGCAGCCGTTGGCGTACCGACCAAGATGCCGGACAGCATCTGAGCGTCCGTCAACGAAGCGGTATCGGCTGCCGTTTCGGGGGTGCCTTGATAGCCGAGCACTTTGGCCCGAAGGTGGATATTGCCAGCAATGCCAGATCCAGACGCCCCCGTAGTCACGACAACAGCACCGCCATTGCCCGACCCAGCAGCAGCACCGCCGGCAATTCCGACACCGCCGCCGGCACCGGTACCCTTACCGGCACCGCCCGTCATGGTAACGGCGCCGCCAGCGCCATCGGTTGTGTTGGCGTTGGCACCGCCGGCAATGGCAACGGCTCCACCCGTGCCAGTTGCGCCGGCAGCGGACGCGCCTCCGGTAATGGCAATGGCACCGCCGTTGCCCGTTGCGCCGCCGACACCACCGACTAGACTCGCAGCGCCTCCGGCTCCCGTACCCTTGCCGAGACCGCCGGTTGCGGATACGGCCCCTCCGGCTCCGTTCGTGCTCGCGGCGGCCCCGCCAGCTACGGCAATAGCGCCGCCGGCCCCAGTTGCTCCAGAGCCGGACACACCGCCAGTGACGCCAACCGCACCACCGTCGCCAGTCCCCTTGCCGAGACCACCAGCCACGGCCGCCGTTCCACCGGCCGCATTACCAGCCGCCGAGCCGGCCGCACCGCCGGTGAGGCTTGCAGCCCCTCCCGTGCCGCTCGTAGCACCACTCACGCCGCCGGTGACACTTGCCGCGCCGCCGGCCCCTGTGGCACCGCCGACACCGCCGGCGAGGCTTACGGCCCCACCTGCGAGGCCAGTTGTGGCACTGGTTCCGCCGGCAAGGGCGATAGCCCCACCCTGGGCGGCATCAATTCCGTTCATGTTCAGCGAGGCATCCTCAGCCTCGATGTCCGAAGCCGTCACGGCCCCGCCTACCGTTGCCGTGCGTTTCGCCCCGCTCAACGCCACCTTGACGTAGCTGTCAGTTGCGGCGGTTGTTTCGACGGCCACGCCCATGATGTAGACGCTGGACGTTGCAGCCGTTGCGGCCCCCGTGCTCACCGTGCCGGTTACGGGAGTTCCAGTTGCGTCCCAGTAGACCGCATCGCCGGCCGTGATGATCTCGGCCATTTGCGGAACTCGGCAAAGGCCGGTAATCGCAAGACTGCCTTTCACGCCGTCGGCGATTGCAGCCGGCGCGATACAGGGAATGGTTCCCAATAGTACGACTTGCCCCGCGTCAACTGCCGCCCCGGAGGGCGTGTAGTCGATGTATTGACCGTCCTGGTAATAGAGTGCTGGTGTCTGAGCCATTTTGATTTTCTCCTATCTGAGAGATTTGCGTTTTGTTCCGGCCTCCGCCGGCGAAGTCAGGATCGGTTATGCACCGACGGAATGAACGCTCGCACGATATTCGGTCATCGAAACGCCGAAGTCGTGATAGCCGCGAGACTGAATGCCAAGCGTATTGAAATCGGCGTCGGTCGACTCGATGGTCGGAGCTTGCACGCCGTTCAAAAAGGCCATGACCGCCGAGGCAAGCATCGCCGGATCGGCGAGCAAGAACCATCCGGTTGCCGAGTAGCCGGTGTATCCGCTGTTGGAAAGTTGCGGTACGACAACCGGCCGGAACCGGTTGAAGTACACGTTTGCGACCAGCGTCTTCGTACTAGCCGTGGTGTCGCGGACCTCCTGCGACACGTACAGCTTGCGAGCAGTGGCCTCAAGATCGGATGGAACCAGCAGCAGTTGCGGCTCCAGTTCAATCAGGTTTCCATCCGGTCCTTCCGCATCGCGGAAGAGCTTGACGGCCGTGTTGAGGGCGGTCTCGCCAAGCGCAGTCGCGGCACCCGTCTGGTAATTGCCTCGGGCGGCCGTCCAGAAGGCGGCCCCGTTGACAGCGGCAAGCCATGCCGTCCAGAA
>Ga0307376_10005629_pt1 | contig 11249 bp, 9 predicted proteins | sample TR2MG_FD_202536 | JGI IMG/M metagenome (GOLD analysis project Ga0307376, IMG submission 202536) | Soil microbial communities from Risofladan, Vaasa, Finland - TR-2 | ecosystem: Environmental > Terrestrial > Soil > Coastal area > Acid sulfate soil | place: Finland: Risofladan, Vaasa | collected... | reverse complement strand
CAATGTGGCCATAGTTGCCGATGTCAGAAGGACCGTGCCACAGTTGGGGTGTAGGGCCAGCTTTCGCTCACCCTGCTGCAACCTGGTGTAGGCCTCATCAACAGCCCCAGCCACTACCTCATCGGTAACCGGACCATAGATATTTAAATGGAAGCCCCAGGGGGTCGAATTTCCCTGGGCACTGAACTTTGTATGTTTTTCGCTCAGAACGTTCATGGTCGCATGTTCAAGAGCATGATTGCGAATAACTCGGCTAACTATCTCAGCGGTCATAAATAGCTACTCCATAATTTGCCATCAGCAAAGGAACTGAAAGTGATGGACGAATCCAACTTTAGGTGGAGATATCCAGCCAATAATCTGCTCTGGTCCGGCTTCACCACAACTCGGCCCATCATAACATGGTTGATGCCCAGATCAAATTTAAAATGCATCATTCATCCATTTATACCCGGACGATGGATCCTGTTGCTCTTCAACAGTTTTCAGGAGCATATCCGAACCGGCTCCATTATATATGAAATCCTATAGCCTGGGTTCTTGCCCATAAGTCGGCAAACCCAGGTCCGGCATACTCTTTCCGGCCAGAAAACTTTCCAAGGCAGTTTCGGCCGCTCGGACATCATCCCAGGGATGCTCGACCACACCAAAACACATCGATTGCTCGTGTCCTTTTCCACAAATTAAGACCAGGTCCCCGGGTTGAGCCAGGCTAACGGCAAAATAAATGGCCTGGCCTCGATCTGGCACACGCCAGAAAGAGTGACCTTCTCGGCCGCCCTGGCTGCGACAGCCGGTCGCCATCATCTCGAGAATGTCGGCCAGGGATTCAGTGCGTGGGTCTTCGGCCGTCAGGATGGTCAAATCGGCTTCTCGGGCAGAAAGCTCAGCCATCAAGCGCCGTTTATCCACATCTCTCTTGCCGGCGCTACCGAATACGGTTATCAGTCGGCTCGAACAAATGCGCCGACCGGCGGCGATAGCCTGGGCCAGAGCATTCGGAGTGTGAGCGAAATCTACCACCACCTGGAACGATTGGCCTTGTTGGACCTGTTGCATCCGGCCATCCAATTGTTGGACGCTTTCCAGGCCTACCCTAATCAGTTGGGGATCGATTGCCAGGGCAAAGGCAGCCCCTGCGGCAGCCAACATGTTGTAGACGTTGAAGCTCCCAACCAAGGAAGCTGTGACTGGCAACGGCGCTGTCTGTGGCAGCAACAGGGAGAAGTGCGTCCGGTGGGTTCCATAGACCAGGTCACTGGCCGAAATTTCTGGTAGGGGTGACCCAGGCTGCCGGCCTAACCCATAAGTCAATCGTTGGGGAACGGGGATGGCGGACAATCTCGTATATGAGGAATCATCCTGGTTTAAGACGGCCGTTGGCTTCAGGGAATCGAGGTTTGCACCAAAAGGATCAACAGGACCGGCCGGCATACCCCGCCGCTCCCCCAAATTGGTCTTAGGCGAAGCCGGGATCCCGGTTGAGAGCTTTTCAAAAAGCTGCGCTTTAGTTGAAAGGTACGCTTCATAGTTACCGTGATAATCCAGGTGTTCGTGGGTGATATTGGTCACCACGGCAACGTCGAAATTGACGGCCCCGACCCGTTCCTGGGCCAGGCCATGGGAGGTGACTTCGAGAATACAATGGCTTAGGCCGGCCTCGACCATGCGCCGCAGATATTGCTGCACTACCGGTGCCTCAGGTGTCGTCACATGTAACGCCAGAGGCTCCTCATCCCCGCCAATAGACGCTTTTAAGGTGCTTAACATTCCAACCCGGATGCCGGCCGTCTGAAGGATGTTGAATAAGATGTTAACCGTCGTTGTCTTGCCATCAGTGCCCGTTACGCCGGTGATAATAAGCTGGCGGCTGGGAAAATCATACCAGGCCGCGGCCAACCAGGCTTCGGCGGCGGCTGAATCGATTGCCTGCAAATAGGTGATCCGTGTCAGGTCGACATCTAAATCGTTCGGATCGCGTTGGCCTAGGACCAGGCAGGCGCCGTTCGTTATGGCCTGGCCGATATAGGCATGGCCATCGGTTCCGGTCCGTACTCGTGCTATAAAGCACGAACCGGCCGTAACCTGGGCGCTATGTTCAACCAGATCAGTCAGTAACAGGTCCGGGCCGGAATACGCCGGCGGTTGGGGGAGATTCGAACCATCGACTGCTCCAGCCCAATCGGACAATAATTTCTTCAGGGATTTGGGCATTGTTTAATTCATTGAACGGTCAGTATACAGGCGAGATGTCTCACACAATCTTACCTGAATTATAAGCTATCTCAATCACCCGGCCGGGTAAAAAACTGGAAGTCAGATAGCGAAAGGATTGTTTGCGATCTTCTCCTCCCCCAGGTGCTGCGCTTATATCTTCAATAAAAATAGCTAAATCTTCTATGATGCGTGCATAGCGAAAGTATATCAATGCATTATTGTCAATCTGTGTGGGACCATACCCTTCATAGAACAAGGTTTCTTCCCGATTACTGTTCCATGCGCCGCCGATGCCACCTCCGATAAACATAAGATCACGCTCTTTAGGCGCCCAGATGGGATCATCCCAATCAACGATAAAAAACGGACCCTCGGGTTCGATCAATATATTACCTGCGTGAATATCAGAATGACATAAGGCCATTGGCTCAGTGGAATTCTTTAGCTTCGTGGCAAACCAATCAGCCTGCCTGATGAGGTCCAGGATCACCGGGCGCTTAAGTTTCAGAAAGGCTAACAACTCCTGCCGCAGGGGATCATCATAAACCTCATTTTCAACGCGAGTTAAGATCATGGCCAACGATTCGCGCCACTGACCGGACAATTTCCAACGCGGGATTTGCCTGCTAAGTACTTTTGGCACGGCCGCTGTGTGGATGCGTTGTAACGCCCCGCCAAAATCGATCCATTGGCGATCTGACAAATCCACATCAAAGCCGTTATCCCCAATAATAAAGGGGTAGAGAATCACCTGGTAATTCTCCAGGCTCGCCCTGAGTGCCTCTGTTTTGGTCGGCAGAGGCGAAATGATTTGCCTGATGCCCAGTTGGCTAAAGAATTCAGGCAACCTCAGACTAATATCATTAAAACTACCGGTTCTTAATTTTAGGAAATACGTTTCTAAATCCACTGTAACCACCCGGAAAACCGATGTGTTCAAATCAGCTCCAAGAGGTAGAAAAGAAACATCGACAATGAACAAGCCGTAATTCTCCAGCAGGCAGGCGATGATTTGTTCATTGGGCAAATCGGGACGTTCAAGCATAGACAGAAGTACTTTCCAGTTTCATCAGAAATAGTTTATATCCTGGCCGGCCATTTCTGGCTGGCCTCACTTCGGATGGTACGAGTTGAAATGAAGTCGAACTGGTTCTGAAAGGTGGCCGCTTACTCCTTGTGGAGCAAGGGCCATTGCTCCACTTGGTGCAAACCAAGGAAAGTCAATGCTTACCGGGTCGCCTGGGGCCGCGCCGGGAATTGGCATCAACCGCGCTGTCAGCGGCTTGTTTAGCCGGCTGGCCATGGCGCCAATGTCCAGCAGTATGCCGGTGAGGGACGAGAGGCTGGCATCACCGGCCAGGGGAATGGTATCCAGACCCGCGCCGCAGACGGCTGAATAACCAAGTAGATCACTGACAGATATCAAACCTGCTCCGGCCCGGGTGGCTAAGACGGAATCCTCAAAAACCGGAAAAAAAAGACCAGAAAAACCACAGCGCTGGAAATCGGCCCGGCCGATAGCGTCAGCGAGGAAGGCCGCAGCGTAAGTTGCGCCCGGTACGCCAATATGGGCCAAACCCAATTTTTCCATAGCCCCGGCCAGACTGCTCTTAGAATCTGGGAATGGTGCTAACGAAAAGTCGATGCCTCCATAAGTTAACTGATGATCGATGGCCAGTTCCCGGGCGGCCGAACCTATGACCTCCGCCTCCCTCTCTATCGCCTCGATGATCGCTCTTCGGGTTTCAACCAGCGAAGCGGCCCCATCGACGGCCTGGAAAATGAGACTGGCCGCCTCCACAGCGATGGCGAATTGTGGCGCACCGCCGGCATGATAAGCAGTGGGGAAAAAGGGTGTCCCGGGCCGGCAATTTGCCAGGGCGCTGAACTGCAAATTCGCCGATCCATCCCCTTTCAACCTACTCAATCGACGGATGATACCGGCCAGCGCCAGGCAACGCCCGGTATCCACCTCACCGCAAGTATCGGCTATCTCAGCCGCGACAAAGATCGCTTCATTCTGAGCCACGATAGCTGGCAACCAATCTAGCCATTTGGCGTCATGTTTTAAAAGAACTGGACCCAGGCTCACAAACTGGGCGCCGGCTTCAAGCCAGGGTTGGATCATATCACCTGCCTGGAAACTCTGAAGATCGCTTAACCTGAGCCAGTCGGGGAATGGCGTCGTAGCCAGGCGAACTGTTTGGACTGGCCTGGGCATCACCCTTTGAGCCTGGACAAAAAAGGTGGCCATTGCCGACGGATCAAGATCTGGCTCGGCAAAGAGCGTAACTGAGCGAATGTTCATCTGAGACAAGTTGTCTTTACTCCTTAATAATGGGATTAATGAACTAAACTTGACTTATTTGGCCTGAAGATTAGAATCCATTTTCCATATGAGCGACCAAGAATCAACTGAAAATACGCGCCCGGTAGAAGAAAATCGGCCGGCGAAAAACGAGATCAGAAAGGCCTTCGTTGCTTGTCCTCGTTGTAGCTATTTCCTGGTTGGTTACGGTCTCATTCATGATGACTTAGAGGCGTCCATGGAAAATAGTGGCGGTAAGTGGCTTGATTTAACGTGGAGTATATCCACACGTAGGCTAGTTCAAAAAAGTTACGGCGTCATGATTAATCAGATTGATTCCCATTTTGAAGGCGTTTGCGACGACTGCCGGCGGCCATACGTTTTCAGCACTTCAGATAGCGAACCACCCGAGATTACTTTTAGTATTAAAATTACCCCTGCTCGTTAGCCAATCCCAACATCCTTACCCTTTCTGGTCCAAAGATCCGGCGTCGGCGGAAATATGAGTTGTTTCTGAGCGTTGCCGGACAGCCTCGAAGAGGATGATGCCAGCCGCAACTGCAGCATTGAGCGATTCATTGCCCTGGGACATCGGAATTGATATGCTCTTCGCCAGCCGATGAGCCTCGAGGCCAGCGCCTTGGGCCTCGCTACCTATGATCAATGCGGAAGGTTGCCGCCAATCGACCTGAACGTGTCTGGTATCGGCGTCGGCGGACGCCAGCCAGGCATTCAAATGAGCCAGATCCCCCTCAATTTCTGGCCAGCTTCGGCGAGCGATGGGCAGGCGCAAGATGGCGCCCATACTTCCGCGAACCACCTTAGGATTGTGCTGATCGACGCATCCGGGCGCCAGGAAAACCGCGTCAACCCCAGCCGCGGCGGCCGTCCGGAGAATCGCCCCAAGGTTGCCTGGGTTGGCGACCCGATCTAAAATAAGTAAGAGAGTTGGGTTGTCGGGAATTGGTAAGTTTGCCATGGGTAGAACGGCCAAGACACCGGGCGGCGTTTCTGTGTCGCTCATATTGGCCATTACCCCATCACTCACCACTTTCCTTGGTGCGGTCAGGCTATCCAATCGCTGCTGATTAACGGGTGATTCGTGCCAACGGCCGCTGATGAAAAGTTGATCTGGCTGTAGCCCGTGCTGGATAATTTCATCGAGCCAGCGATCGCCTTCGACGACATAGGCGTTCTCATTTTGTCGAAAGCGACGACTGAGCAACAGCCGTTTGACATATTTAATGCTTGGGTTGCGATCACTAGTTATCATGAGTTGCAAACACGTTGGTTCCTTTAAGGTCTGAATCCATTATTAGGAGAATATAATGTTAGTTAGAGAAAGAATGTCACAACCGGTCATCACAGTCAAGCCGGATTTGCCGATTATGGAAGCGCTGAACCTGATGAAAAAGGAAAATATTCGCCGTACGCCGGTTATTGATTCGGGTAAACTCGTTGGCATAATCTCTGATAAGGATTTGCTCAATGCCTCCCCCTCCGACGCCACATCGCTGAGTGTTTGGGAGATAAATTATTTACTCAGCCAGATCAAGGTTAAGCAGGTTATGAGTAAAAAAGTGATCACCGTCGAGGAGAATACGCCCATCGAAGAGGTTGCTCGAATTATGGCGGATAGCAAGATTGGCGGCGTGCCGGTGCTCAGAGATAGACAACTGGTCGGTCTTATCACCGAGACTGATCTGTTCAAGATCTTCCTTGAACTAATGGGGGCACGGGAGATGGGTGTCCGTGTCGCCGCCTTGGTTCCGGAAAAGAGGGGCGAGTTGGCTGCCATAACTCAGGCTGTCGCCGGCGCGGGTGGTAGTTTTATCTCTTTCACTCAATTTTCTGGCGAGAACCAATCTAATCGGCAAGTAACCTTCAAGGTTTCCGGGTTGGATGAAGCCACAGTCATAGAGATCGTGCTACCCTTTGTCGAGCGGATCCTCGACGTGCGACTTTGCTGCAACTGAGTTGATTGCTATCAAAGCAAACAACCTTTATAATGGTATGTGGAGGTTCTGTTGTGACTAGACTAATAGCCCTGTACAGACTAGCCCGACCATTCAACGCCCTAACCGGAGCATTAGCTGTTTTTCTTGGTGGTTATGTCGCCGGGACCGGTGAGTGGGGAAAGGTGGCAATGGCCGCCATCGTGACTTTCCTGGTCACCGGCGCCGGCAACTCCTGGAACGATTACCTTGATGTCGAGATTGATAAGATCAATCAACCGCAACGCGTTCTGCCATCAGGACAAGTCAGCCCTAAAGCAGCCTGGATGCTGGCAATTGTCCTGACAGTAATCGCTCTGATCATCGCCTCATTCATAAACCCGGCCGCCTTCCTGGTGGCTTTTCTGGCCTCGGTGATATTGTTCTTCTATTCCTGGAAATTAAAAAGCACCGTGCTCATGGGTAACGCCACCGTGGCCATCATCTCAGCCCTCAGCGTAGTCTTTGGCGGAATTGCGGCCGGCAACGTGCGTCCTACCCTCATTTTAGCCGTTATTGTTGCCGTGGCTATCCTGGGCCGGGAGGTATTAAAGACCCTGGCTGATTATGATGGGGATCTGCAGGAACGGGTGCGCACCGTTGCCACAACCTGGGGCCGGAGACGTGCTCGAATTGTATTTTATCTCCTGGCGGCCCTCACAGGCTGGATCATGCTCCTGCCCTATCTGCTCGATGTCTACGATGACATCTATGCCTATATTGTGGCCTTCGGCGTTTACCCCATCCTGGTTTATGCCCTGGTGAAGGTGAGTCGTCATTCCAGCGGGCGGCAGTTGGAAAGAATCAGCCAGTTGATGAAGATGGACTTCATGATCTGGTTTGTCGCTGTAATCCTCGGGGTCTCCCTCAAATAGTCAGCTTAACATCAGAAAAAACAGATTATCCGAGCATAAGTTTGGCCGTTGCCTGGCGGCTGCGGCATTACTCTAGCTGGCGGTGACGTCAACCTGTTGCTGGAAAGTGATACGGCCATTCAGGAACCATTCCTGGCTATTGAAGGGTTTTTCCTCGGCTGGTAGTGATTGGTTAATACGCTTGTATTTTCCATCCGCCGCCAAAGAATAGCCTCTATCAGAATCCTTCAAGTAGATCTGGAGGACATTGACGATGAGTTCTTCTCGCAATGTCTTGTCCTCAATGGGAAATAGCACCTCAACCCGGCGATCAATATTGCGTTGCATCAAATCGGCGCTACCGGCATACAGGGCTGATTCGCCCAAATTGTTGAAATAGTAGATCCGGTTGTGTTCAAGAAAGCGGCCGACGATGCTGATCACGCGGATATTATCGCTCACCCCAGGTAATCCCGGCCGCAAGCAACAGATCCCGCGCACAATCAAATCAATCTTCACCCCCGCCCGGCTGGCACGGTAGAACGCGGCGATCATTTCGGGATCGACCAGCGAGTTTATCTTAATAATGATCCGACCCGCGGCTCCATGAGCCGTTTCTCTTTCGATGAAGTGTAAGATCTTTCGCCGCAGATTTACCGGCGCGGTGATGAATTTGCGGTATTCTTCCTGCTTGGAGTACCCGGTCAAATAATTGAATAATTCCGAGGCGTCCGAGCCCAGGCTCTCGTCACAACTCATCAGACCAATGTCGGTATAACTCCTGGCTGTATTGGCGTTATAGTTTCCCGTAGACAGATGGACATAGCGGCGAATACCTTCGCGCTCACGCCGGACAATCAGGCTGACCTTGCAGTGTGTTTTAAGGCCAATCAGGCCATAGACGACGTGGACGCCTGCCTTTTCCAACTGGCGCGCCCATTCAATATTACTTCGTTCGTCGAAGCGGGCTTTCAACTCAACCAGGACGGATACCTGTTTGCCGTTTTCTCGGGCGCGCATCAAGGCGCGGACAATGGGTGGATTCGGACCCACCCGGTATAGAGTCTGTTTGATAGCCAGGACCCTGGGATCGTCGGCCGCTGCCTCAAGAAGGTCTATTACCGGCACAAAACTATCATAGGGATGGTGGAGCAGAACATCCTGCCTTCTCAGGATACTAAATATATTTTCACCACTTCTGAGTGGCGGCGCCAGCGCCGGCTGGAAAACGGGATCTTTCAGTTCCGGCATCTCCAAATCACGCAGTTCCCAGAGACTGCTCAAGCCCAACGGGCCATCAGCCTGGTAAATGTCAAAACTGCCCACTTCCAGGTTGGCCATCAAGATCTGTATGATGCTCTCGGGCATGCTTAAGTCGATTTCCAGGCGGACAACAAAACCAAAATGGCGGCGGCGTAAGCTCTCTTCGATGGTCAAAAGCAGATCGTCCGCCTCCTCTTCCTGAATCTCCATATCCGTATTACGGGTTACCCGGAAGGGATAGGCAGCTTCAATCTCCATGCCCGGAAAAAGGCGATCAAGGTTAGCGGCAATCACCTGTTCGACCCATACGAACCTGTGGAATGAAGGTAATAAAAGATCATCCGGATCGACTCTTTTTAACGGTATTAGACGGGGTAATGTGGACGGCACCTTGACCCTGGCAAAATGGGTTTCACCACTCTCAGGATCCTTTACTACGACAGCCAGGTTCAGGCTCATATTAGAGATATGAGGGAATGGATGGCCAGGATCGAACAGCAGCGGCGTAAGCACGGGAAAGATCTCTTGTTCAAAGTAATCCCGCAGCCTTCGCTGCTGGCGAATCTTAATATCGTCGTGGTTGACAATCTGGATGCCTTCCTCCTCCAAGGCTGGAAGTATATTTCGAGCCCAATACGTCATTTGCTCTTTGACCAGATCGGTCATCGTCCGGTGGATGGCCACCAGTTGCTCCCTCGGCGTCATACCATCAGCCGGACGGCCGGTAACGCCCGAGTATACCTGCTGCTTAAGCCCAGAGACACGAACCATGAAGAACTCGTCCATGTTCCCGCAAAAGATGGCAATAAATTTGACGCGCTCAAGCAACGGATGTTGTTCATCATACATCTGATCCAGGACCCGGCGATTGAACTCAATGGTGCTCAGCTCCCGATTGATATACAAACTTGGATCGTTTAAATCGATAGCCGGTACTTCTGCTAAATCTGGTCCTGTCTCCAGGGACAACGCTTTGTCCGCTCCATTAACCGGCGCCACGATCCCTACTTCATTTAAATCATTGAGTTCTTTCATAATTATTACTCAGGACAGATGCATTCAATCCGGACCTTTTCCGGAATATCGGGCTTTTGGCTTGTAGATTGGAGTAAAATATAGCCTACATTTAACCAGTTTTAGCGCTCTTTGTCTAGTTTTTGGCGTACTTTATGTCTAGATTGCATTCTTGCTTCTTATTTATCATCCTGTTGACGGCCGCCTGCTCTCAGGAATTGCCGTCTCAGGTGCCGACCCTGAATCCACTATTGTTATTGCCGCCGCCAACGCCACAAGTCATACCCGGGGCCAGCCTTGCCGCGGCCGTCCCAACGGCAACCCCAACTGTGGCAAAAACAACTGTGGTTATAACAACCGTGGCTCCGACCCCAGTTCCGGCGCAAAATCCCGATTACTATTTGGTGGCCGAGCCAGGGGTACCGGCCGAAATCCTGGCCGATGCCGGACAGATGGCCACCCTGAATCCGCGAAGATTCGCCTGGAATTCAGAAAGTGGGGACGCTGAGAATTCGGTCCGATTCGCAGTCAATGACGGCCTGTCACTGGCCCAGTGGGACTATGCCGTTGCCGCTCCTTTCGCAACCATCGTCGATGATACGACGATAGCCGAGATAACCGCCGGCTGGCAGGCAGGGAGTAATCACCTCGGTTCATTAATAGTCGATGAGAACACAGCTGCTGCTCTGACACATATCTGGGGTCCCCCGGGTCCAGGTTCGCGTATTGTCCTCCAGAATGAACTGAGCCAGGCCCTTTGGACTGCGCGGCCTTCGTGGACAATCATCCCCTTTCATCGTTTGTCACCAGAACTAAAAGTATTGCGCCTGGACGGCATGTCTCCGTTGGCGGCGGATTTTGATCGCACTGTTTACCCACTGACCATATCCATCGGTTTGACAGGCGACCTGAACGGTGTGGCTCAAGTCCAATCAACCTGGTCGGGTCACAGGAGTAATCGCGATCCAGAGCGGCTGAGCACTGTGGCCATGAGCGGCGTGACGGCCCTGGGTCGGGCTACAGCTTTCCAGATGGAAATCGGCGGCATTACCACACCTGGCCTGGTCGTCGGCCCGGTCCTCCAGGCGGCCGATATCGCCCATATCAGCCACGAAGTCGCTTTCGCACCCGATTGCCCCTACCCTAATCCTATCGGCGACCCGATATTCTGCGCCCGAGACAGCTACCTGGCCCTCCTTCAATCCCTGGGAACGGACCTGGTTGAGCTTACCGGTAATCATGTGAACGATTGGGGGGCGGCTAATCTTGTCCATTCCATCGATTTGTATGATCTAGCCGGTATGGCGACTTTTGGAGGTGGACGAAACCTGGTCGATGCCGGCGCGGCGGCACTCTTCGAACATCATGGCAACAAAATAGCTTTTGTTGGTTGCAACCCGGTCGGTCCGGCCTCCGCCTGGGCCACAGAAGGTAGCGCCGGATCAAATCCCTGCGATTATGAGGCGTTCTACAACCAGATTCGCCAGTTACGGAAAAGTGGCTACCTGGTAATCGCCACCCTGCAATACTTTGAGTTTTATCACTATGCGCCCACAGCGCAGCAGCAAGTCGATTTTCGAGCTTTAGCCGAGGCCGGCG
>Ga0307376_10005628_pt1 | contig 11249 bp, 14 predicted proteins | sample TR2MG_FD_202536 | JGI IMG/M metagenome (GOLD analysis project Ga0307376, IMG submission 202536) | Soil microbial communities from Risofladan, Vaasa, Finland - TR-2 | ecosystem: Environmental > Terrestrial > Soil > Coastal area > Acid sulfate soil | place: Finland: Risofladan, Vaasa | collected... | reverse complement strand
CGGCTTCCAGCGGCTTTTCCTGCAGGCTCTCGAACTGCTTGATCGTCGCGGCGGTGCTCTGCCCGGTCAGCCGCGACATTTCCTCCGCAGCCTTCCCCACCAGCGCGATCTGGCCGGCGGTGAACTTGCCGGTGCCGGCAACCTCGGCCAACGCAGCAGCGGCTTCATGCTGGGTGCCGATGGTGCCCGACATGGCCTTGGCCATGCTCTGCAACTCTTCCGTGGTAACGCCCGCATAACCGCCGGTCGACTCAAGTGCCTTGTTGAAGGCAGTTGTCTCCTGCTCACCCTCATAGGCCGCCTTGGCGAACAGTGCGATGGCACCCACCACGCCGATAATGGCAAGCCCAGCGGGACTCATCAGCTTGGCGAGCAAGCCGGTCTGGTTGGCCAGTGCGGATAGGCTGTATTTCAGGCGCCCCGTGTTGCCGGATGCCAGTTCGCCGAACACCACGCCAAGCTCGGTGGTAGCGCGCGAGCTGAGTTTGAATGCAGCGGCATTTTCGAGCGTGGCGGCAGTATTGGCCTCGGTTTCGACCGTGGCGAGGTTCTCGGCAGCAGCCAGCTTGACGAAATAGGCCGCCTGCTCCCTGACAGTGATGGCACCAGCGGCCATTGCCTCATCAATGGCAAACTCAGCCTCAGCAATACCTGACTCAGTGGCAAGATTTCCCTGCATCGCCAGTTGAAGACGCGCGTATGCGGCGCTCTTGGCTAGTGTGGCTGCGTTGAGTTGAGCAACGCTTTCAGCCTGTATTGCCGCTTCCTCGGCGGCCCGGGCTGCCGCACTTGCCGCAACGGCATCGTTGGATTCAATCACACCGGCATTGGCCGCTATCTTTTCACGATCCGCTGCCAGATAGGCGTCGGCGCTTGCTCGATCCGCGTTCTCTGCTGCTGCTGCAGAGGCGGCAGCGCGCCCGGCAGCAGCATTCTGGCGAAAGGCAGCAATAGCTTGATTGACTTTCAGCAACTGGGCGTCGCTGATCGAGTTGATCTCGCTGGATAGCGCCTTCGCCGCGCCCGCTGCGCCGGTCAATGCATTCTGTTGGGCAAGCGCCCTGGCCGCAATCTGCGCACCCAGTTCGCCACCGATGCGCGTCTGTGCGTTGTAGGCGATCTGCTCGGCGCGCGTCTTGCCGATCAGGTCGGCTTGCCGGATCAGGCTGTCGGCATATTTCTTGGACGACGCTGCTGCCTTGGCATACTGCGCCTCGGCTTCCGTGCCCATGCCGGCGACAGCCGTGCGCGCCTTGGCAATGCCTGGCGCCATCGTGTCCGCATTGACGGTGACATCGATGCGCGCTGTGCCCAGCGAGCCGCTGGTGGATTCGCCGGTCATGGATTCGCCTTGTGGATGGCCTGGAGGGCTGTGCTTTCGATGACGCGCAGGGCGCCCATCATGTCGTCGTAGTCGTCACCGGCCAGACCTTTGCGGTCGAGCTCGTGAAAAACGACGTTGTAATCCAGCCCGGTCGGGCCATTTGCACCGATACGCCACTGTGTAGACAGGGTGGTGAACAGCTTGATAGCTGGCCAGTTGTCGGGCCACAGTTCAACGCTCGGAGGCGGGAAGTCCTCGGCTGTCAGTCCGAACGGCACATATTCTGCCGGCTCCGGTGGCTTCCAGTAGAGCGCTTCCGCCCCCGCGATCAGTTTCCCTTGCGGGCCACCGCCAACGCCTCGCCGTAGCCGGTGATGATCGCCCAGTCCGAACCGGGCTGCTCATCCTGCAACAGCTTGATGTTGGCCTTGCTCAGCTCGCCATCGGCGTCCCACTTGGCGACCAGTTGCAGCAGCGCGTCGGCGGCATCGAGCTTGCCATCCGCGATTTTCTGCAGCATCGACTGGTATTCGCCGCGCGTCTTGTGCTTGAACGTGACATTGAGCTGCTGCTCGCGGCCCTGGCCGATGATCGTCAGGGTGGCGTCGAAGGTCGGGTCGGCCTTGATCTTGAACATGGGTCACTTCCAGAAAAAGAAAAGCCCGCGGGTGCGGGCTAGGGGGTTCAGCTGGTATAGCGAACCGGCTCGGCCAGCAGCGACAGCGTGACCTGCGATGCCATCACAGCATTGATGGTCAGCGACGGCGTGCGGTTCAGGCTGATGTACGCGTTGTAGAGGATCTTCGACCCACTCGGCAGCGTTACCGTGACGGCGCGCTGAAGGCGGTCATCGTTCGCCTCACCGGCCAGGATGTAACCGGGCTGGGTGGCATCGTCCGCCACTTCGAAGGTCAGGCCAGCCGCCGACTTGATGGTCGGGATGCGGCTCTGCATTTCCGATTCGAGGAACTGGTAATCCACGAACTGCTGCACGCCGCCATCGGTGGTCGAGGTGAGGATCTGCGACAGCTGGGTGGTGCCCGTGACTGCGCGGATCGAACCAATGCCGCTACCGACCGGATACGTGGTGGTGTTGGTCGTATCGTAGCCTTCCAGCACAAAGGTGGTGGCGGTGGGCGACTTCACGCGAACGATCTTGTTGGTGAGGCGCGACCAGCCGGACGTGACCTCGACCAGTTCGCCGCCGATGAAGGCGTTTGCGGCAGTGACGACGGCTTCAGTGGCATTGCTGACTGCGGTGGTGGTGATCGCCGTGGCATAGCCCGACGCGATGGCGACGAGTGCGCCGTTGGGGACGGAGACGGACATAGCTGCTTCCTCTTGGATGGAGACGCCCGTCGAACGGGCACAAAAAAACCGCCTTTCGGCGGCGGTTTAAGGGGCCGGGATCAACTCAGGGCGTGTACCAAAGCCCGTAGTCTGTTCGACTCCCGTACAACTTCATTTCCGCGTTGTGAATCGATGTCGACGCGGAATAGGTCTGTGCGGCCAGACCGCCGCCAAGGATCGCCAGCCGGGCCGCGCGGGCGATCTGCGAGGCTTCCAGCCGGGTGCGCGACCAGACGAACACCTGCACGCGCGCGTGGTCCTTGTCGGGCAGCGTCTGGTCGATGAACTCCGTAACCTTGCCGCCGATCTGCTGATAGACGATCAGCGGGAAAGTCGGGCTGTCCGGCGTGATGTCCGGATAGGCGCGGCCACTGACCAGCGGGCCAAGCAATCCCAGCATGGTCGATTCAAGGCTCATTGGCGGTTACCGTGTTTCCAGCCAGCAATTGCGGCAGGCGCTGCTTTCCGCGCGTGATCATTGCCGACATGGCGAAGCCGCCGGCGATGTCCAGCGCGGGACGAAGGAATGGATGCGCCGCAACCCACTGCGGAGCCGCCAGACGATTCTTGGTTGGCACGCCGCCGATGATCGCGTTGATGCGCCAGTGCCCGAACTCTAGCAGGTGGCCATGCGGTGCCTTGCGTGAATTCCATGACACCGAATAGGTCTGCAGCGCGCCATGCGACCGGGTATCGCTGTGCGCCAGGTAGATCGCGTCGCGCAGCAGCCCAGGTATCGGCGGCCGATCGACATTCGCTCCAGCCAGCAGCGCGGTCGAACCATCGAACTCCGGCGCCAGCAGCTTTGCCTCATCGCGCAGTACCTGCCCACCGGCTACGGCCATCGAGCTGGCGAGGCTGAGCGCCACGGGGCCAGCCAGGCGTGTCAATGCGGCCTGTACGCCGGCGTCGTTGAACTTGGCGAAGATGCCGTCAGCCGTCATTGAGGCCTTCCTCGGCCTGCAGGATCACCGTGCGGTTGCGCTCGTCCTGATTCATGCTGGCGTGGATGTTGAACACCCGCGTACCGAACAGGATGCGCATATTCGCCACGGCAATAGGTGATGCAAGCTCGGAGCGATAACGCATGGTGATTTCGTGCGTGACCGCCGATTGCATGACCTGTGCCGACATCAGCGCCCGCCCATTCAACGGGGCTATATCTGCCCAGCTGGTAAATGCCGTGGTCCATACATCCACCGGCTGTCCAGCGGCATCCTGCCCGACCTGACGGCTCTGGAAGCTGATGCGGTGGCGAAGATCGCCGCTGCGGATGACGTAGCTGTTGACTGACATGTCAGAACTCGATCACACGGAAGCCATCGAGCAGGCGGTCGACGTATGGCAGCACGTCGATCTTGCCGCGCGTCATAATCGCCACTTCCTCGCGGTTTTCGTAAATGGTGGACAGGCGGATCTTCAGCCATGCTGAAATGCCCTCCGGAACGACGCCGAGATAGCTGGTTCCGGTTCCTGGGCCGGTCAGCGTGATGGCTGATCCGCCAGACGTAGCCGCCAGCGCATAGACGCCGGGCGAGACAACGGACTGCACGAAATAGTCGGTCTTCGCCTTCAGGGGCGATGGCAGCGCGCCGCCACTATTTGACAGGCGGATCGCGTCGCCTACGACAAGGGGCGCCCATCCCTGCACGGTGATGCTGTTGCCAGTGGAGATGATTGGCGCGGCATAACCAGCGTCAAAGGTGACCCACACCGAACCGATTTGCGGCATGGGAATGGGCCAGATTTGGCCGAAAACGGGGGTGATGCGTGCCGGTTCGGTGGAAAGGTCCGCCACGTAGGTTGTCGGGTCGACTGTCTGCACGACGCCGCCCATGTCCAGATACTGGATCGAGACCACCTGGATAACCGGATGCCGGCGCAACAGGATGGCGTTGCCGGGAAGCGAAAAGGTCTGACTGTACGGAGCGCTCGGAATCATGCCGCCCGGAAAGGAGTCCAGCGTCTGCTTCCACCGGGCCGAGACCAGCTGCTTGCCAGTGAGGTTCTCCGCATAGTCGCGCGCGGCTCCGAGCAACGCCCCGATCATGGTGTCGTCGTCGGGAATATCGACGCGTGCGTGCAGCTTCGCTTCGGCCAGGTCGACCGGTTCGGCCGTCGGCGGGGTGATTTGGGTCAGAGCCATAGGTCAGGTCCGGGAAGAAAGGGGGCCGAAGCCCCCTTTCAGTCCGATCAGCCCACGACCTGGACGACGCTGGCCGCATTGGTCGGCGGCGAGAAGCGTGGCGAGAAGCCAAGCAACTGCGCGGCCGTGATACTGGTCGCAGTACCCACGGTGACGGACAACTGGATGTAGTCGAAGCCGCCCTCGACATCCAACTGCTGGGTGTTGAGGTTGATTTCAGCCTGCACGTTGTCGCCGGTCGCCTTGACGATCTGCGCGAGCGCAGCGCCAGTGACATCCTTCGCGGCGGTGCCGCTGCTGTCTGTAGCCTGCTGGATCTTGGCATCCACGGTTGCGGCAGTACCAAGCACGCCGGTCTGGACGATGGCCAGGAACTGCTGATAGTCGGCTGCAGAAATCCAGCCGCTGACGGCAGCGCCAGCCACCTGACTCGACGGGTTGATGACGCCGAGGATCGCAACCTGTTCGGTTGCCTTGGTGTTGTAAGACATGATCGTTTCCTCTCAATGGGTAATGCCGGCTGCGGTGAGGCAGCCGGCGTAGTGGCTTAGCGGGCGCCGAGCGAGATGAAGGGAGACAGCGTGTTGCTGCCCTTCGCCTGCGTGATCGGGGCCACGATCTTCGGCTGACCATCCACGCGGAACGTGGCGCGGAAGGCGGTCGCGTCGGCATCGAAATACAGATGCATGGATGTGGCGGTCTTGATGCCGCCGGCCTTGGTGATCGAGCGGTAATAGCTCATGTCCACCAGCTGGATATCGCCCTGCGCACTGAACGCGGAGGCATGCTGGCTGACCATGATCGGACGGCCCATAAGCGTGCCGTAGGGCGAGCCCTGTGCACCCTGCGAGATCGGCAGATAGATCGGGTAGTTGCCCAGGGTCAGGCCAAAGAGCGCCGGCAGCGCGTCCGGGGTGACCAGCCACTGCGATTTCGGGTAGCTGCCTGGGGGCAACCGCGCGATCATCTTGGTGATGTTGGCCAGAGCAACCGTCGAAGTCGCCTGCCCGGACTCCTTCGCCACCACGACCGCCGCCGCACCGCTGAACGCACCAAGCGGCTTCCCGGCACCGTCGCCAGTGAGGATCGCCTCGTTGGTCTTCCAGCGGATGGAGCGGGCGACCAGGCCGGGCAGGTAGCTGTCCAGCGCACGGGCATCTTCCATCAGCTCGTCGGTGACCGGGGTCAGCGCCATCAGCTTGTGCAGCCGCAGCGCGGACGTGCTCAGCTTCGGCTTGGTGGCGATTGCGAGGGATGCCTCGGCCTGCCAGTAGGCGCGAACGCCATCGGTGCCCCACGGCGTGGTTTCGTCTTTCGGGAAGACCATGCCGTTGCCGTTGACCTCGATGTTGTCAGTCATCGGCAACAGGGCGTCATCGCCCAGCGAGAGGGTGAAAATCTCGTTACTGAACTCCGGCGGCACGAGGAACCCACCATCCGCGCCCGATGACTCGTTGGCATAGGAGCTGGGAGCCGCGGCGCCGATGGTCAGGCGCTCATCGATGGAACCGTTGCGCTGGCCACCGGTGCGGACCGCCTGGGCGAACTCGCCAAAGCTGCTGAAGCCACGGGTCGGGTCGGACGCGGCGCGATCGACCAGGCCGCCAACATCGGCGCCTTCGCGGATCACGACGCCAGCCGAGCGTTCCTGCTCGATCAGGTCCTGTTCGCGGCTGATCGCGGCATTCAGGCTTTCGGCCTTGGCTTTCTCGGCATCGAATGCGGTCACTTCCTCGTCGGTGAGGTCACGGGACTCGGTGTTGGCCTTGTCCGAGATCGCACGCATTGCCGCAACGTGCTTGGCCTTGCGAGCCAGAAGCTCGCGCAAATGCTTGTTCATGGGTTTCTCCGGGCATAAAAAAACCGCCGAAATGGCGGTGGATGGTTTGTGCGGGTTCGCTCGACGGAGCGGAGGCAATCGCCAAAGGGCGGTCACCTTCGGGCGTGCACCTAGCCCATGATCGACAGCTCGCGCTCCGCGCGGGCCAAACGGCTTGCTTTCGGCGAGCCGGCCTTGATGTTCTTCTGCATGCGGGCAATGACCTGATCGAACGTCGACACGCTGTCCACCATCTGGGCGCTCAGCGCCTGATCGGCACCGAAGCACCGGCCCTGCCCCATCTGGCTGCGCACCTGGTCGACGGAGACGCCGCGACCCTTGGCCACGCCGCGAGTGAAGGCGCCGTAGTAGTCATCGATGCGTGACTGCATGAACTGCTGCGCCTCTTCGCCCAGCGGCTGGTAGGGGTTGCCCTCGACCTTGAACTCGCCAGCCGAAATCAGCGTAACTTTCACGCCAGCCTCGTCCAGAGCCTTGCTAACGTCCTGATGCGCCATCCATACGCCAATGGAGCCGACTTCGCCGCCGGGAGTGACATGGAACTCGCTCGCCGCGGCGCCGATCCAGTAGGCAGCAGACGCCGCCAGGCTATTGGCGAAGGCGATCACCGGCTTTTTGGCGTTCTGGATCTCGGTGGCCAGCTCCTGCACGCCATAGACGGAGCCGCCGGGGCTGTCGATGTCGAGCAGGATCTGCGCCACGCTGTCATCAGCCATGGCATCGGCCAGGGCGTTGCTGATCGACTGGGTGCTGGTACCGCCCTCGCAGATATCGAGCTGGTTGGCCCGCTGCACGATGGTTCCGTAAACCGGAATGACTGCAATCGCACCGGATCGTGCGCCAGACCGACCTCGCGGCGCGGCGGCATCGGCAGCTACCGGCTCACCCGATGCTTGATGAGCCAGCACGCGGGCATACGCCGCCATGCGTTCCGGCATCAGTGCCCACGGGGTGGAAAGCGCCCACGAGATGAATCGTTCATGTTTCATGCGCCGAGCTCCATCAGTTGGGCGGTAATTTCGTCTTCGTTCGCCGACGGATCGCGATCGGCGAGCCAGTCAGCGGCACATGCAGCTGGAATGGCGAGCGCATCGGCTAAAACGTCGGGTTCCGGTGCGTTTCCGGCTGCCAGACGCCGTGCCATGCGGGCCGCATTGCCTTGCAACAGCGCCACCATGCGGGCGTTTTCGTTGGGCTTTTCAGCCGGTTTTGGGGTCGGCTCAGAGGGTGGTGACGGTGGCGGTGTTTCTGCGTCGCCGTTTTCGTCCACCGTCACCATGTTCAAGGGCATCAGCGGCTTGTCGAGGCCGGGGATGGGCGGCAGACCTTCGCGGTTGCGCGCATCGGCGCGCAGCATCCAGCCGTCGGTGATGCCGTTGTGGTAGAACGCGCCGCGTGCAGCCTGGTCACCGCGCAGTAGCGCCGTGAAGTCGAACTCCGGCTCAACCTCTTCCGCATCCGGAAGAAAGTTGAACTCCATCGAGGATTCCCACCGCTCCGCCCACGGCGTCATGGTGTGGATCACGAAATCCAGCGACTGCTGCTCGATATTGGAGAACGTTGCCTTGCTCAGGTCGCCGACCAGGTGCGGGGGGATGCGGAAGATCCGAGCGATGTCGCTGACCTGGAACTGCCGCGCCTCGAGGAACTGGCTGTCCTTGTTGGTCAGGCCTAGTTCGTGGAACTTCATGCCGTACTCGAGCACCGCGATCTTGCCGCGATTGAGGCCGGTCTGTGCTTCCTGAAACGACTCACGGAAGGTGTCGCGCGCCGCCTTTTCCTTGAACGTGCCGGGGTATTCGATCCAGCCACCGCCGGGCTTGGCATCATTCTGGAAGAAGCGCGAACCGTATTCCTGCGCCGCCAGGCCCATGCCCACCGACTGCGCGGCCATCGCCAGCGGACTCAGGCCCATGATGCCGTCGCTGGAGAGCCCCTTCAGGTGCCAGATCTCGCCGCGGGTGAAAACGTGCTCGGTTCCGGCGCGGTCGGTGTAGCGGTAGCGGTAGTCCCAGTCGCTGGTCGCATTGGTGAACTCGATCTTGATGCGATCCGGGTTCAGCGGCGTCAGCTGGGTGATGTTTCCGCGTCGGTCGGTGACGATCTCGTTATAGGCGTTCCCGCGCATGGCGAGGTGGCCCATCATCATCTCGCGCCACTCGAACGGCGTCTGCCAGGGGTTGGGCCGCTTGCTGATCAACACGTTCAGCCAGTGCTTCTTGATCAGCTTCCGTGCATCTCCGCTCGTGTCGTACATTTTCAGCGGCAGCACGGAGAACGATTCGGACAGCACACGGACGCAGGCCAGCACTACCGGCAGCTTCAGCGCGCCATCGCCAGCCACATTCACGCCTCCGCGTGACGGTACCGGCTTGAACCAGAAATCGCCCCAGGGCGAGCGGTCATCGGCAGCGCCGGCTTGAATCCTTGAAAGGAACATCAGGTCTTGGCCCTTGGCTGATAGATGCCGCCCATACGGGCCATCAGGATCGTCAGCAGCAATAGCAGCAGGCCGCCACCGAGCAGGCCATAGGCGGGATTGACCAGACAACCGCCGGCCAATGCCATCAGCCAGCCGATCAGCAGGCACGCATTGAATACAAGTGCGTTCATACGGTCATCAACTGATAGTCGGAGCCGATGCTCGGCAGGCGTTCGTCGGTGGCACTGCTCGCTCCTAGCGCCATAGCCAGCGCCACGATGCCGTCAATACGTCCCGTGGCCTTCGACTTGTCGAGCTTGCGGTTGCCGGCTGGGTCACGGGTAGCGACAGCGTTGGAGGCGCACATCGTCAATACCGGATGCGCGCCGTGGCGCAGGTTCTTGTTGATCAATTCGGACTCCAGAACGTCCAGTGCAGGGGTCATGTCCTTGAATCCCTGACCGAACGGCTGCAGCGGAAGCTCGGCGCCGATTCGGTCCAGCTCGGACTTCAGTACGTCCATCCGCCAGCGGTCGAAATGGATGCGCACCACGTTCCGCGTGGAACAATACTCAGCGAGCCAGATGGCCACTTCCTCATAATTGATGGACGCGCCCGGCGTCAGGGTGAGAAACCCCTGCTGCGCCCAGACGTCATATGGCACGCGATCCTTGTGCGATCGCTCTTTGACGCCGATCTGCGGGGCGAAGAAGTACGGATCCGTCTGCCATACGCCATCGGTATCCTTGGCCACGGCCACGATCGCCGTCAGATCGTTCCTCGCCGATAGATCAAGGCCCATGTAGACCTCACCGAACGCCAGCGCGTCGTAATCCACTTCCCCGGCGCAGCCATCCCACACGCCCCGCGAAATGAACGGGTTGGTCAGGTTGACGCGCTGGTTCAGGATCAGGTTGCGATAGCTGTTCTCGCTGCTGGGCATGCGCTTGGCAGATTCCGCCTGGCGCTTGACCTCTTCCTTGTTCATGAACACGTCGTAGTGCGGGTTGGCCTGCCGGATCGCCTTCACCGAGAACGGATCAAGGGACTCGTCTGCCGTGTACAGCCGCAACTTGATGCGCGGATCTCCGCCGCGCTTCGCGTCGTCAATCAGCACCGACAACAGGTCGGCATCGGTCGGCGCCTGGGTAGAAATGACGATCGACAGTGGCTCCTGCTGTGCGCCGGCGGCCGTCTCGATCGCCTCGTACAACTCCGACCGCGGCCCCTTCACCTGACCGAGCTCGTCATGCACCGCGAACGCGGGCGACAAACCGTAGGCGGTGGACGCCTCCGCGCTCAGTGCCCGATACAGCGTGCCCAGCTCCCCGCAGGCCAACTGCTTGGCTGTATCGCGGATCACCACGTACTGCAACAGATCCGGCGACATGCGCACCATCTTCGCCGCCAGGGCGAACAGGATCGAGGCCTGCTCCCGCGACTGCGCCGCGCTGAAAAGCTGGCTGTTCGGTCGAGCTTCGGGCCCGCATAGATGGAGCAACAGCAGGAAGGCTGAGAACGTCGTCTTGGCGTTCTTGCGCGCCATGCTCAGGATGAACATGCGCGTGGGCGAGTCGTATGTCTCAACGATCCACTCACACTGTTCCTTCGTCAGCTTGACCGGCTGACCAACAAACTTACCCTCTGGAATGCGGCAGTGACTCTCGATCCACGCAATGTTTCGCTCAGCCCGTGTCGGCTCGCGACTTACTTTCCGCCGAACTGCCACGGCTTCCCACCAGATCCGGCCTTCTTGTCAGCCGTTGCCGCCGCTGCCGGCGTGTACCGGCTCTGCTGCGTCAGGCGAAGCTTTGTCGCCATCGACGCAACCCGCTTCGACTCCATGTCGCGCAGCTTCATAAATGACCCGAGAGCCGCGCCATCAGCGCCAACCATCGCCGCCTGCACCTGCGTTTCCATCCAGTCAGTCATGCAACAGGCCCGGACGTATTCCTTCAGCAGTGGGGAAGAATCCTCGGCAAACCAGTCGATGGGCTTCGACTCGACAGCGGCTGTCCAGAGTGCAGCTTGTTCGGGCGTCAGGTCAGCAGGAGCTGGCAGGCGCACCCTCACACCAACCTGAACAACACTCAGGCTGGCGGTCGATTTGCGGGCCATTTATTGTACTCGTCAGTTTGTGAATTGTTACGGTTTATGAAATGAAAGG
>Ga0307376_10005627_pt1 | contig 11251 bp, 8 predicted proteins | sample TR2MG_FD_202536 | JGI IMG/M metagenome (GOLD analysis project Ga0307376, IMG submission 202536) | Soil microbial communities from Risofladan, Vaasa, Finland - TR-2 | ecosystem: Environmental > Terrestrial > Soil > Coastal area > Acid sulfate soil | place: Finland: Risofladan, Vaasa | collected... | reverse complement strand
ATAATGTGGCGGGTTTCCTCGTAGAACCAATACAGGGCGAAGCTGGAGTGTTTGTGCCTGATGACGGGTACCTTAAGACAGCCTATTCCCTCTGCAAAAAACATAATGTCCTTTTCATTGCCGATGAGGTACAGACAGGTATAGCCCGCACCGGAAAGCTGCTGGCCTGCGACCATGAGGGTGTCCGTCCTGACATACTGATCCTTGGGAAAGCCCTTTCTGGAGGGGCAATGCCTATCTCCGCCGTTCTGGCTGATGATGACATTATGCTCACTATCAAACCCGGGGAACATGGCTCTACTTTCGGCGGTAATCCCCTGGCAGGAAAAGTAGCTATTGCAGCCCTGGAGGTTGTCAAAGAGGAAAAGCTTTCCGAAAAGGCAGAGAAACTGGGAAATATCTTCCGTGATGAACTGAGGAATGTTAAATCTGCCATGATTGAGCTGGTACGTGGAAAAGGGCTGCTGAATGCTATTGTTATCAGACCTAAGAACGGTAAGGAGGCATGGGATGTTTGCCTTGCGATGATGGAACTGGGAGTACTTGCAAAACCTACTCACGGACACATCATAAGGTTTGCTCCTCCCCTCGTTATCACTGAAGAACAGCTGCGCGATGCCATCTCAAGAATAGTAAAAGCTATTCACCAGTTTGAATAGAAACCCTGGGTCAGATTAAAACAGAATACTGCCATTAGCTAATAGCAAATAGCACATAGCAAATAGCAAATACAAAAGCTGCCCCCGGCAGCTTTTTGTTGAATACATGATGATGTCCAGTTGACAAAAGATTTCTATTTTTGAGAGCTTAATAAAGATGAAAAAATGAAATACTCTATAATAGTTACAATTACCGTATTTCTTCTGCTGACATCCTGTGCAGGAGCACGCAAACATAACGAAATCACTCATGATGAGCTTGTCGTTCTTACATCCTACCTGGCGTCAGATCAACTGGCCGGCCGTGAGACAGGCTCCCCGGGAGACCATCTGGCTGAACTTTACATAAGAAAAGCACTGCGCAAGGCAGGACTAGAACCTTTAAACGGTGATGGAATTCAGCGTTTTGAAGTGCCCTTTTCAGCTGAAGCCGGGCCGGCAAACAGATTGTCGGTAGACGGTCATGTTTTTGAAAGCGGTGTAGAATTTTCTCCACTGGCACTCTCATCCAATGACTCACTTAAATCAGAGGTTGCGTTTGCCGGATATGGTTTTATGATTCAAAATGACTCGATGCAGTGGAATGATTATGCAGGAACTGACATGAGCGGAAAGTGGATCATGGTACTTCGCGGATACCCGGAATCAAATCCCAAGGCGTCAGATTATCAGTCATTCAGCTCTGACAGGATGAAAGTGTTGACTGCCAAGGACATGGGAGCCTCAGGGGTGCTGATAGTCGCGGGTGAATCGTGGGACAGTGCTGATAAAATCGATAAACCTGCAAAGGGTGAAAGCACTTCAGGCATTCCAGTCATACAAATTAAAAGATCTGTTGCCGATACCATCCTTAAATCTTCAGGAAAGACAATTAATGAACTTGAAGCCTCAATAAACAGTGACCTGGTTGCTGAGAGTTTCATTACGGGTGTAACTGTTGATGCTGAGACTGAAGTAGTTGTGAAAAATGTGTCAACGGCCAACGTAGTTATGAAATTGCCGGGAACAGGATTGAAAAATGAATATGTCATTGTGGGAGCGCATTTTGATCATCTTGGCATGGGTGGACCAGGCAGTTCAAGCCGCGCATTGGACACCATAGGTATACATCATGGTGCGGATGACAATGCCTCGGGTGTTGCCCTGATGATAGAGATAGCAGAGAAGCTGGCAGCCGACAAAAAAGGCCATCAAAGAAGCATAATTTTTGTGGCATTCACAGGTGAAGAGATGGGATTGCTGGGTTCAAAATACTTTGTTGAGAACATGGGCATAAACCCGAAGGATGTCAACCTGATGGTCAATCTTGATATGGTGGGACGCATGAAAGAAGGTAACAACGTTCAGGTTGGCGGCGTGGGCACTGCCGCGGGGCTCCGTGACTCAGTCATTGCTTACACAGACACTACCCTGCTCAGCTTAAGCTTTACGGAGGAAGGGTACGGTCCTTCAGACCATTCATCATTCTACGGTAAAGAGATACCTGTACTGTTTATTACAACAGGTGCGCATCTCGACTATCATACTCCCTTTGACACATCTGACAAGCTCAATTATGCAGGGATAGTTAGGATCGGCAATTTATTTACTGAAGTCATCTCGGCTGCAGCAAATGACAGCATGAGACTTGCGTTTCGCGAGGCAGGTCCGATGGCCCCGGCACAGGGTATGAGCCGCCGCCGCGGTATTACATTGGGCATCATGCCTGATTTTGCAGGGAATATTAAAGAGGGCCTGAGAGCCGACTTTGTCACACCGGGTAAACCGGCGGCCCAGGGTGGAATGCTTAAAGGTGACATCATTGTTGCCATTGACAACAAGCCTGTCAGCAATATTCAGGATTACATGTTCAGGCTCAGCCATCTCAAGGCTGGACAGATTGTCCCTGTTGAGGTGATACGTAATGATAAACGTGAGGTATTGCTGATCCAGTTATAAAGAATTATAATAAACTCCATATATGAAAAACTTCCTATTCTGGCTGATAGCGGTGGTAATAACCATCTCGGCAGCAATGTATCAGAGAATGACAGGCCCCACTTACCCCCAGAAAGTCACTGCCTTCGTTGACGGCACCGAATACCGTCTCCACTTTAAAAGGAGCCAGACCAACACCCATACCTGCAAAATAAAGCTTGAGGTAGCGGAAGGGATCACAGGGAAACTATATAATAAAAAGTTCCGTGTAAATGAGGAGTGGATGATTTCTGACATGATACGTGAAGAGGGAAATCTCGTGGGAGAGCTGCCTTCCCAGGCGGCAGCCGGAAAGCTGGAATATTATGTTATACTTGGCACACCATCCGGGCAGGAAGTGGCAATAGCCAGGGAAGAGCCTGTTGTCATCAGGTTCAAGGGCAATGTTCCTGCCGGTGTGATGATACCACATATTCTTATCATGTTCTTTGCAATGCTACTCTCAAATCTTGCCGGGCTGACAGCAGCATTCAGGAGCCCTAAACAGAAAATATACGGACAGTGGACCCTTTGGCTCCTCATTGCCGGTGGCATGATCCTCGGTCCCCTGGTTCAGAAATATGCTTTCGGCGATCTCTGGACCGGCATTCCCTTCGGATGGGACCTTACGGATAACAAGACACTGATTGCAGTTTTTGCCTGGATAGTTGCTGTTGCGATGAACCGCAAAAGTCAACGTCCGGCTTATACTATCGCGGCAGCGCTCATTTTACTTCTCGTATATTCAATCCCTCACAGTCTCTTTGGATCGGAACTTGACTACGTAACCGGTACTGTCACACAGGGTTGAATTTTTTTTTTCGCTCTCTGGCAGCTTTTTTTTAACTTGGATGCAGCATTAGCGCTCTGCTCTCGTCATTGCTATGAATAGTTCAATTACGTGGGTGCAGCGTCATACATACAGCAAACAGATCTTGAGTTAAAGATGGAAAATGTTGAAGCAGCATTCAGGAACATACACCAGGACTTAATAGACGGCTGCAGGGCCGGAGACCAAAAGGCTCAGTTTCAGGTGTACAAACTCTACTACAAGGCTATGTATAACACAAGCCTGCGTATTGTGAACGACAGCATGGAGGCAGAAGATGTGATGCAGGAAGCATTCCTCTCAGCCTTCGAAAAGATCAGCACATACCAAGGCACCGTCAGTTTTGGTGCATGGCTGAAAAGAATAGTGGTAAACAGGTCACTTGATGTCCTGGGGAAAAGGAAAGCGATCTTTGAAGATATTGAAACTCACACGGGCCTCCGCGATGACAGTCCTGACGAAGTATCCTACAAAGAGGATCTCGAATCAAAGGTAGAAGAGGTGAAAGCAGCCATCGAGAGGCTGCCCGAAGGTTACCGCGTGATACTCTCTCTCTACCTCATCGAAGGTTATGACCATGATGAGATAGCAGAGATGCTGAACATCTCAAGCAGCACCTCCAGATCACAGCTCTCGAGGGCAAAGCAGAAGCTGGTTAGCGAGATAAAAAATAAAAAAATATAAGTCATGAATAAGATTGATGAGTTATTCAAGAAGGAAAGAGGAGCTTTTGACGACCGTGAACCGTCAGAAGGACATTTCGAGCGATTCAGCTTCAAGCTTGCAACACGCATGCATGCCGGCGGAACCAAACGAAGCATCGTTCCATATCTGCTGAAAGCAGCGGTTGTAACTCTCCTTGTAACACTTTCTTCGCTCTGGACATATGACCACTTTATCAGACCTGATCTGAAAAAGACCATGACACTGAGTGAGGTGTCACCCGAATACAAGGAGGTGGAGACCTATTATGTACGGCAGGTATCATTCATGCAGAATGAGTTCACAAACTTTGATTTTGAAAATAATCCGGAACAGAAGGATATCATGATAAAGGAACTTCAAAGCATGGACTCAGCCTATGTGAACCTTCAGAAAGAGCTCAGGGTAAACCCCAATGATCAGCGCATTGTAAATGCCATGATCAAACATTATCAGACCAAAATAGAAGTAATGAGCTATATACTTGAACAGCTCAAACAGATAAATACCGAAACCGAAAACACAGGCAGCCATGAAAAAGTTACCATTTAGTCAGGGTCTTGTTACCCTCGCAGTATGCCTCTGTGCAGCAACGCTTAGTGCCAGCGCAGAAGAGGTAAAGAAAGATTTTCACAGGGAGATGGTTCCCGGGACCAATACCACCCTTACCGTACTCAATAAATTCGGTGATGTGGTTACAGAGACCTGGGCCCAGAATAATATTGTGGTGGATGTGATTGTCACCGTGGAGCATCCTTCCGCAGAGAAAGCAAAGAAAATCCTTGACATGATCGACGTCAAATTCACTGAAGCTGACGGCAACCTTACAGCGGAGACTGTTTTCAAAGAAGACTTCTCTAACAGGAGCTGGGGGAAGGACGGAAACAAGTTCAGCATCGATTACAGCATTAAAATGCCTGCAAAAATAAACCTTACCGTCAATAACAGGTACGGGAACAGTGATATTGACGAAGTGGCAGGTCTTGCCAGCCTCGAAGTCAAATATGGAAATCTTACCGTACATAAGCTGACCAGGGGCAATGTCAAGCCACTCAACAGTCTTGTGGTGGCATACGGGAAGGCTACAGTTGACGAGGTTTCATGGGCAGAGGTAAACGCCCGTTACTGCGGACAGTTCAGCATAACCAAAGCCACTGCTCTTCTGATGGACACCAGGTATTCAAAAATCAGTATTGGTGCAGTAAGTTCACTGGTATGCGACAGCAAATATGACGGCTATAATGTTGAAGAAGCAGCTAATATAATAGCTATGAGCGGCTATACAAACCTCTCTTTTCAGAGCGTTAATAAAAAGCTGGAAGTTGAAACCAAATATGGCAACCTCTCCGTAGACCGTGTACCGGCAGGATTTGAAATGATAAAAGTCAAGGCAGGTTATTGTTCTGTAAGACTAGGTATTGAATCCGGCGCCTGCTACACTCTTGATGCCAATAGTTCATACGGAAGTGTCAAGGTAGATGACGGTACATTTTCACCTGACAAAAGGATCATAGGGAACACTTCTTCGGAGCTGGCAGGAAAGGTAGGTAAATGTGCAAATCCTCAATCTTCGATAGCTATAACTATATCGTACGGATCGGCAAAACTTTATTGAGCAGTTTAGGTTGATGTTTAGGTAAACATTTTGCTCAGAAGGCTGCTTCCCGACGGGAAGCAGCCTTCATCATTTTATTCCTGTGAGTCCGAAGCTGCTATCTTATCAGCCTGTCGGGTTCATCGGCGAAGATAAAGACGCCGCTGCTGCCTTCTGAAGTGCGATAGCCTCTGTACATGCCCTCTGAGTTAAATGGCATTGAGATATTTCCCTTGCGGTCAATGGCAATCACGCCGCCGGAGCCTCCTACCCTGACCAACTTATCCTTTACAACCAGCCTGGCGGCTGAGTCAAGGGTCAGCCCCTTATACTCCATCAGTGCAGAAATATCATGTGCCACGGTATAACGTATGAAGAACTCACCGTGGCCGGTGGCGGAGACGGCACAGGTATTGTTATTTGCATAGTTGCCTGCTCCTATTATCGGGGTGTCTCCTATGCGGTTATAGCGTTTATTGGTCATGCCTCCCGTGGAAGTGCCGGCAGCGATGTTACCATGCAGGTCGAGGACCACGCACCCCACGGTGCCGAATTTATCCTTGTCCAGGGCCTTACGCAGCTGCTGGTATCTTTCTTCTGTATAGAAGTATGAAGGGTCAACTATCTCGAGTCCCTGTTCAGCGGCAAATTCTGAGGCACCTTTTCCTGCGAGGAGAACATGCGGCGAAGCCTCCATTACCTTGCGTGCAGCGGATATGGGGCTGCGTATGTCAGTCACCCCGGCAACGGCGCCGGCGGCGAGGTTTGATCCGTCCATGATGGAGGCGTCCATCTCATTGCGGCCCTCATGGGTAAAAACGGCGCCTTTGCCGGCGTTGAAGAGAGGACACTCTTCCATAACATGGATAGTGCGTTCAATGGCATCGAGTGCGGTGCCTCCGTCATCAAGAACGGCGGCGCCGGTGTCAAGGGCTGTCTGAAGCATACCACGGTATTCTGCCTCTGCCTCAGGCGTAAGACGGTCGCGGGTGATGACACCGGCGCCGCCATGAATCACTATGGCCCAATGTAGCTCCTCTGCAACCGGAGCAACATCTGACTTCTTCTCACCGGGTTTGCAGGAGAACAGTACAGATGCAAGAAAAAAACAGACAAATAGTATCTTTTTCATGTGTAAATAATTTAATTATTAATGGTCACATGGAACCCACATGTTTAGAAAGTTATTTTCATGCTTATTTGTGTTTGATAAACATGTGGGTTTCATAAATTCAGGTTTTACTTATATGTATGCAAGATACTATTTCCCCCACTTATTTAAATCAGTGAAGCAGAAGATTGATCTCCATAATAGATTTAATAGCACGGTCAGAAAAGAAATCACAGCCGGGGAAAAGCGAAAACCTGCCCGCTCCCTCCTGGTTGCCGCGGTCTATAAGAAGGATCTCATTCTGATCGTTACGGTTAACAATCTCACTAAGGGTAAATGCAGCCCTGTAACCGTCAATGCCGGCAATGACCACCAGCCCTTTCTGAAGGGATTTGTCTGAAAGAACATAAGAGCCTTTAAGCCTCTCTGAAAGCAGGGATCCTGTAAAGGGTGTGGTGCCGTGAATACCCATTCCTCTTCCGTAAAACACTGTATGATAAGTATATATAACGGTTTTCTTCGGGAGCTTAGCAATTTCATTCTTTAATCCGCCGTTTACACACAAACGCATTTTGTCGCTGAACATGGGACTCAAGCCCTTGCTGACGGTGTATTTGCTGTCAACCGACCTTATTGTTATCCTTGAAGGATTTGAGATGTTACGTGTTGTTATGAGGTCAGGACCGACAATCAGCTTTGTCTGTACCGGAAGAGGCCAGAGATCCTTTGATTTTGAAGGCACAATGCGTGTCACGGAAGTGGCAATCAGAACCTGATGCCTGTTTGTGGGGTAATAGAGCTCGCCCCATGATAGAACAACACTCTCGCCGGTCTCATTTGACACTTCGACATAAAGGTCAATAATGGGAGAAAATTCAGCCTCGTTTTTCTTCTTCAGCACCACTTTGTCCAGGATATCGTAAAGTGAAGATCCCTCGTAACGGTAAGCCCCAAAAAATTTTACATTTTCGCCGTCCAGAGAGGCTTCCTTGACAATAACGCTGCGAAGCGGAAGTGCGACGATGTCTACTGTCATGTCATGCACAACCTCTCCGGTGACGAATATTGAAGTCTTTTCATCAGGTTATTTTTCGTTATGCAAATCTATACATTTCGAAAAATATACTTCATGATCAAAATCATTGCATGGAGTTGATAGGTTTTAACCCCGAAGGGGTGACATTTTTATAGCAATGCAATCCCAAAATCAATTGAATCCCGAAGGGATGTCATTTTTATAGCGGTGTGGCCCCACCAATAATTCAACCCCTTCGGGGTTAAATCATCCAATTGAATCCCGAAGGGATGTCATTATTGTGGTATGGAATTTTTTTCCGAAATTCACATAAATATTGTGGAATATGGCTGGTACGTTCTCGCAGATTTACATTCATGTTGTATTTGCTGTAAGTGGTAGACGTAACATGATCTCCGAAAAATGGAGAGATGAAGTCTATAAATATATTGCCGGGTTAATCCGGAATAAAGAGCAGAAACCCATTATTGTAGGTGGTTCTTCTGACCATATACATGTGCTGATAGGAATACGACCAGGTATTTTGATATCAGATCTTGTCAGGGATATTAAAAACAATTCATCAAAGTTTATCAATCAACACAGACTGGGTCTTGACAAATTCACATGGCAGGAAGGATACGGTGTTTTCTCAGTTTCGCATTCTTTTGTTGGGAGAGTGTATGAATACATATTGAGCCAGCCTGAGCACCATAAAAGAAAGTCATTCAAAGAAGAATACCTGGAAATGCTGAGATTGAATGAAATTAAATATGAAGATAAATATTTGTTTGATTTTCATGATCTTGAGCTATAATAATGTCACCCCTACGGGGTTCCCCTGATAACTCATTACCGGACTAGCATAATGTCACCCCTACGGGGTTCCCCTGATAACTCATTACCGGACTGGCATAATGTCACCCCTACGGGGTTAAGTTACAGGTCCAGTTCTATGACCGTGATGCCAGCGCCGCCGCGTTCAACATGCTCATCTACAGCGCTATTCACCGCACCGGTGGTATCCAGATACTGACGGATCATCTGCCTCAGAATGCCATTACCCTTGCCGTGCAGAATCCGCAGGCTGCGGTACTGTATCATAACAGCCATATCAATGAATTCCTGCACTTTTTGTAATGCTTCATCAGTCCGCATACCACGTACATCTATCTCAGGATTGAACTGCGTCCGTTTCGTGGTAAACGACCAGTCTATCTTCCTCTGCGGTTTCAATCCGGGAGCAAGCCTGCGGTATTCCTCCGCACTCACAGCCTCAATCCTGGATAGGTCAACATTCATAGTCAGGTTGTTTGATACAACCTGTACTTTTTTACCGCGGATCTCACTTATCTCCCCTATTGTGTCACTGCCTGTTATCCTCACATGGTCACCGGGCTTTAGTGGTTCAGTTTTTTTCTTCTTTGCCGGCTCTTCCGGCTTCCTGGTTATCCTTTTAACTATCCCTGCGGAACTTCCCTTCAACGGCACATGTGATGAAACAACTTCCGCGGCTGGATGCTTCTCACTTTTTGAGACATGGTCCCTGAACGACTCCAGTTGCTCACGTACCTCTTTTGTCCTCTCCTTCTCAGCCTGTGCCTCCCTAATGGTCCGTATTGTGTTCTCTATCATCTTGTTGGAGTCACGCAGTAGTTCCTCAGCCTTATCTTTTGCCTGGGTTATGATCTCCTTCTGTTTTGATTTTATTTCGCCCATCTGCGATTCATAAGCGGCAATAAGTTCCTCCAGTCTCTTCTCATGACGCCGCACAGTCTCACGCTTTTTCTCCCAATACCGCTTATCGCGTGCTATCTCCCGCAGATTACGGTCGAAGTCAACGTTACCTACTCCTGCCCTGGTTGCTGCATCATTAAGTATTTCCTGCGGCAGCCCGATCTTCTTTGCAATCTCAAAGGCGAAGGAGCTTCCGGGCTTTCCCTGGTCGAGCCTGAAGAGCGGCAGCATGAGCTGATTATCAAAAGCCATGGCACCGTTGATGATCCCCTCCTGCGAAGTGGCAAAATGCTTTAGGTTGGTATAGTGTGTTGTAAGCACGCCATAAATACCTCTTGCATTCAGTTCGGACAGAATGGCCTCGGCAATTGCCCCGCCAATGACCGGTTCAGTGCCAGTGCCAAACTCATCGATCATCACAAGCGATTTGTTGTCGGCATTCCTGAGCATCTGCTTCATATTTATCAGGTGCGAGCTGTAAGTGCTGAGATCGTTTTCGAGGCTCTGTTCATCGCCGATATCAATAAAGAAACTGCTGAAGATGCCTGTCTCAGTACCCTCCGCCACCGGTATAGTCATACCGCATTGAACCATATACTGAATGAGAGCCACCGTTTTGAGGCACACCGACTTACCCCCGGCATTAGGTCCGGAAATAACCAGTATACGGTCATGACTGTCGAGCCTGATGTTCAGTGGCACCACCTGTCGGCCCGATGTTTTGGCAAAGGTAAGAGTAAGCAAAGGATGCCGGGCATTTACCCATCTGATGTGGGGAGAATTGACAACTGCCGGTCTGATGCAATCAAGCTTCCGTCCGAAGAGAGCCTTGGCCCTTATAAAATCTATCTCGCCCAGAAAGTAAAAGTTAGATATCAGATCATCGATATATGGCCTTATATTGTCAGCCAGGGCGGTCAGTATTCGTATTATCTCCCTCCTCTCCTGGTGTTCGAGCTCTGTTATTTCATTATTCAGTTCTACCACCTCCGACGGCTCAATAAATACTGTCTTGCCTGTTGCTGACTCATCATGGACAAATCCCTTTATCCCGCGCTTGTTTGATGCGCTCACCGGTATTACTCCGCGACCATTGCGAATGGCGACGGTGGCCTCGCGGTCAACAATGCCGTCAGCCTGCGCCTGCCTCATTACCGAATGCAGTTTTCTCACTGCCGCAAGTGTTTTGGCAGAGAGGCTGGCCCGTATCTCTTTCAATGCCGGAGAAGCACCGTCACGCACCTTCCCCTCTTTGTCAATTATGCGGTCAATGGCCTCACCTACAAAGGGATAAAAGCTTACAGCCGAACAGAGCTGTCTCAGCTCCGGGTAACGGTCGTCCTTACGGTTTTTGAAGAAGAAGATTATTTTCCTGATAGTCTCAAGCGATCCCCTCAGCGCCACTACTTCCTCAAGCTCCGGAAAGGTTCCTTCAACCCGAAGCTTCTCAAGCATCGATATGGGATCATTGTAATTATCCGAAGGGAACTGTTCGCTGTACTGGAGAATCTGCTGAAATTCATGCGTCAGTGAAAGCTGATGCAATATCTCATCGGCGGTGAAGGAAACTCTCATCGCTTCGACTCGCCGAATCCCCAGAGGACTCAGGCATGAAGAAACAAGATTCTCTCTTATCCGGTCAAAACCA
>Ga0307376_10005625_pt1 | contig 11255 bp, 8 predicted proteins | sample TR2MG_FD_202536 | JGI IMG/M metagenome (GOLD analysis project Ga0307376, IMG submission 202536) | Soil microbial communities from Risofladan, Vaasa, Finland - TR-2 | ecosystem: Environmental > Terrestrial > Soil > Coastal area > Acid sulfate soil | place: Finland: Risofladan, Vaasa | collected... | reverse complement strand
CTACCCGCGACAACATATCAACCAGAGTGACTTTCTTGCCCTGGCCTGCCAGATACAACGCGGTTTCACATCCCGTGACCCCGGCTCCGGCCACGACTACCCGGTCGCCCGCCTCGACCTTGCCCAGGAGCACATCACCCGCCCAAAAAACGTTAGGGCCAGCGGCCCCCGGCAGATCGGGAAGCCAGGGAGTTGCCCCCACCGCCACGACGAGGGCGTCCGGCATCTCCGCCCTGATGGATTCGGGCGTGGCCTCGGTGTTCAGTTTGACGGTCACCCCGGAGGTATTCATGGTCGTGCGGACCGCCCAATCGAGGTAATCCTTCATATCCCCTTTCAAGGGCGCCGCCGCCGCGACGATGAGCGCGCCGCCCAGCCGGACGTCCCTTTCGAATAAGACCACTTCATGCCCGCGCCCGGCGGCCGTGCGGGCAGCTTCCATCCCGGCCGGCCCCCCGCCTGCCACCACGACTTTCTTTTGGCCGAGCGGCCGGGCCGCGTCTTTGAACTCCAGTTCCCGGCCGGCGACGGGGTTCACGGCACAGCGGATCGGCAGCGACTGATTAACCAACTGGCCGCAGGTATCGCAACGGATACAAGGCCTGACGCTGTCCACCTCACCCCGCTGAACCTTCCGGGCGGCATCCGGATCGGCGATGAACGCGCGCCCCATGGCTACCATGTCGGCTTTGCCCCCGGCTATGATGTCCTGTGCCATGGCAAACGTGATGGAACCGACGGTGGTAATGGGAACCTTGAGCTGTTTTTTGAACAATTCGGCGTAATGAACGTTGATACCATGTGGGACGTATGTGGGCTGAATCATCCGGGGAATGGTCTCAGGCTCGGCCAACAGGCCTACCGATACATGCAACAGGTCGATCTTATCCTGAATCATCTTGGCAAATTCGAGGGTTTCCTCTACAGTCATGCCGCCCGGCACCAGTTCTTCCGCACTGATACGGTATTCAAGCGCAACCCGGTCACCGACTTTCCTCCTGACGGCGTCCAGAACTTCCAGCGCGAGTCTGGCCCGGTTCGCCAGGCTGCCGCCGTAACGGTCAGTCCGCTTGTTGGTCAAAGGAGACACAAACTGGGCTAACAGGTGGCCGTGGCCACCATGGATCAGAACCATTTCCATGCCGGCCTGCTGGCAACGATACACGGCGTCCGCAAAGCGGCCGACGACTGTATCGATGTGCGCCTGGGTCATCTCGGTGGGCACGTAATCGAGTTTTTTACCTTCCAGTTCGGCCACCAGGATTTCGGTGGCGGACGGCAGGGGAGAAGGCGCCAAAGGGGCCCGGCCGCCTATGAACCGGGGCGGGGAAATGCGACCGCCGTGATTGAGTTCGATAGACAATTTGGCGCCGTACCTGTGGACAGCTTCCACCAGGGTGAACAGGCCGGAAATTACCCGGTCATCGCCCAGGTTAAGCCCAAACTCGTGAGTTTTAGCATATTCATAGTCAATGCCCGTGTCGCCGACGGTAACTATTCCGGCTCCCCCCCGGGCCCGGGCCCTGGTCCACTCAATCATTTCCCGGGTCACAAAACCATCGGGGGAACCCAGCGTGGAATCCACCGGGGAACACTCAAGGCGGTTCTTGACCGTTACCCGGCCGAATTGGAGCGGCGAAAACAAGCCGGCCAAATTACTCAAACGGACACCTCCCCAGTATTGGTATCTGCCGGCCCCTCCGGCCGGCCCTTGTGGCTAAAACGTACCGTACTTGTATTGCCTGGTCCCGACACCGGGATTGATTTCGTCTTCGTCGATAAAAGCCACCATCCGGACCATGGAGCCGTCACCCTGGTACCACCGCAGGGGAAAGGCCGAGATGGTGCAGCGCTTGCCGACGACCATTTCGATATCTCCGCCGACGTTTTCGAACCCCATGATGTTGTTGGACAGGAGCAGGGTGTGCACCGGCTCCCAGTCGGGATGGTCCTCCTTGGGGGACCGCCCGGTTTCCTTCTTGTACTCCTCGATCAACCGGGGCACAAAGGGGCCCACCCCGTGGTCGATCATATAGGTGGCGCACGGATGGTCCAGGGCCTGCATATCGACGCCCAGGGCCTTGATGCCTTTTTGGACCAGCCATTCCCCGGCTGCCTTACTAAGTCCCGGTCCGTTCATGAAATAGTCGTCATTGTGACCCCAGTGCCGGTGGCTGCCGGTATGGATGATAACTATATCGCCCTTTTCAATCCTGGGGGTGGCCTTTTCCAAATCTTCCGGGGTGATGATCTCCCATTTTCCCTTGGGGATGTCGACCACGACGGCGGTCCCGTAGAAGTTTTCCAGCGCCAGCTCGTCGGTGTAGGCCCCGCCCTGGACCACGTGGGCCGGGGAATCGGAATGGGTACCGATGTGCATGCACAAACCAAAAAACAACTGGGTCAACCGGTTGGCCTTGGACATGTACTGGACTTTCTGGATGGAGAACTCCTCTCCCGCCGGCCATATCGGCGTACCATAGCCCCAGGGATGGGTCAAGTCCACCAGCCTCATCTTGCCCATGACGCAAACCTCCTTTATCCATTATCCATCCTGTTATTACCCTTGCCCCCTGTGTTCCGCGGCCTTCCGGCGCACATATTCCATCCAGGGTACGTCTTCCGCGGCCATACGCTCCCGGACATTGTCCGGTGGACCGGTCTGTTCCTGCCGGTCGACTATCGCCCAAACCACCGACGGTTCGCCGGGCGGACAGCCCTTGATCCAGATGCCCTTGTCTCTATGTTTGGCCAGGCAGGTCCCGCAAAGAATAAGGTTCTTGGGCTCGACCCCTTCAGGCAAACTGTCTTTCCGGCCCAGAACAATAACGGCCTCCTTGTTCTTTTCATATTCCCCCAAAGCCTTCATCTTTTCCAGCGAAAAGGCCACGAGCGCCTGGCAGCTACTGCAGGCATTCTCAGCATAGATGTCATATTCCGGCCAGGTATGGAAACCGTCCAGGTAGGGAAACCACATCTTCTTATAGACTTCGCCGATCTGTTTACCGACCACCTCGATCCGGTCTTCCTCCCACACACCCAGTCCACGCTCCGCCGCAGCCTTAAGGTATGGCACCGCATCAATATCGAGTCCGACCATGCGGCAGGCCGTGGCGTCCACCGCCACCGGATCCCGGCCGCCGACAATACAACCGAAATCGAAAGGCACGGGGGTGTGCGGCCCAAAACCTTCGGCCGGACGTACCATGTCACCGATGACCAGATCAGCCTTGATAACCGTCCATAGATCGAGCAGGGCATCCGTCAGGACAGTCTGGTGCATTTCCGCATGAACCCGGTCCTGGACAACTCCCTTCAGGTTCTTCAAGGCATTGGTGAACACCATGCTGGCGTGGGATTTAAAGACCGGGATATCGATAATAAAGTCTGCTTCCAACAGGAAGCGGGGCAGTTTAACCTTGGTCATGGCCGACCGTGCCCCCCTGATGGGAATGGCCAGCAAATCCTTGTCCCGCTTTATATCGATGATCCTGTCCGCCCCGGCCTCCTGCGCGGCCTGGCTGATGCCGCTCATTGCCAGGCATTCCATGGTATCACACCCGATGGCCGCCGCTTCCGCCACAATGATTTCTTTGGGCTTGGCCCGGCGCACCTCCCTGATTACGGCGGCCACCACCGCCGGGCTGGTGTTGACGCTGCTTTCCGGTCCGCCCCTATGACCGGCATTGGGTTTGAGAACCACGGTCGACCCGGGCCTTATCATCTGCAGAACCCCGCCTAGGAGCGAAAAGACCTCCGACACCATGTCTTGGACATCATCATCCCGGGCAATGGCTACGACAGATTTGGGCACGCTCTTCATCACCTTCGCCTCCCAGATATAGTGTCGCCCTTATGCCAATCAACCGCCCAGTTGAACGTTTAACCCATGCCCCTCAAAAAGTGCCTTGATCTCGCCCAGGCGTTCCTGTCCAAGGGGTTGGACTTTCAATTTGTATTCCATGCCCAGCTGCTCGTATTTGACCTTCCCATATTCGTGGACAGCCAAAAGGTCGACTCTCTCCACATGCTTCAGCCCGGCCAGAAAACCAGCAACTGATTTCAGGCCTTCCTGGGAGTCTGTGTAGCCGGGGATTACAGGTACCCTTATTATTAACGGCTTACCTATAACATCAAGGTGTTTAAGGTTTTGCAAGATTATTTCGTTTGCTGCACCGGTACTCCGGACATGTTCCGCCGTATCCATGCCTTTAATATCGAACAATACCAGGTCCGCTTCTTCAAGCACCCTGACCCCGGCACGCGTTGCCGTATACCCGCAAGTATCCAGCGCGGTATGGATATAGTTGGCCCGGCACTTTTTGATGAATTCCAGGGTAAAGGATGGCTGATAGGTTGGTTCCCCACCACCGATGGTAACCCCGCCACCTGACGCCCGATAGAACTGCTCATCCTTCTTCACCACATCGAACAGCTCATCCACGGTAAAATATTTACCGAAGCACTCCAAGGCGCCCGTGTAACATACCTCAGTACACCTTCCGCAATTTGTACACAATTCCCTGTCGATTGTAACTCTGTTATCGCCGGGTTCCCGACCGATCTGAATGGCCTGAACGGGACAACTTTGAACACATCTTCCACAGCCATCACACTTCGAAACGGTAAATTTAACTTCGGCATGCACCTGCTGGCCCTCGGGATTACAGCACCATACGCAGCGCAGAGGACAACCCTTGAGAAAGATCGTGGTTCTAATGCCATAGCCATCAACGAACGACCCACGAATAACATGAAAGATGAGCCCCCTGTTATTATCCATGCCCCTTATCCTTTCCTCCGCCGCAAGGGTTCCCCTGATTCTAAACTTCCTGGAATTCCATCCTGGCTATAATATCGTCCTGGAGCTCCGGACTCAGCTCGACAAAGTAAGCACTATACGTCGCCACTCTAACCAGCAGGTCTTTGTATTTTTCAGGATGTCTTTGCGCCTCCTTGAGCATATCGGTGCTCACAATATTGAATTGAACAAGGGCGCCTCCTGTTTCGCAAAAAGTCCGAATAAGGAACGCAAATTTCCTTATCTTTGACTCATCCTTCAAGGCATCGGGGTTAAATCTCATATTCAGTACAGAACCGTCACTGAGCTTTACGTGATCCAATTTTGCCACCGATCTCATGGTCGCTGTCGGCCCACTGAGGTTTCTTCCCTGGTGCGGAGATATGCCGCCTTCCGACAAAGGTTCGCCGGACCTTCGTCCGTCCGGCAATGCTCCTACTATGTAGCCCAGGGGTATATTGGCCGTTATCGTCGCCGCAGCCACATTGGATATCGCTCCGGCAATACCCTTGATCTTGCCGGCTTCATTAGCCGCATGAATAAGGACGTCATTCACTATGGAATCGACATAATCATCATCGTTGCCGAATTTGGGAGCACCTTGGAGTAAGTGCAATACTTCCCCTTCGCTTTCGAAATTTCCGTCCAATGAATTGATTAACCTATCCATGGAAATCTTCTTATCCTCGAACACAACTTTTCTGATTGCCGCGAGCGAGTCCCCGACGTTGGGTGCCCCGCCGAGCGATACGGCATGAGAGATATAGGGAGCCGTTCCTCCATTGGTGATGTCGAGGCCCTTTTCAATACAACCGTAATAGAGAGCAGATTGAAACGGGGAAGGCGCATATGCGGCAAAGAGTTTTTTGTCAGCGTTTTTAAACAGAAGGGCAATGGGTATGAGAGCTTCTACCTGTTTCTTATAGGCACCCCATACTTGATCATAGGAAGTGAATTGCCTGGGATCGCCCGTTGTGGGCCCAAGTTGCTCACCAGTCAACCTGGATACACCGTTATTCAGTGCCAGCTCCAGCATTAGCGGCAGATTGACAATCCCCCCGGGGATATCCTGAGAGAAACCAGGGACAGTGGGGGTGTGGCAGCCGGTTATGCCATAATCTCGCGCATATTCCACCGGCTTTCCATCATTCATCAATTGTTGAATGATGGTCTCATCGCTCACGAATTTTAGTTTCCCACTTAACAATTTGGCAACTTCGCACGCTTTTATCAAGAAAGCATCCGGCGTGGTTTTGTGAACTCGAACTACAATATCTTCTGAATTTAATCCGACGTCTTTTTCAGCATCAAGAAAGAGATACGATAGCTCATTAACGGCATTTTTACCATCTTTAGTTAAACCTCCCAAGGTAATATTGGCCGCAAGACTAAAACCACCAAAAACCTTTACGACTTCAGTGGGGTAAGGAATAACCCCTCCATTCATTTTTATATAGAGCAAAGCAAGTAGTTCACGGGCTTCTTCCTTTGTAATACGTCCACTTTCTATATCTCTTTTATAAAATGGATACAGGTACTGGTCGGTCCTAAGAAAACCTATACCGGTTCCCCACCCTTCGATCATTAGAACTACGTACGTGAACCATATTGATTGTAAAGCCTCATGGAAATTTCGCGCCGGATTAGCTGGAACCCACTCACATATCTCGGCTATCTCACGAAGTTCGGCTTTTCTTTGCATATCGGCTGTTTTATCGGCCAACATTGTGGCAAGGTCTGCATATCTTTTGGCAAAAGCAGCCGCAGCATCAAGAGTTATATTTATAGCGGTCAGAAAGTGGAACTTATCAAGGTCGGCGGGTTTTGCGATATTCAATCCCGCCAATTCTTCGTCTACCTGTTTCCTTATGCCGTTCAGCCCGTTGCTAAGCACCTTTTCATAGGCAACGGATATGTGACCGTAGTACTGGTTGTTGACACAAAAGGCGCCCCCGGATTGGATCTTGTTGGTCAGCCTTTGGGCCTCCTTCGGCACCAGGCCATACCACTTGTCGGTTAACGATTTTCCCTTCCAATAGGGTAGAAATGCCTTCATTTTTTCTTTATCTTCTTCTGTCAAAGGGGAAAACTTGTCCCAGTCCCTGGTGGACAATACTTCCATTTCTTTCAGGTACCAGGTTGAATTAAGTTCCGGCGTGAGGGCGCCGGCGCGTGGTTTACTCGAAACGGTACCTACTATCAGCTCGCCATCTTCTATACGAATGGTCATTTCTTTCAGTATTTTGGCCAGGGCCTTCGCCTTTCTGATTATGGCCGGGTAATTCTCGGTTTCTTTATATGATTCAGTCAAGAGGTAGCCTCTCTCAATGCATATTTCAGGAGTGGTGAGCATTCTTTCTCGCAGTTTCTTCACTCTAGGGCTGGCATTTATGCCGATTTTGTCCATTTTTTCATTCTCCTTCGCCCTTACATACCCTACTAGTGATGATGGACGCCTTCCTCCAGAACGGCTGGAGGCGCCCGGCCGGGCATCTGCCGGGCACAAACCTTAATAAGCAATAACCATGCCTGGTAACAACAATGACCGAAGGAGGCTTCGTAACCTTGCCACCGCCGGTTTCGATACATCCCTGTATCCGTTACCCAACTAAAGAGGGAAGATTCTGAAATTTAGACGTGTGCCGTCGATCCATTTATACATCAGGTCTCGATGCAATAGCGAATCGGGGTTAGCTGCCCCTAGTATTGATCGCGTTCGGCGCCTGGGAAGGTGTATTTTCCCACCGCCCCTGCGAGGCCGCTTTGAGTCCCCCCTGGATGAGGAAGAACGTTTCTTGGGCATAAAATAACCCGGCGTGGCCGGGTTGTACTTCAGCTTTTCAGATGACGGCAGGCTTCCGGGTGTCAGTCAAGGTCTTCTTCCGAATCTTCTTCCCCGTCCGGCAGCCCGGCGCCAGACAGGTACGGGTGAGCAGGATCCTCATAAATGGGGATAAACCAGTCCTTTAGCCTTAAGGACATACCCTTAAAATCGGCCATCTCGTCATCCTCTATATTCTCCAGGGAAGGATCGAACAGAGAGGTATAATCTCCATCGACGAAAGCCAATCTTTCAAAGTTCTTAAAATCCAGGTAGGGATCTTCTTCAATTGTTTTTCCCGTCTCTTTATCCGCCAGGATCAAAGACGACGTCGCTTTTTCGATGATGGCATACAGGGCTAAGCATTCTCCGGTGGAGTGGGCAATTTCTTCGCCACTCCAGTGCTTTAAGCGGCCCGATACAGCCACCGCACAGACAATAAACTGTTTGATAAAAGGCTCGGTGTAGCGATGCCGAAATTGCCTGGGCAGGCAGTCCGCAATAATCATGGTAGCTCCGGCCGACCGGCCTTTATATATATTGGCATAATCCTCAAAGACCTCATCAATCAGGACATTTGCTCCGTCAAGAAGGGATCTATACTGGCGCGGCGAAAGGATACTGCCTTTACTGCCTACCGTTTCGTCAAAATAGTTCGGGGTGTTCCAATCGTTATGACCGTCGGCAGCCCTCATGTGTCCCCTAATCCCCCCTGCAAAGCTTTCCATTGATTATATCACGGGAACCGCCTTCGCGAAATACTCCCCCAAAAACCCGCAATCTCATCCCCAACCGGTGGGGCCCAGCCGGAGCGCGCCTACGGGGAAAGACTGCTGCAGGGAAGCGGGCGGCCATGGTATGGACCGTGCGGGCACCGGACAGGATAAAAATAGTTCTCGGAGGTAAAAACCTGCGGGGCTCTGGCGGCAATCCGGCCGCTCAAGGACGGCAGCACGACCTGGTGGCGAAGTTTTGGACTTCGCATTATTTGGAGGAACACATGAAGGTTGCCATTATCGGCGCAGGACTTTCGGGTTTGTCTTGTGCACTTACCTTGGAAAAGTACGGCATTGTCCCCGATGTGTTTGAGCAATTTGACCGCTGCGGGGGCCGGGTTCCCTTTATCACTTGTATTTTACAAATAATGTATCGTCCTATAAAAGATCCACTGGCCCACCTTAAAAAATATTATGATATCAGCATCACCCCACTATATACTTTAAGCAAAATAGTTAGGTTTAGTTCCAACAAGATTTTCAAATCATCAGGTGATTTAGGCTATGTTTTCGAAATTGGCCCATCTCCCCGGTCACTAAATAACGAATTGTATCAACAACTTCATTCTACTGAGGTTCAATTTAACACGCTCGCTGACTACAAGAAACTCTCATCCTTGTACGACAAGGTAGTTATAGCTACCGGTTCACCCTATATCGCCAAGGAGTTGGGAAGCTGGTCCGATATAATGCGGGCCTGGGTAAGAGGGTCAGTGGTAGAAGGAAACTTTGACCCAAACCGGTGGCTTGTTTGGTATGACAAATCCTACTCCAATAGCGGATACGCTTATCTGGGACCTTTCGATACCAATTCAGCTTCACTTGTCCTGATAATATCCGACGTCAAGGAAAATGAAGTAGAACCCATATGGAAAATGTTTCTGGATAAAGAAAAAATCCAATACCCGGAAAAGCAAGGTTTCATCCTCGAACACATCTTAGGCTTTTGTCATCCACGAGAAGTAGATAATATTATTTTAGTGGGTAATAGTGGCGGGTTTATGGAATCCGTCTTCGGTTTTGGCATCTTCACTGGAATTATCAGCGGGGTTATGGCCGCACGAGCGATTGCTGAAAATTCATCTTATGAAGAAAAGGTTTCGATCTTAAATAAAAGGTTATACGAATGTTACCTCCTTCGTCAAAGGTTTTTCCCGTTCAATAATAAGGACTACGATAATTTGATGACTATGTTTAATATAAGCCCCATAAACCGGCTCATATACAATACAAATCTCGATGTCATTCGAATTAACGCCAGTCTATCTCATAAATTCTATAGATAGTACGGATTACTTTTGCGCCAGCCTGCAGTAATGTTCGATGATTTCCCTTCTTCTTATTATCCCGATGAATACCATCTTGTCATCCACTACCGGAACGAAACTCTGCATGACTGCCAGGGAGATTAAATCCTCTATTTCCGCTCCGATATGAATCGGTTCAACTTGTATTCTTCGCGGAATGTCTTTCAGGAGCACCTTTTCCATGTTTTTAAAGGTCAGGTCAGGCGTATACTTGAGCTTCCGCAACAGGTCGCCTTCCGTCAGCGTCCCAGCATACTTGCCCCCATCATCGAGAATCGGCAAGGCCGTATACCCATGGTGTTCCATCTTTTCTACCGCTTGCCGCATCGTTGATCTCAGCGGCAACCAGACGACCTCTTCCTTGGGCAGGAGAAAAAAGGCAATATTCACAAACATGACCACCTTTTCCCCGTATGCTCGCGTCTACGCTCCATATTAGCGCCGGCACATTAAGATTCCCTGAAATAGCCGCAACCTACCGGCCCTTCAGGCGGGTTGGACCCGGTCGGCAGCCGCGGAGCCCCTCAGCATGGTCCCGGCGTCACCCATCGCCCCCGGTCAATGCCATCCCCCTGCGTCCGGAAACGGTGTCTCTGCTTAAACAGAGCTGACAGGGCATCCCGTCAACCACCTGATGAGCCAGGGCCAGGTTAAGCTCACCCACCTGCCGGACGTCAATCCACCGTTGCCGCCGGCTACTTCTTGCGGTAGACGTTCAAGCCAACCTTTACATCCTCGCGCCCGGGAACGGAAACATTCCCTTCGGTCGAGCCGATGATCACCGACTTGCCGCTGGACGAGACTCCGTAGTCCTTGCTGATGTCCACCGTTATGGTAAGTTTGCTTCCATCGAGCCTCATCTCCACATTCTTCATCCCCGAGGACCACCTTCCATATTCACCCAGACCTTATAATACGCCATCGCCGGCGCCGACTCCTCCAAGGGGGCCTCCAGGACCGGCAGAGAAACAAATAAGGCGCCGGATTGACCTCCCGCCCCTGTAGTATACCTGCCGGCTGTTTTCTCCGTCAGCTGTGCGAACGCGTCAGCGCAGCGTCGCACCGCTATCATAAACCGTTAGGCATGGAACTTGTCGAACAGCCCGGGCCGGCCCTTGAGTTCCAGTAGCTTTCCCTGCCCGGCCCACACATTCAGGTTGGTGTTATAGATGAGATTGTTAATAGGTGGTGTTTTCAAAACACCCAGCAGATGGTCATAATCATCGTTTTTGAACTTGTTAAGAGCGAGGCGGCCGACATAACCGCTGTACATGCGTTCTTTGAGAAAAGAGATCTTTTGTTCATACGATGATTGCTCATAGATAGACTCTGCTGCAAGGAACCCGCTGACTATGGCGTTATATATCCCAAAGCCAACCAGAGAATCCATTAGTCCAGCAGCGTTGCCCACAAAAGTAATATTCCCTACCTCCATGGGATAACAGACACCGGTTATGTGCTCCAAAACATAGTTTTGTTTTTCGCGGTAATTTATCTTTTCCGTATCTAAAAACATTCGCCATTTTGATTCCAGATCTCCTTCCCCGATA
>Ga0307376_10005622_pt1 | contig 11257 bp, 12 predicted proteins | sample TR2MG_FD_202536 | JGI IMG/M metagenome (GOLD analysis project Ga0307376, IMG submission 202536) | Soil microbial communities from Risofladan, Vaasa, Finland - TR-2 | ecosystem: Environmental > Terrestrial > Soil > Coastal area > Acid sulfate soil | place: Finland: Risofladan, Vaasa | collected... | reverse complement strand
CCTCTCTTCAGATGGGTGCTTGCCCTGTACTGTTACTAAAGGAAATGATGCACCTACTGCTTGTTGGTTCTGTAAGATTGAAAGGTGTCCAGACCATTCAAATCATCAAGGACAAGAAGTTCCTTTATGTGCTGATTTATTCACTTCCGATGAAGTAGTGAATGCTATTGAGAGGTATTACTTTGGCGGTAGGTTACTTTTGGATAAGCCTATCGGAAAATCTAAACTTGTCAATGTGGTTAAATCTGATATTGTTCTTCCCAAAGTGATTAAAGGTGAATCTGTTCTTCCCAAAAAAGTTGTTGATGAGATGAAACCAAACATGGTCAATGCTATTAATAACCTTGATACTACCAATATTGAGGAGTTCATGAAAAGTGAGGAAGGGAAACAGAAAATTATTGACATAATCAATGCAGGTAAGAAAGGAACTGTAGTAGAGCAGATACCGGAGGCCCAACCAATACAACCAAGAGTAGAAATGACAGTACCTGAGAATATGGTTCCAGAAGAAGTTAAACCAGCAGACGATCTTTGGGGTTATTCATTCGGAGGAGGATGCATCACTGATCGTGACTGGGAGTTTATGCGGAGAGTTATTGAAGAAAATAAGGTTGAAACTGTTCTTGAGTTTGGTGCTGGTCTTTCCACATTATTGTTTGGTAGTTTGGGGTTGGACGTTATCACATTTGAAGATAGAGTAGGTTGGATTGAAGATGTACTTTCCCGTGAACCTCGTTGTGATATAAGGAAATGGAACGGAACAGTTGATAGCCATATACTTCCTGCCATGAATAAGAAGTATGATCTTGTTTTTGTTGATGGTCCTGCAGGAGGACAAAGTAGACAATGGTCTACTGAAATTGCTTCGAAACTTTCCGACTTGGTTATAATACATGATGCTGGAAGGGAGTGGGAAAAGAAGTGGCAAGAGCAATATTTACAACCGGATTTCTATCTTGCATCTAAAGGTGGTCATCGGTGTCATCTTTGGAGACGGGGAGTACTTGAGCCAGAAATATTTGCCCCTTCTGATGAAAAGAAACTAATGAAGTTTGTATTTAATGGAAGAGGGGAAGGTGGTGCAGAAAGGACTTGCTGTTGGTTAATGTCCCAATTTATTGAACTTGGTTGGGAAGTACAATATATTTCTCCTAACCCTGCACCTTGTGGAACATTCAGGCATAATCCTGTTAAGGATGTTTTCTTTACTGACGATCTTGAAGAAATTAAGAAACCATGTGACCTGCTTTTCCTTTATGCAAATGATTGGATTTGGGAATTTCCAAAACTTGGACAGTTCTTTCCACCTGAGATGCAAGCAAAGAGAAAAGTCATGGGTGTCAACTACAAGATGGGAGGTATTGGAAGGGCACCTTGGACTTTTGGTTGGGATAAGTATATCTTCCTTAACAGTATGATGAGAGATGAACTACTCGATAGAATGAAAGAAGGGCCAACTCCTCCAACCAAAGTACTTGCACCACCTACTGTTTTGGATGTGTATTATCAAAACCAACCTGACTACGGCGGAAACCTTCGATTGATAAGGCATAGTAGCCAAGGTGATGCTAAATATCCGAAAGCTGTAGTAGGAAATGATAACGAAATAATCCAGATGGGATTCAATCAAATGCTTACACGGATTATGGAAGAGATTCCAGATTCGGAAGTGTTTTTGATGCCAGCACCTACGTTTCTTGCTAAACATCATGTGGAGAATAGTAGAATCCATGTTTTCCAAAAGAATCAGCCACCAGTACCTGAGTTCTTATCTTATGGTAACTGCTTCTGGTATGCACTACCCGGAGGTGGTTATACTGAAGGTGGCCCAAAAGTAATTATGGAAGCTCAGGCTTCTGGTCTTCCAATCATAGCTGATAACCATAGTGGTGCAATAGACAGATTAGCTTATGGCGGTGGTTATCTTTGCAATGATTTTGAAGAGCAGTTAAAAGCCATGAAGCACGTTAACCATCCAGAGAGAAGGAAATTATTGGGAACGGTTTCAAGACAACGGGCATTGGAGTACTACCTTCCGACCCTTTGGATTGAAGCCATAGTTGGGAAAGGAGATACTTGTGGATTCAGACCAGAGGAAAACGTTTGTCGACAGGCGGAAGCAGGTGTTTGATCGGAGAAGAGAAAGTAATTGGTTTATTCGCGGTTTGAAATACTGGTGGTTCTGTAGCCTTGACAGAGTATTTTTTGGGAAAGGAAGAAAAGGAAAGGAACGCAGAACCACTGGAGAAAGAAGACGGGAATGGGTACGATACAGCCCCTATTGTAGTACATACTGTCCTGTAAGAGGACCAGTGGTTCAGGAGGTAAGATGATAACAAATGATGCTCTTGTAGATTTTGTAAAAACCAGATCGTGGTATCAAACAATTGACTTTGGTGATGGGGTTATATCCAAAGGATGTGACTGGTGCGGCGACCCTGCTTGGAGTAACATAGTCAAATTCCTTCCTGATAGTTTAGAAGGGAAGAGTGTTCTCGACTTGGGATGTAATGCTGGACTCTTCTGTGTTCGGTCTGCTTTGATGGGTGCTAAGAAGGTAGTAGGTATTGACTATACTGGTTGGCGTCCTAATTGGGACTTTGAGGAACAGCAAGTATTTGTCAGGAACTATTTTGAACAGAAACACACTACCTACTTGCCGATTACTTATCTGTCAGGTAAGATGGAAGAGGTCTTGAAGAAGTTTGTTCCTGAGTGGTTTGACTATGTTTACGGAATTGCTTCCTTGTACTATACGGAAGATCCAGATGGAACAGTTGAATCAATTTCAAAAATTACCAATAATGCTATTATTCGATTGAGGGATGAAAATAGAATTAAATTATTCACTGGATTGTTTGAGAAGTATGGTTTTAAACAAGAAGCTGTTTTGCAGGAAAAGTGGTGGGAAGTGCTCGGTAGGAACACCGATGATTTCTATCTTTATTTATACACAAAGGGATAGATAATGACCTATCAGGAACTACTACGTTTTGCAGCTAATAACAATAACATTGTGTACTTCAGAGTACCGTTTTTTCATAAGGAACTTTTTGGTACATCCAAACCCTGCAACTCGTTTCAGTTAATGTGGTTATTGGGTTCGGAAAGGAACATGAAACACTATGAAAAAGCAGAAGTTCCTGAGCACTGTATATGCCACATACCTGTAGGTAGGTTTAATGGTATTGGTAAGGGTCCGATGAAGCTAACTAAGGAGATGAATGAAAATTATCCTTGGTTGGAATTGGCGAAGTCCATAAAAGAAGAAGGCTTTAGGGTGCCTGTAGTTGCTGAGTTGCAAGCAGAAGGTTTTTTGACAATAGAAGGGAGACATCGGGTTGCTGCTTGTACTTTAATAGAACCCTTTGACCCTAATTTTCCGGTTCCTTGCATAGTAGTAGTGAGAGATCCTTTTTATACTGTAAAGATGTATAAGCAACGGCATCCAGATCCATTAGATTCATGTGGTTATAAAACGTATCATAACAAATAATATGTTTACCGATAAAGAAATAGAATTATTAAAAGAGTTTTACTACTATTGCTTTAACACGCGATTGGAGTATGAACAAGCACAAGGGGCTGGTACTAGTACTTGGAAATGCTCATACTGGACTTATGAAATAATGGAAAATTTTATTTTGGGAGAGGAGGAATATCAAAAGGTCAACAAACCCCCGTGGTTGACTTATATGCCTACGTATCGAGATCATACTTCTATGTTGAACTATGGAAGAAATAAAAGATTGATGTTCAAGAGACTGAAGGAAATAGAGAAACTAGTCGATAATCTTTTGGTATGTGAAATAGGTTACGGGGTAGATCTCATTCTGGCTATGATGATAAAAAAATGGGGAATGATACTATCTTATGACCAAAATAAATATTTCAAAGAATTTTTATATGGGTTTTTTGTTGAGAAGAAGGGACTGGATCTTACGTTTGAAGTGCAGAGCTCATCAGCTTATAAGTTTGATGAGATAAACGAACCTACACTGGTTATATCTAATAACACTCACATCGGTATAGGGGACCCTTCAAATAGGATACGAAATAATGAGAATTTGATTTACTTACGAGATGGGAGATTCCTTCCGAATGTTTTGATGCCTCAAACTTTGGAAGAGTGCAGAGAGAAGTTTGGTAGAGGTTATTTATAAACAAATAAAAAAGGAGGACACAATGATACCACTGTTCAAGGTAGCTGTTAGTGAAGATGTCAGTGACCCCTTGCTGAAAACTATTCATTCCGGCTGGATAGGGCAAGGACCGAAAGTGAATGAATTTGAAGAAGCACTTGGTAAGAAGTTCAATAACAACCACTGTCTATCTTTATCAGCGGGAACCCACGGTCTTAGTTTGGCTTTAAGACTTGTTGGTGTTGGGTATAGCGATGAAGTAATTACTACCCCGTTGACTTGTACTGCAACTAATATGCCTATTCTAAATGCTGGGGCAAAGATTGTATGGGCAGATATTAAATCAGACTTAACTATAGATCCTGAAAAAGTAAAGGAAAGTATAACAAAAAAGACAAAGGCCATCATAGTAGTTCATTGGGGTGGTTATCCTTGTGATATGGATGAGATGTATGGAATATCAATAGATTGTAATATCCCGATAATTGAAGATGCTGCTCACTGTTATGGTTCAGTTTACAGGGATAGTGTTATAGGAGATTGTGCTTATTCTGATTTTACTATGATGAGTTTCCAAGCAATCAAATATCTTACTACAGTTGATGGTGGAGCATTGTTTACAAAATCTCATAAGGATTATGCAAGAGGCAAACTTCTCCGATGGTATGGCATAGATCGCGAAGGAGTAAGAACTGACTTTCGTTGTGAGGAAGACATTAAAGAACATGGCGACAAGTGGCATATGAATGATGTCTGTGCTACTATCGGACTTGCTAATATGGCTTTGGCAGAAGATAATGTTGAGAAGGCAAGAAGCAATGCTCGATATTATAATAGAGAATTATCAGAAGTTGATGGTATAACCATTACTCAGAATGCTCCGGATAGATTGTCTTCTTACTGGTTATATACTGTGCTGGTAGAAAAGAGGTCTGACTTTTGTACTATGATGGCAACGAAAGGTATATCAGTTTCGAGAGTTCACGAAAGGAACGACAAGCATACTTGTTTCAAGGACTTTCAAAAAGAGTTGCCTGGATTAGAAGAAGTCATGAAATCTTACATAGCAATTCCCGTTGGCTGGTGGGTGACAAAGGAACAGCGGGAGTACATTGCGAAGAGCATAAAAGAGGGGTGGTAAAATGGCAGATTATGGATCAGAATTGGTGTTGGATATTCATGGGGGCAATCCAGAAACATTCACAAGGGATTCAATACGGGAGTATTTGAAAGAACTTTGCAAACGGATCGACATGGAAGCCGAAGATTTGCACTTTTGGGACTATGAAGACGATCCAGAAGGGTATGCTGAAGCTCCCGTACATTTGAAGGGGATATCAGCCGTTCAGTTTATAAAAACCAGCACCATTGTACTACATACTTTGACAGAAATGAAAAGGGTCTACGTAAACATTTTTTCCTGTAAAGATTTTGATGGTCCGAAAACAAAGATATTTACATTAAAATGGTTTGGTGGAAGGGCTGTGCAAACAAAGAGGTTTAGCAGAAAATGAATACTGTCTTCATCATACCAACTGGGATAGGGTGTAATATAGGAGGGCACGCTGGTGATGCCACACCAGCTTTTAAATTAATTGCATCGGTATCAGATATTGCAATTTGCCATCCGAATGTAGTAAATGCATCGGACATAAATGAAATGCCCGATAATGCTTGGTATGTAGAAGGCAGTATTCTCGATAGGTTTCTTGAGGGGAAGATTCATCTCGAAAAGCCAAGAAGCAATAAAATTCTTTTAGTAGTTAATAAACCAATTCGTCCTGAAACTATAAATGCTGTGAATGCTGCAAGGTATACCATTGGTTGTGAGATAGAAATAGTAGAGTTGAGAAAAGAACTTCGTATGATTGCTATGATGTCGAAAAATGGAGCAGACGGGGAAGTGTATGGTGCTTATGATTTGACTGTACAGGTACGGGATTACGATTTTGATGCATTGGCAATAGCCACCCCAATAGACTGCCCAAAAGACGTAGCATTAAATTATTTTAAGGAAGGTGGTATAAATCCGTGGGGAGGAGTAGAAGCAAAGGTATCAAAATTGATAGCAGGTGCTATCAATAAACCAGTAGCTCATGCTCCGATAGAAACAGATAATGAAGAAGTAAAAGATTTTAATGAAGTAGTAAATCCAAGAATAGCAGCGGAGATGATTTCTCAAACATATATTCACTGTGTGTTTAAGGGACTTCATAAGGCACCACGGATTTCTGATAAGGGCTTGCATGTTTCAGATATAGATGTTTTAATTACCCCGTGGCAATGTTTTGGAAGGCCACATAAGGCTTGTTTAGCTAATGGGGTTGAAATATTGGGGGTAAAAGAAAATACTACTTGTCTTGATATAGAACTATCCGAAAAGGATGCCTACTGGGTGGATAACTATATTGAAGCAGTTGGCTGGCTCCAATGTTATAAACATGGAATTGCAAGACAGTTTGTTTCTGAGGATTATGCAGATGAGGCAATTGCATAAAACCTACTATTGATACTCATTAAAAACCCGAGTGAACCGAGTTAATCCTTTGTTCACAAGCCGATCTTTTTAAAAGGGTATAAAGTTATATTAAAGGAGTAAAAACGAAATGTGTGATAAAAAATTAGATGATATAATTGAACGGTTGGAGCGGATTGAGGCATTGTTGAAACCTACTATCAATTTTCAGTATGAGTATGACCAAGAAGGAAATTTTATTCAATTGTGTACTTGTGGAACTTCTGCTCGATGTTATAAGTGCTATCCTTTTGGTACACTTCAAGGGGATTATTCATTTTATGACTTTAATATCCACAATGTTGAAAGTGGTGGTTTGCCATGAGGTCATCTTATATTCAAAATAACTACGGAGCAGTGTTTGAAAATACTGTTAAAACTTTTCTTCCTCAAAGGTGTGTTGAATTGGGAGTTCTGGATGGATACAGTACTCTTGCTATTGCCAGAGGAATAAGGACTGCATCGGTTCTAAGTAATCACCTTTCTCATCTTCATGCTTACGACTTGTGGGATGACTACAAGTATAAACATGGTAGTATGGAGGAAGTTCAGAAACGATTGGTAGAAGCACGACTATCTGAGTTTGTGTCTCTTTATAAAATGGATGCTTATGAAGTACACAAACTTTATGGAACAGAATCGGTTTGTATGCTTCATGTTGATATTAGTAACGATGGTGATGTGTTGAATAAAATTGTAGAACAGTGGCATACAAAGCTATCGATGGGAGGAATGCTTCTTTTTGAAGGTGGTTCAGAAGAGAGAGATAAGGTGGAGTGGATGGTGAAGTATCAGAAAAAGCCAATCAGGCCAGTAATAGACTCCCATGAGATATTGAATAAGTGGTATATCTATGCCACTTATAATGCATTTCCATCTTTAAGCGTATTTATACGGAAAGGATAAAACATGAGAATCTTATCCGGCGAATTTATTGGTCATATAATGCGCAACTTGATATTTCCATTAGAGTATCAGGAACATATAGGTGAAGGAAAAGACTTCTGGTGTCTTGATTGGTGGGTAATTGAGATATGCAAGTACTTCTTTGAAGGTGAAGTTGACTATTTGAGGTTTCCAATAGCCAGAAGATTAGAAGGCAATACTAATTTTAAAAGAAAGGAGATAGTAGAAATTTGTAGGCAGAAGGTAATTGACTTAGCAGGACTTGAGAATACTACATCGACTAAGGTGTTGGTCTTCGAGACTTGTCGTGGGTTTGATACCAAATTAGTTTCAAATATTAAAAAGTGGGAAAAGATATACGTAACAGATGAAAATAAATCCAAGGTAGTTATTGAGAAGACTAAAGAGTATCTTCAAGATTTTGATAATGTTGAATTGATAGATGGCAACACTTTCAATTATGAAAAACCACTACCGTGGATGAAGTCAAATTCTTTTAAAGGAGGATTTAAATTATGAGCGAGGAACACCCCGGATCTAGAGGGATGTATGACTTTATATCTAAGTGGGAAGCTTGTTCTATAGTAGTTTCAACTAATTTAAAATGGGATCGGTTTGGGATTCTTGGAATTATGGGAGACTATGTTCTTAGATATACGATGGGAGATATAGTAGAGATAGGGGTAGGTGAAAGTACTATCTTTTTAACGAGGTTGGCGGAGATTTATTCAAGGAGAATATATCACTGTGATATTTGTATTAGCGATATTACGAATATGCAGACTATCGACGGTATATTTGGAAAAACCAATCTTATCTATCCCAAACCATCCGATGACTTTTTTAAAGAAGTAGGTTTTTCACCTATCGCGTTAGGCTTTATTGATGGTGACCATAACTACGATCAGGTAAAGAAAGATTTTGATAATTTACTTCCCTTAATGGTGGATAATGGTTTTATTTTTCTCCATGATACTTACCCTCCAGAAGATGAGTACTTATCTGAGCATAGATGTGGTACAGTTTATAAGTTGAGGCAACAGTTGGAACAAAGACGCGATCTGGATTGTTTTACTTTTCCTAACGGAGCTATGAATGTTGGATTTACGATGGTTCGAAAGCTTCCGAAGGAAATGCCCTCTTATAGGAAGAAGACAGGTCCGGATGTGAGGTGGTTATCATGATAACAGAGGAAGAGAAAAAATTAGCGAGGATGATTCCTTATACTCAAACACCTTCTACAAGGGACCATTTCATACGGCCTAACTATATCGACTTGTCCTTGAACTATAACAACATTCCGCATAAGTCAAATGCAGTCATAGTATGTACTTCCCATCGTGGTCATCTTGCTTTTTTAAAGTATGCGTTGAGGAAGTACAGGGAGACAGGGAAGTTCGTTATTTGTTCCTACGATCCACCTGCTAAACCTTGGGATAGTGATGAGTATTTTGATACTAATATGCCAGATTTGGATATATCTCTTGCTGCCCATATGTGGATCCATAAACATTTGACTTATGAGGAACCGAAAAGGAATGGGTGGTTTTGGGATGTTATGTATGCCCAGGGAGTAATACGGAACTTTGATAATTTTGAATATATCTTTACTGTAAATGGGGATTGCGTATGGGAAAAGCCAGAAGGGGTGGATGAACTAATTGAGTTGATGGGGGATAATGATTTAATGGCAGTATCTTCCGACCATAATACAATTCATACTTGTGCTGTTTTGTTTAAGCGTGATGCCTTTATGAAGGTAGTTGATTACATGGCTAAGTATCATAAGGTTTCAATTATAGGTAGTTATAGCCCTGAGAGATTATTATTGGAAGCTGTTCAGGTTTTAGAATTGAAGGAGAAGAAAGTACCTAAGCAACCGGAGGAACCTGGTTCACCTGGGAATGTTGATCACTACAGTAGATATAGACAACCTAGTACTTGGAACGATATTGTTGGTTATCGGAATATTGGAGCGGAATGGATAACTGCTTTGATAGAACGTTTTGAACCACCGGAAAAGAAGTTCATTGACTTCAAACATTTTAATACTATCTATGCCGATTGTTCTTCTCATGTTCGTAAGTTTTATGAAACTGGAGATAGAAGGTATTTGTATCGTGCTTGGTCGGAAAACGAGGATTCGTGGTACGATAGGGTATACTACCCGATAGAGTATTATGGCAACGAACCAATAAGTGCAGACACTTCAGAAGCAGCCGAAGCCGATGTTTTATTTCGCAAAGGGGCTTAAAATGAATCTATGTGAATGTGGTATATGTGGTCTTGAAGTAAAGCCTGGTAATAAATTTATAAAAGGCCACGCAAGAAAGGGTAAGATTTATAAAAGAAAAATACTCAGAAGATGCAACTGTGGGTGCAGTGGTTTAACAAAACCAGGTTGTAAATACATTCACGGGCATAATAACAGAGGAATGGAGTTTTCAAAAGATCATAGGCGAAGTATAAGTGAAGCAATAAAATTAAAACATCGAGAACCTGGGTATACTGAAAAAATAGCAAGTGCCAGTAGAGGACTAATTCGTTCTAATGAAACTAGAAGAAAGTTATCTGAGTCCCATAAAGGACAGATTCCTTGGCATAAAGGAAAATCAGATGTTTATTCTGAAGAAGCTATAATAAAAATGAGGAAAGCAAAGCAAGGAATAAAACTTACTGAAGAGCATATATTAAAAATATCTATAAATAAAATGAAGTGCAGGACAGACGGATACTGTGATGCTTGGTCGGATAAGGAGTATAAAGAAGATTTGAGGGAAGAAAGATGTGGTAATTGTAATATGAATGAGGAGGAGTCGTTGGTAAGTTATAGTCAAAGACTTCATCTACATCATAAGGACGGTGATAAGAGTAATTGTCATCCAGATAACTTTGATACTTTATGTGTATCTTGCCATGCTATTGCTGATTGGCAGATAAGAAAGGAGATTAACAATGGGGCTTAGAGAAGATATCCAGAACAAGGAGAAGTATAATGAGTCCGATAGAAGGGACTTCCAAATCTTGCTGGATCGGTATCTTGAATGTGACGAATGGGCAAAGAATATTTTCAAGGATGTAGGAGTTCTACTTACTTCTCATCCGGGCAATAGAGCTTTTCTAACATCTTCTGTTGCTACTCACAAAAAGCTTGGGTGTTGGTTGACGTTGGTTTATGACAACTACTTAAACCCTAAAGATCCCAGCATAGAGTGGAATCACATGATGCCGGATAGAGACGTTATTGACATGGTAGATACTTTCGTCATGCCTCACCATCAAACTTGGGGAGGAGTTCTATATCCTTACTTCTGGTTGTTAAAGTTTGGAATATATGCTATGAGTCATTTCAAATATATCTACTGTGCGAATGGTGATTTTATTATTGAAAAACCAGAGAACTTTCCACAACTACTCGAACTATTGGGTGATGGAGATGTTATGCCGTGTGGTTGGGAAAGGGATTCTATATTTACTTCTGCTGGATTTATAGGAAAATCCGAGGCACTTATAGCCATAGTTGAGCACATGCAGAAGTACTTTATTCCTTTGGAAGCATATGAAGCTTCAAGACAGGATTATGGTAATTGTGAAGCAAGGATGGGTAGGGCTTGTCTTGAACTTGGTTTGAAGGTAATAAAACCAGAAGAAAACCCATTCAATGACCAGCACCACGTTCCTGGTTATGGTA
>Ga0307376_10005619_pt1 | contig 11263 bp, 31 predicted proteins | sample TR2MG_FD_202536 | JGI IMG/M metagenome (GOLD analysis project Ga0307376, IMG submission 202536) | Soil microbial communities from Risofladan, Vaasa, Finland - TR-2 | ecosystem: Environmental > Terrestrial > Soil > Coastal area > Acid sulfate soil | place: Finland: Risofladan, Vaasa | collected... | reverse complement strand
ACGTTAATGATATTGGTAATGATGTAATAGAATATAAAGGTCAAGATGGTAACTGGTATTATTTTGATATGGACACTTATAAAGATTATTTTGTTGAAATAAAATTAGACACAGGTTTAAAAGGTTGGAAACATAAAGTGTGGGATAAAGATAAATTATACAGACACGGCGGAAAATGGCATTATGAATTTGATCCACAGGTGAAAGATATGATTGTTGGTCAACAAAGATTGTGGGATAATAATACATAATATTCTATTTTCCTTGCTTAATATATAACTCTAAACCTCGCCTATTTTATGAAAAGATTCTTTCTAACTGTTTTATTACTAATACTTTTAAGTAACTGCGCTCCTACTTACAGAATACTCACAATTGATTATAATCATACTCCAACTAAGTACCATAAATATGAAATAATAAATATAAAAACAGGTGAAATTGATACAATTTATGATTTTACTTATTATGAACCTGGAATGTATATTGATTTAAAAGATGATTATCGTATTAAAGGAGCGGTAATCAAGACCGTTATAGAATAAATCAAACTTAATTTGTAATTTATAATATAATTATGTATATTTGCATAATTCTTGTATATATTTTTAATATATAAGAACTTACAAATTGAAGAAAGAAAAGAAAATGGAAAATTTATTATTAAATAAAAAAGTCGATATTAAGAAAGATGGTAATCTGATCTTCACAGGTATGCTGAAGCAAAGTTTGACCATTGAATATTTCGTTGTTATTGATGATGAAGATGATAACAATAGACTTGTTATACCCAAAGAAGATAATACCTTTATTATAGAACCTTTCAATAGAAAGTAAAATGATCACACCACAGAGATTAGACAATTTATTATCCTATTATTTATTATTCTGGCAAGATATGAAGAGTAATATAGATGGTATATTGGAATCACATCATTCTTATATTTTTGAGAAATATGATGTATTTTTCAAAAGTCCACCCGATAAAATCAAAGACATAGAAAAAGAATCTAAGAATAATATTCATATATTTGAATTAGCTGAACTTGGTTTAGATAGATGGGGTGTTAATATAAATGATTTTATGAAACATCCGGAATTTATGAAGTGGTATTTTACTTTTTATCTTGTTCATTCTACAAAAGAAAAAAGAAGTGATGGATCATATGGAGTATTTTCTAAAATATTACCAATCTATAAAAAGTTTTTTAATGATTATGATAGTATAAGTAATGAAAATGAGATTTATACATTACATGAACTTATGAAAAGATTTCACACAAAGGTAAAAAGTGAATACAAACAATTATACAGAACGGTTTTAATAAAGAACCTGATCAAATAATTGGGTTTTTAACTAAAACGAATTAAACTGGTATTAGGTTTCAAACTTAATACCTTTTTTTATATAAAATAATAATGGAAATGATTGAATCAGCAGGATTATTAATAATACAGAACAACAAGATGTTATTAGCTCACCCGACTAAAGCACCTTGGTATGGAACTTATACTATTCCAAAAGGAAAAGTAGAAGATGGGGAATCCTATGTTGATACCGCAATCAGAGAAACCAAAGAAGAAGTGGGGGTTGAAATAGACAAGTCAGATGTAGAAGATACATTTAGTACAATAAATTACACAGATGAAAAAGGAAGAATTTATAAGAAAGTGCATTACTTTTTAGCACACCCCAAAGAGAAAATTGTGTTAGATAAATCTAAATTAGATAAACACGAAGTTAATTGGGCTGGATTCATATCTAAGGATGATGCTATGGATAGAATCTTTTGGAGATTCGGAGAAATGATAAATTATTTGGATTAGAACTTTTTTTATTGTATATTTGTAAATAGAACTATAAAAATACTATTATGGATAAAATAGATAAAATAAGAGAAAGAATATTAAGTCTCCAAGTTACCCACAACCCCGTTAATCATTGGGAAGGAACTCGATATAAACCATATACAGAAAAATTAATTAATTTAGAAAAAGTATTAGAAATATTAACACCTATGGATAAGAATTTACACACAAACGCAGAGTTATTGGGGTTATTTACAGATTTAACTAATAGAAAACCGCATCAGGAAGTATTTCTTTTTGATCTATTAAATGGTGACTTTGATAAGTTAGTAGAACTTGAAGAAAAATTACATCGAAATTTTCTTTTCTATTGTCCTGGTGACTTAGAAGAATGTGAGAAAGTTCTTGCGATGGAATGTAAGTATGACGGGGTAAGAGATTTTGAACTTTTTAAAGATTTATAATGGATATTGATAAGCAAATATGGATTTATGAAACTCTTATTGAGGGAAGTAAAATAGAAGCAACTGCTGCTGATGCTTATAATGATATATCTACATTAAAAAGACTAACAGAAGAAAATAAAAATTACAGATTAAATATTGAAGATTTAAAAAGATTAAAGGAAAGAATTAAAAAGATCAATAAGATAAAAAATAATTTTGATGAATAATATTGAACATGAAATAAGGAAATTGGAATCTTTAAGATTGTACTTAAAAATAGAAATAAATTCTACTTATGGTATTTCGCCAAATGTTCAACCATTATTTGACCGAAGAAATCAAATAACCCAAGAATTAAAAAAATTACATAAACTTAGAAGTAGAAAAATAAAATTAAAAAAAATAAAAGAAAGAAATGAAAATTAGACAAGGGTTTGTAAGTAATAGTAGCGCAAGTAGCTTTATCATTGGTATCGCCAAGATTATTGATATTGATAAATTTAGAAGTTATCTTGCAAATAAAAGTATTAACGCAGGGTACGATATTAATATTGTATCTAAATGTGAATTGACAACAGAAAAACCTTGGAATTTATCTGTTTACAATGATAGAGCAAGTGTTGAATCATTTTCATCTAATACTGTTACATTAGATTTAAGTAAACTATCACCATTGGATTCATTTGTAACTTTTGATTTTGCAGGGAATGAAGATGATGGAGCATTTCTAAATAATCCCGAGGATTGGGAGTTGGATTATGATATTGATCTTGGTTTCTTTAATGATAATGAAAGGAAACTTTATAATATGTTTTCTGATGAAGATTCAGGACTTGATATAAGTACATCACAAGTTAGTTATGGTGCAGGTAGAAACGGATAATATGACAACTAAAGATGAACATACAATATGTGCTGAACACCTTATAAGTTTAATAGACTTTGATAGAGTGTATAATAACTGTGCTGATATATCTAAAAGAAAATTTAGTGAAGAAAATATAATTAGTAGTATTCAAAAAATGATAAGGGAATATCCACATTTTGATATTAGTATTCCTGATCGAATAGAATCATTCACATTGTTATTATCATCTAGGAAAGGAACAATGAATGATTATATGTATTTTATGGCAGGTATAGATAATGGGAATCATACTTGGTATTTAACTGAAAAAACATTTTTAGATAAAATGAAATATCAGGATGATAGAGCTCATCATGTTATTTGGTTTAATATGAAAGAATACCTGAAAGGACATAAATTAAATAAATTAATAAAGACAATTGGATGAAGATAAGAGATGGATATGTAAGTAATAGTAGTTCTTCCAGTTTCATCGTAAAGGTCGATGAACTTTTAGTTGCACGAAATAAAAAATTAGATAAAATACGAAAAATAATAGAAGAACATGAAAATACGAAACGGATTTGTAAGTAATAGTAGTTCATCAAGTTTTATTTTGAAACTTGGTAAATTACCAACTTCGGTAGAAGAAACTAAAGTTATGTTTTACGGCGAAAACCCACCAATTTTAACAAATTTTTGGGATGATGCAATATCAACTCAAAAGGTTGCTGAAGTTTTATTTAAGGATTTTAAAGACCCTGATACGATGAACCTTAATCAAATGATTAGTGAGGTAAAAGAAGAATTAGGTGGATTTGATGAATATAGTTATCGTGAAGGGTATGACTTTGTAGAAGGTACAGAATTTGGTGATGAATTTAATAAATTGTATGATAAGATTAAATACTTTGAAAAGACTTCTAATAAATATGGTAAAAATTGGGATTGGAAAAAACATTACGACAAAATAGATGAAATGTCAAAACCAATGCTTGATCTTGTTGAGAAAGCTATCAGGGTAAAATATAATGAAGATGATGTTTTTTGTAAAATGGAATACGCTGATGAATCAGGTGGAATATTCGCTTATATTGAACATGGTGGTGTTCTTGATCCAATTACAGTACAAAAATTCAGTCACCATTAAAATATATAATGATGAATAAAATAAAAAGAATATTAATTTGGATGTTGGTAATAAGTATATTGATGTGTTGTGATATAACATTATCTATGGACGATAAATATACTAAAATCAATAATGTGTTTAGTGTTCTTTTTACTGATACACCATTAATTGAAAAAGGAATAGTAAAAGATGAAACTGAATAAAGATAAGGGGAGTTGGATTGATAAAAAAGATGGAAATTATAACCCATCTTTAATAGATAATGTAGCATATCATTTATATTGTATGGACAGAAAGAATGAAGTGTGTGTTCCACAAGTAACATTTATATGGAATGTTGTAAATTTTGGGCATTCAAAAATGATTAAATATTATAAAAAAGCAGAAAAAATTTTAAAAATAGAAAAATTAATAATTAAGTGTAATGAAAATTAGAAGTGGATTTGTGAGTAATAGTAGTTCAAGTAGTTTTATCATTCTGAAATCTAATCTTACAGATGAACAGAAAGAGATAATGTTTGACCACATCCACATTGCCCAAGAAATAGATAATAAATTAAAAGGAAAAGGAAAAGAAATAATTTATGAATATTATGAACAATGGGGTATAGAAGAAGATGACCTTTGTTATTGGTTACACACATCAATGGATAATTTTGATATGGAAACATTTCTTAAAAAAGAAGCTAATATACCATATGAAGATATGATTCAAATGGGTGATGGGTGGTTCGATAAACCTATATTCGAAGAAGAATTTTATCAGAAATTCAAGATGAAAATTAGAAACGAAAAGTTGAAAAAGTTAAAAGGTAATATAGATGAAGGAAGGGGATAAAATAGTTTGTATAAACGCTGGTGAATTTACAACATTTAACGGATATCATAAATCACCTGTTTATGGAATAAAAGAAAATGAAATATATAAATTTCATTCAAAAGGTGCAAATTATGATATTTTATTATATGGATCAGACACATATTACCATTCTGAAAGATTTGTTACTTTAAAACAATATCGTAAAATGAAGTTAAATAAAATTGAAAATAAAATAGTAAATGGAAAATAAAGAATTACATAGAATAGGTAGAAAATTATCATACCTTTTAAGACACGATAAGGACATTCCAATGGACTCTAATGGTTGGGTGGAAGTATCTGTTATCTTAAAGGAAGTAGGTATAAATATGACCGTCTTAGACGATATTGTAGAAACAAATAACAAGAAAAGATATTCTTATAATATTGATAAAACAAAGATAAGGGCTAATCAAGGGCATTCAGTTAATGTTGATGTGGAACTTGAAAAAAAGATTCCACCTGTGATTTTATTTCACGGAACATCACCCGATTTCCTTAAATCAATACTTAAAATCGGTCTAAATAAGATGAATAGACAACACGTTCATTTATCTTCTGACTATGAAACAGCATTGAATGTTGGTCAAAGACACACCAAAAGAAAAGACCCTATAATATTAGTAGTTGATTGTAAATCAATGGTTAAAGATGGGTATAAGTTTTATTTATCAGAAAATGGTGTATGGTTAACAGATCATGTACCAAATAAATATTTATCGTTATGGGAATAAAATTACACGGATTTATATGTGATAATTGCAGAACTTTTCGTACCTTTGAAGGTGTGGCATCTTATGATGTAGATGGTATATTTTTAAATGATGATTTATCACCTAATTTAATATATGCTAAAATAAAAGGATGGAGATATTATAATACAAAAGATGCTGGGAATATGGGTTCGGGTTGGATTGTATGGACTAAAAAATCTAAATGTTATTGCCCAAAATGTGACAGAATAATTAAGTTAAAGAAAATAATAACTAAATTGAAAAGCCATGATTAAGGAATATGAAGAAGTGAAATTATTTATTGACAGATATGTTAGTTGTCGTTTTTTAGATGCTGCTGTCGTTGTTGATGAAATATACACGGAAGAATACAATGCTCTAGATGTACGTATTATAGGGAATGTATTAGTATCAGATATATTTTTTATAGATTTTAGATATGATGTTAAAAAAGATTTAAGTCATATTGTTGATGAATTTGAAATGATTTCGGGGATTACTGTTAATCAAACATCTATTATAGTTTATCTTAAACCAGTAATAGAAATTCGATCTAATAAAATAACTAAAATAAAATCCAAAATATTAATCTAAATATTTGGTTTTCTCACCTATTATTCATATATTTGTATAAATAATACATTATATATGAGCAACCAATACAGAATAAAACTTGAAATTCGACTGAAATACAAAGAACAAGGTATTAATCAGGCGAACTATCTATTGATTATTAAGGTGTTAAAGAAAGATAACAAATTTGATGTCAAACCTGATCCCAACGGGGATTATACAAGTTACATATTCACAGCATCAAACGAATTTACTATTAGCACTAACTCATATAATATTAAAGGTGAGGTTGGACCTTTTAATTTCGCAATTCCAAATAAAAAATATCTGAACCGTAAAATTATTACTGGTTTCGAAACAGATAATCAAAGAAAAACTTATTTAAGACACTTACATAAAGCTCTTAATGAGTGGGCAAGTCGTTGGGGAAGTTTTAGTAAAGACCCACCAGCTAAGTTTAAATCAATGGGAAATAAATGGTATATTTGGATAAATAAATAAATAAATAAATAAATAAATAATATGATGATAAAAACCGCAAAAGATATAAAGAAATTGTCACCTTTCGATAAGTACGAAGGTGAAAGAAGGACTGAAATAAAGGCTTTTGATAGAAATCATGCATATCGTGGTTATGAAATCAAAAGGAATGGTTATATCCCTAATGGTGCTGATGGTAGATGGGAAGTTCCTTCTTTAAAATATATTGCTCCTGGTGGAATTGTAGAAGGGTTTCTTACAGTATCCCTTACACAATCTAAAGAAGCTATTGATAAGTGGTTTATGTTGAATGTAGAACTTAAAAATTTATAACATGGAAAATCCAGGACATTATTGTTATGATTGTGACACGTTCTTTCGTGATAGTGATCCTAATGTGACTAAACACAAGGGATGTAAAACCAAAAAAGGTTTAGGAATTTGTGTTGATAAAAAAGAATTTGGTAAATATCATTATTTCAATTTAGAAGATAAATCTAAAGGGGAATTAATACAAATTATACAAAAGTTAACTGAAAAATAAAAAATTATGAGCTACGAAAATTCATTTAGTTTAAAACTAAAAAACGCAGAACTTGAAAAGGATATTAAATTTTGCAGTAAATGTAATATTAATATTCCCACTACTGTTCCTACTTTTTGTTCCGTTTGTGGAACAAAATTAACAAATACTAAATTAGTATATGATGGTACAAAAGAAATTCTATCAAATTTTAGAGAATTTAGTGAAGATGCTAAACATCTGTTGAAGAGTAATGGGTCTACTGAATGTACAGGTAGTGGGCGTGATATCCAAGATGATTTGGTAAAATTCTCAAAGAATTATTCAAAAACTCTATTCGAACTTAATGCTCGATGGGATTCAGGTTTCGGTGATCCTCCATCAAGATTCTATGTGATGGATGGTAAAATTCAGAACGCAAAAGTACAAGTTATTTTTGAAGATTTCGATGAAACAAAATTAGTATAACTTAAAACTTAAAATTATGAAATTAGAAGTATATAAATACGGAACAAATCAAATAATGGGTATCTTTCTTAATGTTGGTAATACTCCCTTACATGAAGTTGTAGTTTGGTATCTTAATAATGATGGGATGATTAAAGGAGCTTATTTCGAAGATATTGAATTAAAAGAAGTAGAAGATTTTGGGATGTGTTAAATTGGATATAATATGGCAAAGTGTAATATTTGTAACGGGAGAAAAGAAATAGAAGTATTAGTAATGGGAACTGATACTGATTGGGTAGAGTGCCCATATTGTAAACCCGATGAAAAAGTGGAAGAAAGAAAAGAAAAAATAAAAATAATAAAAAAGAAAATGAAATTAAAACACTTAAATAAGGAATATATCACAGCTAAAGATTTCTCTTTAGCTTTTGGTATTGGTGAAAAATTCGCCAAGTGGTATTTAGATAATATCGCTACTGTATTTTCTACAATGAATAGATATTACAAATACGAAAAGGACGAAATAACTTATATTGTAAGTAAACGACCTTGTAAGTGTAGTGGTATTGAATATGAAATTTTATATAAATAAAATATTAAGACGTTCATAAAACAATATATAATATTAGATTGTCTAAAAAGAAATCAATATTATTATGAAATTAAAATTGTTTAAAAAGAAACCGCTACTTGACAAAGACGGTAAAGTAATATCACCTCCAATGAATTTGGATATGTATAAAAAAATTTGTACCTTTGTAAGAATTGAAGATGTTAAAGATAAAAAAGGTAAAGTAACAAGTTATCTTGTTCAACATAGAAAGACGAAAAAAGCTGAATGGCACACAATATTCGAAACTATAAATTTAAAAAAAGCAATTCAGAAAAAACATTTTCAAATCCTCGTTGTGATTAGGGATATAGGACACAGAGGGGATTTACTTAATAAGAGGAAGAAACAAAGAGGGTACTAACAGGTTAAAAACTTAAATTATGGTATTTTATGAAAAAATGAAATCAAGACAGGTTAATCCTCACAGTAAGGATTTATTGAAGATAATGGAAGATAATAATAATTCTATTCTTATCGGTCTTACCAAAATAACATTAGATTTTGATGTTCTTCAAATACAATATTCTGGTAGATGTGATCATACTATGGATAATGTAAATTGGAATTTGAGTGATATTAACATTTCATTCATTAGTGTATTAAAAAAATTATTTACCGTTTTGCATGAACAGGGTCATCCTGATTATTATTATGTAATCCAACTCCAAATATAATGAGGGGTACAATCCAAAAAATAAAAAGGCATAGAGTAACAGAATATATCCGACAAAGATTTAAAGGTATGAAGATACCTGTTATTCATAATGGTAATTCAGTTACCATTTCTTTTAGTGAACTTGCAGTTTTTGCAATTTTTGCAGTTGAGTTTATGGGTAATTATAAAGATACAATGGAAAAATCAATAAATCCATATTTAATAGAAAATGGATTTCCGACTATTTCCGATTTAAAAGATATATATGAAGTAATTGAAGAACGAGGACAATTAGATAATTATTATTCAATCGAATTTGATATTAATAATTACAAATCAAAAACTAAAACTTAAACTCTATGTCGGTAAAAATCTTTTCTGGTAAAGCAACTCAGTATTTGTCTGAAAAAGTAATAAAGAAATATTACAATGATGAAAATGCTAAACTCAATGATGTTGAAATAAATCAACACAGAGATAAAGAAATACAAATCCACTTCAATGAATCTATAAGACAGTCTGATGTTTTTATTATACAGTCTACTGCTTTTGGTGGTGATAATATAATGGAACTATTTCTTATGTTAGATACAGCTAAAAGAGCATCAGCAAATGAAATTACAGTTATCATACCTTATTTTGGGTACGCTCGTCAGGACAGAAAAGATAAACCCAGAGTTCCTATTTCAGCTAAACTAATGGCTGACCTACTTACGACAGCGGGAGCAACAAGAGTAGTATCAATCGACTTCCATGCTGATCAAATACAAGGGTTCTTTAACATTCCTGTTGATCACCTAAGTTCAAGTCATATTTTTATTCCTTATATTAAGGATAATTTTGATACGGAAAATGTTGTTATGGCATCTCCTGATGCTGGTGGTAGTAAAAGGACTTCTCGTTATGCACATTCATTGGGAACTGATATGGTTATCGCTCACAAAGAAAGAAAGAAACCAGGAGAAATTTCAATGATGAAAATCATTGGTGATGTTAGTGGGAGAGATGTATTTCTTGTTGATGATATAATTGATACCGCAGGTTCTATTACAAAAGCTGCTGAATTGATGATGGAAAACGGTGCTAACTCTGTAAGGGTTCTATGTACTCACCCTATTCTATCAGCAGGATCATATAATAGAATTAATAAATCACCAATTATAGAAGTTGTAGTAACTGATACTATTCCCATTGATACTACTTTATCTGATAAAATTAAGGTTTTATCAGTAGATAGTATGCTTGCTAAAGCAATAGATCATATTGCTAACGGTATGTCATTAAGTGAGGACTTATTTGGAACTTTATAATATAAACGATTATGGATTATTCATTAGATGATTTTTATACGTATAATGGTGGATACAAAGTTCGTATGACTGGGGGTAGTAGGACTACTCGTAAAGGTGATGGAACTGAAAGTACACCATATGAAGAAACATCTATGGATAGAGCCAAAGATATTATGAGCTTGTTGGAAAGTGATGATGCACTAATGTCAGACTTTAATTTTTTATTAAGACAGAAAAAACTGAAACAACTTAAATTAAAATAAAATGGAACTTAATGTAGGTAATGTAGTTACAGTAAAATCAGAAATTCTTGGGTGTAAAATAGGCACAAAGGGTGTAGTTTATAACCTTTATCCAGATTTTGATGAACCAATGAGATTTGGTGCTAGTATTATTTTCGAAAATGGTAAATATGATGGTTTTTCAGTAAATGATCAAGAATTGTTTCTTAATGAAGAATCTGTTAAATGTATTCCTTTTTATATTAGGGGTTATAAATTTATTAATGTTATGAAATTATCCCAAGATTTTGAAAAAGATTATTGGGGTGAAATATTTAATCAATAAACTAAATTAAAATGAAAACACCAACTGGAGAATATGTACTCCTTACTAAAATTACTCGCGATGGTCTGAGACAGTACGGTATGATGCACGAAACTGAAAAAATTCAGGAAATGATTGACTATTTGACTGAGCTCATGGAGAAAGCAAGAGAAAGGGATTCCGAATCATGATTATAATTAATAAACTAAAATAATATGGCTGATACAATTGATAGATTTAGTGGCGGATATACTGCTTGGGATGAAGATTGGGATGAATTTAAACCAAAGGAAAATAAAGAAAC
>Ga0307376_10005618_pt1 | contig 11264 bp, 17 predicted proteins | sample TR2MG_FD_202536 | JGI IMG/M metagenome (GOLD analysis project Ga0307376, IMG submission 202536) | Soil microbial communities from Risofladan, Vaasa, Finland - TR-2 | ecosystem: Environmental > Terrestrial > Soil > Coastal area > Acid sulfate soil | place: Finland: Risofladan, Vaasa | collected... | reverse complement strand
CGGAAGAGGCCAAGGCGCGACTCGCGAGCGAGTGCCACGCCTTGACCAACGGCGAAGTAGAGAGTGCCACCAAGCGCGATAAGCTGCTCGCGCATCTGCTTCTCGAATACGGCATCGACTTGCCCGACTTGCAAGCCTCGACTCTTGAGCGCCGAATTAACGACCCTGACTTGCCGCCCGCGATGCGCGAATTGCTCGTCAACCGCCAGCAAGCCGCGATGGGTTCGACCTCGAAGTACAAGGCGATGCTCAAGGCCGTGAACGATGACGGGCGCGCGAGGGGCTTGCTGCAATTCGATGGGGCGAGCCGCACAGGGCGGTGGGGTGGGCGCACCGTGCAGCCCCAAAATATGTTCAGGCCGCCCAAGTATTTGTCGAAAGATTGGGAGTTCTCAGTCGAAGCGGTGAAGGCGGGCGCGGCACCCTTGTTCTTCGATAACGTGATGGAGGCAACGGCGGGGCTGGCCCGCGCTGCGCTCATCCCGGCCAAGGGTAAGAAATTCGTGGTTGCCGACTTGTCGAACATCGAAGGGCGCGACCAGGCGTGGCTCGCGGGCGAAGAGTGGAAGCTGCAAGCGTTCCGCGACTTCGACACGATCATCGGTTGGGAGAACGGCAAGGTTGTTCGCAAGGGGCATGACCTCTACAAGCTGGCATACGCCAAGAGTTTCGGCATAGCGCCAGAGGATGTAACCGATGACCAAAGACAAGTCGGAAAAGTGCAAGAACTGGCTTGTTTAGCCCCTAGTACCCAAGTATTGACAAGTACCGGAGTTAAGGCTATTGTGGAGGTATTACTAACCGATAAAGTATGGGACGGTGAATCATGGGTGGCGCATCAGGGCTTGGTAGCAAGAGGTGTGAAGAGGGTTGTAAATGTGGCAGGCATGGAGCTAACGCCGGATCATTTAATCTTAACAAAGGGAACTTGGATTCCGGCGCAGCAACTCGTTTCAAACGAAAACATCCTTTGCCAAGCGCTGGAGACAGGTTCGGAGAACTTACCGTACTCGGTATTGTCCGCGAGATGCGGGGTGCGTGTATGCAGGACGTTGTTGAAGTTCAGTGCTCATGCGGCGCACCGCCCCATAAAGTATTTGATTACAACCTTCGTAAAGGGAAATCTACCCGCTGCAATGCCTGCGCAAAGAAGCAGTCAAATTATTGGCGAAAACAATACTACGGTTACGCGGACATTGTGCCAGATGCCGCCCATCGCCGTAGACTACTCAACCGTATCGCCGCCTGCATCAATCGCTGTCGAAACCCGAACGACGGGGGTTACGCAAACTACGGGGGGCGGGGAATACGTGTCCACCCTGAGTGGGAAGCGGATCGCAAAAAGTTTTTGGCGCATATCGTCACTCTTAAAGATTGGAGCGTCGAAAATTTCGATCTGGATAGGATCGACGTTAACGGCAACTACGAACCTGGCAATTTACGTTTTATATCGCGTCGGGATAATTGCAACAACAAGCGCACGATTCAAGCACTACAGAAGCGAGTCGCCGAACTGGAAGCCTACATTCGATTTGTTGAATGCGGGGTCTAATAACCGCTTCACGGTGATTACTGATCGCGGCCCGATGATAGTCCACAACTGCGGCTACGGCGGCGGTGTAGGGGCGTTCCTTACCTTCTCTCTGGCCTACAGCCTTGACCTCGAAGATTTGGCACAAGCGGTGCTTCCCTCTGCCGATAAAGATATGGTTGCTGACGCTTCGAGCTTCTACGACTGGACAGTAAAACAACGGCGCAGCACCTTCGGTTTATCCCGCGAAGCGTTTATCGCGTGTGACGTAGTGAAGCGCGGCTGGCGCGCAGCGCACCCGAATATCTCAGCGCATTGGGGTGAGATCGAAGATGCTTTCCGCAGCGCGACTCAGAATCCCGGCAAGCGATTCACTGCACGGCGGCTGGTGTTCCTGCGCTCCGGCAACTGGCTGCGCGTGATCCTGCCCAGCGGAAGATCGCTCTGCTATCCGGCTCCGCAAGTCGCTGAGAAGGGCGAACTATCCTATATGGGTGTGAACCAGTACACCCGCAAATGGCAGCGCGTCAAGACCTACGGCGGGAAGCTGTTTGAGAACGTGTGCCAGTCAGTAGCGTGCCACGTAATGAAAGATGCGATGCCGGGCATCGAGAATGAGGGCTACGAAATCCTGCTCACTGTCCACGATGAGGTGATCTGCGAAGCCCCCGACACCGACGAGTTCAACGAGATTATCCTGAGCGAATTGCTCGCCGCGAATCCGCCTTGGGCGCAGGATATGCCACTCGCAGCAGCGGGGTTCCAAGGCTATCGCTACCGGAAAGGTTGACAGGAATAATTTACCTGTTATACTGGCTGCACGATTAACGAATAGGGAGAAGGAAATGCGCGAAAAAAGAGTTTTCACCGAAGAGGTGGATGGTTTCACTGCGGAGTATGTAAACTGGGGCGAAGATTTCAAATTGTGGAATTACTATGTGTATTTCACTGTGAAGAACGTCCCATCCGCGTTTTGGAAAAAGCTGTTGGCTATGGCTTCTGAAAAATACAGCCTACGCTATTCCGATTCTTGGTTGAATGAAATCGACTGGCATCACGGGATAACCTACGCCTCTTTTGAGCGCGATAGTTTGCAGAACATTGTCGCTGTAAAAGCAGGTTGCGACTACGCCCATCTTTGGGATGAAGGCTGTGAGTACGATTTGGCCGACATGCGGCGCGACTGCGCAGCTACTATCGCAAGCGCAAAGGCTTTGTTCGCGCTATGAAACCGATCCGCGAATCGCAAATCGAGAAGTACCTAGTCGCGCAAGTCAAAGCACTCGGCGGCGAATGTCGTAAGGTACGCTGGATAGCAAGAGCCAACGCGCCGGATCGGTTCGTGATGTTCCCTGCTTGGCGCACACTCTACCCTGTCTGGGTCGAGCTAAAAGCACCCGGCAAGAAGCCGACCAGCGGGCAGCTACGCGAGCACGAACGTATGCGCGGCATGGGGCAGCGGGTCGAGGTTATCGACTCGTTTGAGGGGGTGGACAAATTGATAGGAGAGATGAGATGAGTACAAAACCTGTTTGTTATTTCCGATTTTTTGATGGCGAACCCGATTGGGCAGAAGATTGCGTCTCGCCGGATGACACTTGCGCCGATGGGTACGAAGAAGGCGATCAATACGAGGCCGTGCCTTTGTACCGAAGCAGCGAATTTGAAGCCCGAATCGCTACCCTCGAAGCGGAATTGCTCGCGGCGCGCGATTTGTTGGCGGGTGAGCGTGAGGCTTGCGCCGAGGTGGCCGAGCGATGGGGAGAGGCACATGGTGCCGCCGTAACGGTGAATGCTCGAAACGCGGGCAGAAAGATCGCGATAGGTATCCGTGGGCAAGGAGTGACAGAATGAGCATGTTTTTGTTGATACTGCTGAATCTATTTTTGATAATGGTGACAGGGGGTTTTTGGCTGCTGGTTCTTCTTGTGTGGGCGCTTGTTGCGGCGGTGCAGAAATGAAAGTCGCATACTTAGATTGGTCGCTCTCGATTGAGTGCCCGAACTGCCATTGCGATAATAATCTGGCGGATGACGATGACGACGCTGTTGTGGCGAGCGCGATATTTCACAATAATTGGGACGCGCTAAAAGGGTTCGAGCGCGAGTGCAAGTTTTGCAAACACGAAATCAAGGTTGAATCGGTTGAATACTAAACCCCGCATCTTCACCCCACACCCGTACCAGAAGATGATTAGCGATCACATTCTTGACGTGCAAACGAATTGATAGGAGATATGAGATGAAAACTAAAACATGCCGCGTTTGCGGGTGTAAAGCGAAGATAGGCAATTACTGTCTGCGGCACCACCCCAAAATTATCGCCGCGCATAAAAAGCAACGCGAGCAAGAACTACTCATCACCAAAACCAGATACGTTACTGTTGAGAACACCTACTTCGTCGGGCAATGGGTGCTGGATCATGTTGACGATCCGCAGGCGTTGTTTGGGAGAATGTGCGATGTCCGTATGCTTGGTCAAAAGGTGGACGCGAAAATAACAATCACGCCTCGTAAACAATGAAACCCCGCATCTTCACCCCGCACCCGTACCAGAAGATGATTAGCGATCACATTCTCGACGTGCCGCGCTGCGCTGTGTGGGCGGGAATGGGCATGGGGAAGTCCTGCGCTACCCTATCCGCGCTCAGCGCTTTGCAACTCGTTGAAGATGCCCCTACGCTTGTCCTTGCCCCGCTTCGCGTAGCGCGAGACACTTGGCCGGAAGAGGCGCGAAAGTGGCAGCACACCAAGCATCTCGACATCATGCCAATTATCGGCAGCGAGAAAGAGCGCCTTGCCTCTTTGCGCTTTGATAGGCCGATCTACAGTTGCAATTACGACAACCTCGTTTGGCTCGTGGATTACTACGGCGACCGTTGGCCGTTCCGCAATGTCGTTGCCGATGAGAGCGCACGGCTCAAGAGCTTGCGCCTGTCCTACCGTACCTCCAAGACAGGTAAAGAGTTCTTGGCAGGGCAGGGCGGCGTGCGCACCCGTGCGCTGGGCAAGATAGCCCACACGAAGATCAAGCGGTTCATCCAACTTACGGGCACACCGGCCAGCAATGGCCTCAAAGACCTGTGGGGCCAGATGTGGTTCCTGGATGCCGGTGCGCGACTAGGAAGGACGCATACCGCGTTCATGCAGCGATGGTTCAAGACAGACTACGACGGCTACGGCTCAGTGGCGATGCCTCACGCGCAAGAACAGATACAAGACGCGCTGCGCGACTTGTGCATCACGGTCGACCCGAAGGACTGGTTCGATCTACGTGAACCCTTCGTGAACAACGTGTACGTCACGCTCCCCGCCAAAGCGCGAGCACTGTACCGCGAGATGGAAAAAGAGATGTTCGTGAAGCTGGAAGAACACGGCATCGAGGCGGCGAACGCGGCGGTGCTGACGGGTAAATTATTGCAGATTGCGAACGGTGCGGTTTATATTGACGAGAAGCATAATTGGAAGGAAATACACGATGCGAAAATCCAAGCGGTCGAGAGTATTATATCGGAGACGGATGGCGTACCGCTCCTCATTGCTTACAACTTTAAATCTGATCTCGCAAGACTTCAACGGGCTTTCCCGAAGTCTGTACTTCTATCTGAACCAGATGGGGCGAAAGCGTTTAAAGAGGGACGTGCGCCGATTGGACTTGGACACGCTAAGAGCATCGGCCATGGCTATGATGGCCTACAAGAGCATTGTTGGAACATCGTTTTCTTCGGCCACGACTGGAACCTTGAAGAGTACCAGCAAATAATTGAGCGCGTCGGCCCGATGCGCCAAGAGCAAAGCGGGCATGGCGATAGGCTGGTCACGATCCACCACATCATTGCTCGCGATACGGTGGACGAGATGGTTATGGAGCGCAGGGCGAGCAAGAGGGAAGTACAGGACATTTTGCTAGACGCGATGAAACGTCGAAAGAGTTGACACAGGAAGAATTTACCTGTAGGATGGCCGCACGATTAACGAATAGAAAAACGGGAGAAGAAAAATGACCGAAAAAGATAAAGCACTGTTGCATCGGATCGTGATTGTACTGGACGAATACCCCAAGGACGATGACAGGTACGCCGCCGCGCTCGCCGCCGCGTTGGCCTTCTTCCCCGATGAGGATTGGAGTGATTACAAATGAACAAGCAACTGAATCGCGATTCGTACTCACCGAAGCCGAAGATACCCGCCGGGTGGCGTTACGCCGCAGGGGGGCTGGCGGTAGCGTGCGTATGCGCCATCTCGTTCAGTTTTGGGGTCTTGCATCGTCCTGCTGAGGTAGCGGATTGCGCCGCGCCGCAGACCGAATTTGTCACCGTGCAGGTTCGTCTGGTGCGCGCCCCTGAATGGCCGCACGTTTTGATACTGGAATGTACGAAACACGAACGTACAGGTTGGGGCGAGAGATGAGTACGTCGATCGACAATTTAATCGAGGCCATTGATACCCTTGGCAGACCTTTCGTATCGACAGAAATAGCTGTGTCGAGCGATGCCACCAAGCGGAATAACATTTCCTCCTTACTGTGCCACCTATACAACCACGGTGTTATCCGGCGCGTGGGTATGGCTGGCAAGTCGCACATCTACGACATCTTGGAAGGCAAAACAGCACGCCAAGCGTACAAAGAGACGGGGGTACTCCGGCGCGGAGCACGCACGTCCAGCAAACGCCCCGAGAATCCCGCTTTTCTACTCGGGGATTTGTGGTGACGTTATTTAGCAGCTACATTATTCATTTTTTCGATAGTGCGGAGTCCGCCAAGCCCGAGCATACCCATTAGGATTGGTAGCATTTCGGTAAGATCTGCCTGACTTACGACAAGAGACACGCTGAAGAAGGCAAGTAAGACCTTCACAACGGGTATCCCTATCCAGTTCCAAGCGCAAGCCGAGCCGCACACCCAGCCGATGAACGGACGCCACCCGGACACGAAAACGCTAGGGTTAGCCGCTTCTGCTTTGTTTATGTCGAGTTGGCCTTGAACAACCATTACGGCGGCAGCAATCTGTTGTTTCTCGGCCTCGGATTTATCCGGCCATATCTTGTTGATGACGGTAGATGCCAAATCCGATACCGCTCCGAGTCCGGTAATGTCCATGTTATTTCCTCCAATTAGGGTCTTGAAAATGGGCGGATTCCTTCAGCTTTCCCGACCAGCGCCCCGCCCACAGTAGCCCTGCTTCTTCACCGCAAGCGCCGACAATCGCCCACGATGGGTGCTTGCTGTCCCACATCGGTTTGCCTGCAATCATGGGACAGCAATCATACGCCGAGGACTCGCCAGATGCGTCCGGGTTGTGCGCGGACTCCCCCGCCCTGGCGTTGGTGACTATAGCACCCGGCAGCGTGCGCCCGATGGCGTACAGCCCATCCTGTTCGGCATTGCTCCGCAGCGTGCAGTAGATAAGCAACTCCACACCCTTTGCGGCACAGAGTTGCTTGTGAACTGTGGCGCACCGCTGCATCGCTTCGTTCAGATCGTCAATATTCCGGCTGCTCATTCTTCTCTCCAGATTAAATCTGCGGGGGTTTCCAAGCGGGGGTCACACATGGGGCAGTAAATGTCCCCCTCGCGCTCAGGGACGAATTGCTCTTTACACTGGGGGCACCGGTACAGTTCACTCATGATCCCCCCTACGCCTGTGGTTCGAGCTACACCCGGCCTCAAGCCTTGTTAGCCGCTCGCCGTGGTCGTTTATCTTGTCGTGCAGCCCCGCCGCTATCTGGTGCATGGTTTTGGCTATCTCATCGACCTTTGTGTAGAGCTTGTTACCAAGCCAACCCAGCACGGCCACCAGCACACCAAACACGGCGGCGATCAAAGCTCCCGCCAGGCCGAGCATCCACATCGCATCTATCATTTCACCTTACCTTTTTATTTTGTGCCGCGTGTTTGTTCGTTTCTCAGCAGTTATCCCCGGATGGATCAAATGTATCAAGGAGTGACTCGCAAAACCATCTAGCGAAATCGCCGCGCCAGCCGCCTTGTGTACCGTGCCTTTTAAGCCGTGCGGTAACAGTCAACTCCTTAGGAAACTCCAGAAACAGGATGCTGGCAAGTATCAGGTTGACTACCAAATCGACAACGTAGCCGACGAACAGCACGAACATCCCGACCTTGTAAGCAGGCATATCGGGTGTCAACATACCAGCGTCTTTCTCCTGCTTCAACATCATCACGGCGAGGAACAGCACCCAGAGTAAATAGGCCAATGCGAGGGAATAGGCGGCGAGCGTCATGGCGTCGCCACCGGTTTTGGGTATTTCGCCTTGACCGCCCAGCAAGCCTCGACATAGGCATCAATCGCTGCCTGGTCGCCCTTTACCACGGCATCAAGATAATCAGATGCCGGTGGATATTCAGCAGCTCTCAGTTCTCGGTAATGGGCAGCGCTGTTATCTACCCATTCGCCCTCCTGCCATATGTGGTAAGGAGTCGGGCGCTGTGGCACTTCCACATCCTCGCCTTGCTGGTCGCCTTCGTAGTAATTTCCGTTTTGATTGATGTAGCCCATGATTACCATCCTCTCCAAGCAATAATTTTCCATTTCCAACTATTCTGTGTCAGCGGATCAAGAACGCCCCCTGTGGATTTATTCGACGTCGAAAATGCCGCCGTCGCGCCTGTCGATACCCCGATGGTATTTCTCGTCCTGGCCAGGCTCAACCGCGCATACTCATTCGTTGGCCGCGTCATTGGGTAAATCTGATCCCCAACATCATATCCTCCATCGGCGGTGGTACATTCCGCGATAAATTCCGATCTGATTTCTGTTCCGATATTATGATTTTTGATTGTTAAAGTGCTTGCCGCCGGCAAATTCTGCGTAAACCCGCTGTCGTAATACCCGCCATACACATAGCTAACGGTACTAGTAATCGTAGACGCCCCCGCCACCGCCTCGCCAAGGAATACCCGATAGGTCTGTAGCGCCGTCGAACCGTTGCCGACGAGCATTTGCATTTGTGCGATGTTGAAAGTCGCTTGATTGGCAGTAACCGCAGGCGCGCCGCTGTATTGGTAGAGGGGAGCGAGCGTCGTACTCCCCGGCGTCATGGCGCCGCCTGCAATGTCGACATACAGGTAATTTGTCGAATTTGCAGTAAGCCCCGACCAAGTCAAATCTGCGGAACTGTAGCCGATACGGTCCACCGCGCCAGTTGCGCCGAACCCGTTGGCCGAGGCCACCATGAACGGAGCGCCTGGCGTAATATTCTGGCTGGTTATCGATAGACTGGCTGATGTGGCCGGCAGAAACGTGGGCAGTCCGCTGGTGTCAATCGGGCCGCCGAGCGCGGTTTGACGAACCGCTACCGCCGCCGCTACCGCCGCTACCGCTACCGCCGTTCCGTCAGCCTTAACAATCTGCCCATACACCGTCGTGCCATCATAAAAGAAGAACACGCTATCGCCAGCAGCACAAGTATAGTTAGCACCGCCAGTGTTCAACTTGTTATTCGTCGCGTGATAAGTCAGCGGCCAAGCTCCATCTGCAATACATTCTACCCATTGGCCGGCTTGCATCGTCACAGCAGAAGTCGCTGTCGTACCTGTGACATGCAGGGTATTGCCGGTCGCCGTAGACAAATTGAGCGTGGCTGCGGATGCAATATTCGCCCCTACCGCCCACACTTCCAGCCCATTTGACGTATCCCCGTTGACGGATCTGGCATCATAGGGGGATATGCGGAAGCTCGTACCGCCCGCTTCGACCAAACCCCAATAGAAATTATTGATAATCAATGCGCCGACAGGTAACGCCACAGAACCCATCGTCGATGGGAGCGCCGCCAATCCGCTGATGGCAAATGTTGCGCCAGCCCCGGTATTAGTCGCGTTGGCTTTGAACAGAAATCTCTGCCCGTCAGCATATGCCGTCAATGCGGGGGTAGGGGTCAGCGTATACGCGGTAGTGGTTCCGCCTGTTGATCCTGCGTATTCGCTGACACGCGTTACCGCGTTGCTGGCTGTTAAGTCCACATCAACTGTCAGCGTCTTGGCCGTCGTCCCCCCGGTGGCGGTGAACCCGACGGCCTGATTGGTTATGCCAGTTCCGGTGGCCCCCGTTGCACCCCTTGCCGCCGAGATGCCCAGATTCCAGTCGGCATAGGTTCCGCTGCCGCCGATGACCTGAACGTCCACCGTCAGCGTGGTGCCGGAATAACTAACAACCTGCCCGTACATCCAGTTTGCGAGGTTGGCTGCTGATGTTGCGGTAATCCAGTTGCCTGCGGTGTATGCCTCGCCCGCTTGCGTGGTAAAAACTTTGCTGGCGATGGCGATAAGGAGGCTGGTGGCGCTGGTGCCGGCCAGTGCCGCCGCGCTCGCTGCCGCCTGCGCAGCGCTGACTGCTGCCGCGTCTTTAGACACGACCGCCGCCGCCGCGCTCGCTGCTGCTGCGTCTTTAGACACGACCGCCGCTGCCGCGCTGTTGGACGATTCTAACGCTTTCGTGGTTGAGATACCGGCTTGGGTGGTTGCGGTGGCCGCATCCGCCACTATCTCGCCTTTGACCGTGTTGGTCTGCCCAGCCCACGTATTCAACTCGGCAGTCATCCCCGAGATACCCAGCACGTTCGCCGCCGCAGTGTTGGAGAAGGTAGTCCGATCCATCGTCGCGGGGTTCGCGGCGGGGGCAATGCTCGTTATGTTCTGTGTTATTGTGCTCACACCAAACCCCTCAGTTCAAGTCGGGCGATATTACCCGTTACAGCCATAGGTACAGTCCAGTTTCGCCCAAGAATACCATAAACTATGCTGGCATCAAAGTTGTCGCCCGCCACGAACATCACCGGGGTAGCGCGAATGCTGGTCAGCAGAGCTACCGCTTGCGACTCGTATCCTTCAGGAACAAATACCTCAACGCTCAATGTGTCGGAGTAGCCTCCCGGCGTGAGTACCAGACCGCCCCACGCATCCTCCGTAATGCGCGAATAATCGTTGATTCCGCGAACCAGGTTAGACAGTGTTGTGCCTATGTAGGTCGCCTGCCCGAGCACCATAACCCCGCACCCTGCGGTGCCGTTAGCGCCCGATACGGTAATCGTAAGCACACCCGCCGAGTAGGGAGGGATGTCCATAAAAGCAACCGCGCTCTTGGTAATCAGCGGGTCGTAGAACCAGCCGTACCAATCCGCAGCAACGTGAGAATTAAGCGAAATAGTTCGGTCGTATCCGCTGATCGACTGCTGGATGCGAACACTGCTGCCGATCAGATTGGCGAGTACAACAGAATTTACCAACACACCCGGCGCGAGCACTAGCGTAACGCTTTCCGCGTTCGTGGTTTGGCTGGCCGTGATCTGATCGAACATCGCCCAGCGATTCGTCGAACCAAGATCAAGCCATTTCGTCGCATCAGTGAGCGCATTGCCGACATTACCCGCGACTAGCGATTCGTATAGTTTATGCACGTCGGTTGAAATACTCGATACAACCCCTCCGAGCGTGTAGGTATTCGCGGCATTGTAGGCGGGGTAGACGCTGCCCACGTACCGCCAAAACGCGGTAGCGGTAGCGGGCGGTACGGGTAGCGGATTACCGAGATTGCCCGCAGATAGCGATTCGTAAATAAGTTGTGCCGCGCCGTCAACAGGGGCGAGGCCGACGCGATCCGCGAGCGCGTAGGTCGTTCCGCCAGCGTAGGTTGCGGCTACCGCTTCGGGTACGTTGCTCGACGTGAGCATCGCATCGGTGATAACGGTGGGCGCTACGAATTTGAAATCGGGAG
>Ga0307376_10005616_pt1 | contig 11270 bp, 13 predicted proteins | sample TR2MG_FD_202536 | JGI IMG/M metagenome (GOLD analysis project Ga0307376, IMG submission 202536) | Soil microbial communities from Risofladan, Vaasa, Finland - TR-2 | ecosystem: Environmental > Terrestrial > Soil > Coastal area > Acid sulfate soil | place: Finland: Risofladan, Vaasa | collected... | reverse complement strand
CGTTGCTGGTCGATCCGGTAACTGAAGTCGGTTAATACCTGCAAAATTCAGGTAATAGATTTGAATCCGCTGGTGATCTTGGCCTAAATGCCGGATAGAAGCGCGTCGAATTGGACTCCGATGCCTTTTGAATCGACTCTGACAATCTTTCCGATGATTTTGACAGGGTCTTCAGCTCCGGGAGGAGAAAGGATCATGGAAAGCTCCTGGTCGGTGAACAACGGAATCTGAGTTTCGATATACAATCCGCTGTCACTGATATTTTGGATGAAGTCTGTGAACGCGCATTTATTGCCTGAACAGTCTACATGGATGAAGGTGTTTTTCCTCGGATGTTTCCTTCTCTCCTTCTGCTCATGTCCGGGCTGATGCCTTTTTTGAAGTTCTTCCTTGAGTGCTCGAGAGTCTTCTTCGCTCATATCGAATATTAATTCAAACAAACGTCCCCGGACTTCGGTGAGGCTAATTTTTTGATCGTTATCTGGCATAGGGTAAAACCCTGATTAGAAAATTTATTCAGATTACGATGTCTGAGCTTAAAAGATTATTTTATCTAGTGGGGGATCAGTGTTTGATTTGACCGAAACCGTACTTGGATCTTTAGTTTCTTTTCCATAAGCTGAGGCGACCAGCGTATAGTCTCCCACGGGCAAACTAACGATATAAGATCCGTCTGAGTCATTGGCGACATTTACCGATTTCACTTCAATTTGCTCGTCTACTTCAGGAATGATGGGGTCGCAATCTGCGGCTTGCCGAAAACTCAGCGTAACGTGCTGTTCGGTAGTACCGTCAACGATTTCGATTTCGCCTGAAACCGTACCGGTATCGGTAGTATCGAGTGTGAAGTCATGCTCACGGGTCTCGTCAGGTCCTAGGGTAAGCCTTGAACAAACAGGACGATAGCCATATTTATAAGCGATGATGTTGTAATCGCCGGGTTGTATGAAAATCGTATAAGCTCCAAATTCATCGGTTAAAGTCGATGCTTGAATAAGAACCTGATCCTTTACATCGGCGGCGTCCGAACCGTATTTCTGAGCACTCACTAAAACTTTTTTAAGCAGCACTTCTGTCTCATCATCAGCCGTAGTCGTTCCCCTAATGATTGAGTAATTATCGGTTTCAAGCACCTTGATTGTAGGCTTTAAAAGCCATTGACCGCTGGCGCCTGCCATTACTATAGATCTTGAAGCATCGAAATCTAAAATCAGTTCTGTGGTTTCATTGGCATTGATGTCGAATCCATTCACTATTTTAATGCCGGTCTGAAGGCCGCTTGGAACTTTTAATTCATGATAGGTATCAGCGCTGTCGATAATATAATTCGCATAAGGGTGTTTTTCGCCCATAAAATTAAAGCCATTATCAGGTTTATCCCCGATGATAAGCCGCATTTGCGTGTAGTGACCGGCCGGTAAGTCCGAGATGCCCAGCTCTTCTCTTACAGCGTTTACAAGATCTAATAAATTGTATGTTTCATCAGGGGAGGCCACCACTTCCCAGTTGCTGTCCTTTTTTTCATTTCCCCCCATATGAACCCACACTTCTTTTATGGTCACATAAACCGCCTGGTATTCGTCTGTGGCTGCATCGGTAAGACTTAAATACAGCGTCCCGGTCTCGCCGCTTAAGGAGCTCGATCCACCGCCGCCGCCACATGCCGTCATCATCAACGCAAACAGGAATAAAATAATCCAGGCGCTCGATTTTAATGCCCTCATTTAATCTCTTCTCCTTGATTTAATAGGGATTTCCTTTTTTGGACACGGATGAACACGGATAGTCAAGATTATTAAATAAGATTATCTGTGTATACCCGACCGCTTGTGACCCAGGCCGCCTCGCCTTGTTTGGCTGGCGGGCGAGCTCACATGGCAGGAAGGTCTGCGAAAATCTGTGACCGATTTAACTGGACCGAAGCTCTCCGCAGAAAGCTTCAGAAAATTCGCTCACTGTTGCATTTCATATTTGCATGCAAGATTCATGCTGTATTGGTGTTGTGTTTCGACCCCTTCAGATTTCAAGTAGTTAGCTCAAATAGAAAAAATGCAGATTAGAAAATTGTGAAATTAACATCCCAATTATTGTGTAAAGTCTTTCATAATTTGGAAGGGTTTAAATCGTTTTAGATCTTAATATATATTTCATTATTACGCTTCATATCCATAGTAAAATTCGGGCTAAAGATGCTTTAGGATAAAATCGACCCGATCTTCGACCGTCATCAGCGGAACAGAAATAATCTCATAGCCCAGCATTTGGTAGCTTTTATTTAAAAGGCCGTCGAGGGCTGCCGCGATCTCGTCATCTTCCGATCGTACCGTATCTTTTTCAAAGGTTATCCTTTCAAAGAAAAATATGTTTTTATATCGCCACAGTCCGCTTTTTTGAATCGGGTCGTCCGGATTTAATCCTTCCAGAAGATAATAGCCGATGCTGTCCGGAATGGCCCGGTCCAAAAAAATCGTTGCATCTTTAGAAAGAGATTGTTCAATTTCAATCTTTTGATACAGAATGTGACGCTCAAATGCTAATATATCCCCTTTAATCTGGGCCATGGTGTTCCCCTTTTGCAATTCTTCATGGATATATGCCCTTGCAGCTTCGTGCACCACCGGGTAACCGCGTCGTTCGAGTTCACAGATGACTGCGGTTTTACCCGAGCAGGGCGCTCCGGTGATCACATGCCAGTGGGTCTGTTGCATTAAATGCTCTCCAAGGGAAAACTGTTCTTGAAAAATGAGAGAATATTTAAATATAATCATGAAAATACGAAAATGTGAAAGAACGGCGCCTGATTTTTTTTCGTATTTTCGGGATCAGGAATTTAATTTGCAGATTCAGCCGGACTCGGAATACGTATCGCAAAAATTCCAAAATTTCCATATATAAATGAAATTGCTAAACCATTGAACAAACAATATGCGTTATCAAGGACCCGTTTACAGGCCTCCCAGTGAGGCCGATTCTCTTTTGATTCAGGCCACCGTGGGCTGCCCCCACAATCGATGCACCTTCTGTCTGGTGTATAAAAACGGACCCAGGTTCAGCGTCCGGGACGTGACTGACATCAAAGAAGATATTTTAAAAGCCCGCGATATTTACGGGGACTGTGTTCGAACCCTGTTTTTACCGGCAGGAAACACCATTGCCATGAAAACCGAAGATCTTTGTGATATCCTTGTTTTTGCAAAAGCGGTTTTCCCGGAAATCGAGCGGGTCACGGTGTACGGCTCTTCACAATATATTCATAAAAAAGGCCCCCAAGGGCTTAAACGACTGGCTGAGGCAGGTCTGTCAAGGATACATGTCGGTCTCGAATCGGGTGATGACGTGATCCTCAAAAAGATAAAAAAGGGAACAGACTCCCGTGAGCAGATCCAGGCCGGAAAGTGGGTCATGGATGCCGGTATCGAGCTGAGCGTGTATGTTATTTTGGGGATCGGCGGTAAGGAGCGGACCGAGCCCCATGCCCGGGAGACCGCCAGGGTTCTGAGCCGGATCGAACCGGATTTTATCCGGCTCCGGACCTTTGTGCCAAAGATCAACACGCCCCTTTTAGAGGACGTTGAAAACGGCGCGTTTCAAATGCTCGGTCCCCATGAAGTGCTGCAGGAGACCGCCGTGCTGATAAAGGGTATTCAGGCGTCATCCTATCTTGCCAGCGACCACTATACCAACTATATCAATCTGGAAGGAAGACTCCCCGGGGCAAAGAACAGACTCCTCGAGCAGATCGAGACGGCTTTAAAAAGAGATGAGGCGTCATTCCGTTCGTTTTTTATCGGAACGGAATAAAAACCTTAAATATCAAAGGGTGCGTTTTCCAGCGGTCTCTAATCGGCGCCATCGAATACAGGTATCTGCATCGATCTTGAAACGTTTTGCAAAACCGGCCCTCACTTCAACCACATATTTGACGGGTTCCCCTGATATAATCCGATGATCGGACATGGGGGGTGTCGATTCGGCGATATGGACGACGCATCCATCTGCGCCGGCGAAGATGATGTCCAGGGGAACCGGGGTACCTTTCATCCAGAATTTCCGCGGTTTTAACCGCTTGAAAACGAACAGCATCCCCTGGGTGTCCGCCAATGCGTGCCGTCCCATGAGCCCTTTTCTCTGCGTCTCGGGGGTATCTGCAATTTCAACGAAAATGGATGCGGCAACAGAACCGTCCGGTTGCACGAAATCGAGGGCTCCATCGATTCGAATTGAATCCGCGGGCGGCATGCTTTGAAGGTCATGATGGTGGTGGCCGCAGGCGGAGAGGAGCCATATGGCCAAAAAGAAGGCTGCCAGGAACGTCCGGCCGTGTTGTCTGTGACATGCTGGAATCATTTTTATTGACAGTTTGTACCCCGAACACAGCCATTTACGGCAGGGGCGGTTCGGAAAGTCTACGCAGCAAGACGGTTGCCTGTGGTAAGGTCTTACAATGACTGCAGGCGCTCTTTTTGGCTAACAAGAGCGCCTGCAGGGTTTCGTGATTCAGGGTTTGCGTGAACGGTTTATCACGGGCACGCTGCAATTTCTTTTGTATCTTCTCCCACTATTGCATTCAAGGTAGCTTTAATACTTAGGCTGAATGGAGGTGCCAAAAGAGAAGTATAGGTCAAAACATATGTATCTTCAAAAAGAACATCGGCCAGCTGCTGGTAAATGGTTCTCAGATTATCGGAGGTCGTTGATTCAAAGACTTGCCCGCCGGTTCCATCCGCCATCTGTTCAAGAATACTGAGATTGACGCTACCGAGCCCGACTGCGAATATGGGGACACCTTTGGTGTTGGCATCGTTGATAACCTCAGCAAGGTCATAATTAGAAAGAAAGGCATCATTTTCTCCGTCGGTGATAACAATGACAGCCCTTCTGTCTGTTGACCTTGCGGCCGCATCCGCCACCGCTTGAACGACAGCATCATAAAGATCGGTCTCCCGGCCGTTGTTATATGGGGCGTAAATGGCTGCTTCTAAAAGATCTTTGCCCGCTACAGTGCCGGGCTGCCATGATTGAACCACATCGAAGTCATCGGCGAACTTGATGATTTCCGCCTCATCGTCCGCGCCCAATTGAGCAATAAAATCAGCGGCCGACTCTTCCATATCATCCACATTATCCTGTACGTCGGTGATACTTCCGCTGTAGTCCATCACCAAGGCAACGGATATGGTAGCACCCGTATCTGATACATAAAAAGCACTTGTCGGTTGACCCACATAACCGCCACCAGCTTCAGTTATTGTGAAATCATTTGCGATCAATCCGGTCACCGGATAATTTCCTTGATCCGTAACGGAAACATACGCTGTAACCACAGGACCAGGGCAGGGTTCAACCTGATTGATTCGAACGTTCAGCGTGTCAACCGGTTGCTGACTGCCGCTCAACGGCAAATCGAGCGTGGGATCGGTGGAATCGTTTGACCGGACTCTCAAAATCGACGAAAACGAGACCGTAGACTGTGGTTGAAAATCGACCTCCACGGTGCAGTTGCCGCCTGCGGCGATGGCCGGAGACGATGTGTTGCAGGGTTTTGATCCACCGCTCAAGTTCAAAGCAAAGTTAACGGTGTCCAACAAGACGATGCTCGACACATTCAATCCCGCCGTACCGTTGTTTTGGATTTCAACTTCTAACGGTGCCGGCGAATTGCCCGTAGTTACAATGCCGAAATCATAACCTGACGGTAAGACTTGTATGGAAGCAGTTCCGCTTGGGGCTGTTTCGTCCGATCCCGATCCTCCCGAACATCCCAAAAAGGCCATGGGAATCAGCAGAAACAGGGTGACGATGGATGCCAGAATACGGTCTTTGATCATGGTGATACCTCGTAATATTTTTTGAATAAGGGTTATAAGATTTGATTCAGTTTATGGTTCCTAATTGCAATGCATAAACCATACCAAAAATTAACGGGTTGCACAGACCCGTTGTAATTTTAAATAGATAGAAAAATGGTTCCATGAACCCTTCCTAAAATTAGGAAAAAATTTCCCAATTTTATGGGTAATTATTTTCACAAATGGACGGCGAATTCGCACCTTTATCAAGGGGAAATTAAAATTTCAACGTTATTTTTCTTTTATCAGGAGATGGGTGTATTGGGCGGAGGAGGGTTTTACCGGGCCTGTTGGGCAGGTGCTCGCTCTGTCGCGGTTGTATTTTTTCCCATCATTCTGTGCGCCCCTTTTTTCCCGGGTTTTTCACACTGGGCTGGTAGGAGAGTCCATTCGCAACACAAAACGCGATACCATAAACAGACTAAATTTTACTGCTGATATGTTTGAAATCTTCCTCATGGAATGTTATACTGTTGAATAATTAGGGTAATATTTAACGTCAGCCTAAAGATCTTATGGGGGTGCGCTTGAACATCATCTATTTTAGTTTTGCTGTGGCAATTTGTTTCATTGCCGGTTCCATCCACGGAATGGCGGCAGAAAAAAAAACGTTCGAAAGTGTCACCCAAATCATCTCCGCAGAATCAAACCCGATCCGCTGTTATCCATCACCAAGGTACTTGGTGGTGGAGAAAGGCGGTAAAGATGGTATGGGCACGGACTTCTTGGTTAAATACAAAGCAAAGGCAGAGGAAAAGCTGCCCTGCACGTATGTTTTTGGAACTAACGATTTCGAGATCAAAAATGAGTGGGCCGAATATTTCGCCGGGTTGAAGGATGATCTTCTTATTCTTGACAGCACCACCGGCCCGGGTCCGAGTGGTCTCATAATCTGGGATTTAAAGAAGCGAAAGAAAGTATATGAAGGATCTTGGTCGGATCCAATCATTCGGGACGATTCGATTCTCTATTGGCTGGAGACGGAAAAAGCGACCCATGATAATTGTCCGGAGCTTGCTGAGTGGGAATCGCATGGGTTGGGAGCGGCAATCGAGACACGGGTTTTACTTAACCTGTCTGATTTTTCGATTTCAAAAACAAAAGAAACACGGTGCAGCCCAAGACAATAAAAATAGCAACCCGACAATTCAATGGCCCAACTCATTCCCGCGCTACCCAAAGTTTGCTTTCGGCTATAAAACGGGCCTATCATGCCCAAAATTTCGCGATTATCATTAGAGGCAAATCCATTTGACAGATAGACAGAGAAATTAGAAAAGGGCACAATGAATAACTCACTAAAGGGAGCTTTCTGGTCAGGTTTGGTATTTCCAGGCCTGGGTCAGGTTGTTTTGAAACACTACAAACGGGGTGCTGTTATAATGCTGGCGGTTCTGGCCGGTCTGTCCGTAATTGTAGTACAAGCAGTACAAAAAGCCTTTATCATCCTCGAAAAGATTGAGTCGGACGGTGGGACGATTGATATGAATACGATTTTAGACGCAGCCTCACAGGCATCCACCCATTCTGACAGCCTCATATTTAGTTTTGCTGTGTTATGGGTAACTCTCTGCTGGATAATTGGGGTTGTTGACGCTTATAAAATCGGAAAGAAAAAGGACATAGAAGAAGATTCAGCCGGTCAAACTTCAAGTGACAACAACGGTTGATCCCATAACCACAGGATGGACGTGGCTGAGTTTGCCATTTTTGATTCTTTGTCGATGGGATGCGATGCCGGCAAGCTGTTTTTTTGAATTGAAAATTTAAGTATGAAATCAAGCATCAACGATTCAACAAGCCCACCAAACACTAAAGGTCTTTCCCAATTAGAAACCCTGCAAAACCTGTTGTACGGCAAACAATTGTTGCAATATCTTAACGCCTTGAATCGATAAGGTTTTAGTTGATGCCAAGAAAATTCCGTCAATATGTTCCGCACCCTTTGGAAATCACATTCCTGCCGTATAACTGATTGATTTTCGAAAAGATCGGCTTTTTACAAAAAATTGGATCCCTTCTCGCTGCAGGTCGCTGACTTAAGGAGGACTTTATGTCTGAGAAGGATCGATTCAAAGGGAATCGCCATCGGCAACTCCATGAGAATCAATACAAAATTCTACGTCGCTGCGCTGAAAAATGGGACATTACCGAATGGAATGAATGGCGAAAAGCGAATATGGGGACAAATATCCATTTAAAAGGCGCTGGTAAGAAATCTGTAACACCAGTGATCCAAACAAATTTTTATATATTGTAATGTTTCAGACAAATCAACCTAAATTAAGATTCTGATAATACTTGTAATTTTTTATTTTCACGTATTTTTTATACGTAATTTCTATTATATTTTTCAGCATTGACAATGCCAAGATGTTGATTTACAAAGCTACGGTATATTTCATTTTTAAATTAGTCTTTACCCTCGATTAGATTTCTATTTTTGGAACATTCTTTGTTGTGTCGACCTTCTTGTCGATTTTTGTCTCAAATTGTAATCCTGCTCTTTTTTATACCAATTTTAATAAGGTGGCTTTTATTCGTCGGTTTCTACTATGGATTACCCCTTAAAAATATACATGGAATGCTCCCGACAGGGCGCGGCAGTTCTGTGAGGGATCTATTGCGTCATGGTCGAGGACTTGGATAGCACGAATGGCACGATATCTTATGAGATATCGATTGGGTGAAAGGCACGTTGATAAAAATACTTTTAAAAGAAAGGCGGTGAACATGAGAGGAAAAAATCATCTACAATACGTTCTGGTTATTTTTACCCTATGTTTTTGTTTTCTTCTGCCATTGGCCGCAACAGCCGATGATAATAGCAAAAAAATTGTACCGTGTAATCCTATAGCTACTGACGGCACGCTGTACCCGGGGAACATAAAGATGCCGGGCGATGTGAATTGTTTCAGTTTCACTGCCACAGCCGGGCAAACCTATGTGATCGAAACCCGTGAATTTAGTGCCGAATGCGATACGATTATCCATCTGTACCATTCAGATGGAACCATCGAGATCGACGGTAACGATACCATCGGGACAAGCTCAGCTTCCAAAAACGAATGGACCGCGAGTTCTTCCGGGATCTATAACGTCATGGTGGAACTTTTGGAGAGCACGAGCGGCTCTATATCCTATAAAATATCGATTCGGTGAAAGACACTTTGATAAAAATAATTTTCAAAAAAAGGGCGGTGAACATGAGAGGAAAAAATCATCTGCAATACGTTCTGGTTGTTTTTACCCTATGTCTTTGTCTCCTTCTGCCATTGGCCACAATATGCGCTGCAGCAGGTCTTTGTGAAACGTGCGAAACTAGTGATGATTGTGAGACTGGACTATATTGTGGGACCGGCGTAGTTGACAAAAGTCTCCACCTTTGTGTACCCCCTAATGTAGTGTATGATTGTAGCGGTGAAGGTGATGCTGGTGGGGGCGGATGTTTTATTGCCACTGCAGCTTACGGCTCAATGATGGCGCCACATGTAAAGATTCTGCGTGATTTCCGTGACCGCATTCTGCTCCAAAATTCAATCGGCAAGGGTTTTGTGGGTCTATATTATACGTATTCGCCGCCGATCGCTGCCGTCATCGCAAAACATGACAGTATGAGAGCGTTTATACGGATAAGCCTGTTACCTGTTGTGGGAATGAGCTGGGTTGTCTTGAAGGTCGGACCTTTATCAACACTGGCGATGGTTCTCTTTTTTAGCATTGGCATGGTCGGACTGGTACGCATCCGGAGAAAGAACGTTAAGAATTAAATATTATCGGCTAAAGACAGGGTTCTGCCGAACTCATTCTCGATTCGTTTCTTCCAATTATCGTAACTGTTTCAATCACCAAAAAACAGGTAACCAACCATTTCCATTCTAAATGGATGTGCAACAACTTGGGAAAATAAAGGTTAATTTTATCAAACTATTCAAACCAATTTAGAGATAAATAGCAATCCTGAAGGAATGGTGCCCATTGATAATAAATATGTCGGCAAGACTCCACTCACAACACCAATTAGATATGAACAAAAGGTAAATAAAAAATCAAGAAAAGTAAGCTAATATATTTTAAAACTATAAAACCTTAATGATTGATGAATTGATAAGATCTCGCTTTTAGAGGACAATTCAAACGCCACACATCTTATACAAGGTACTTTGCCTGTTTGATTTTTTTGATATATGCATAAAGCATGAAATGGCTTCAGGCTGTCCTTACAATAGGGTCCACCGCCCTCTACTTTTTATGATTTCGGTTATAAACCTTCACTCTTCGGTCATTGAAGCTTCAGCCACGGAACCTTGCATTGTTCATTAGCCTCGTGGCGGCAACTATTATGGCCTGCACACCCTTCAATCCATTATGGGGTAAATGTCCACTATGGATCTTCTCGGGGCCATTATCACTATAGATATCATCATAACAGGCCACCACCGCATCACAGACCACCGTCACGTCCTCCCTCCAGGCCGCCGAGTCGTCCACCCAGGCCCACTCAATTGCCTTCATGATAAATTGTTATAATGGGCAAATTATCAGGGGCATAAGAATTTTGTGATATCTTTTTTCATTGGAATGTCGAACCATTTTTAATTTATGAATACAAACCGTTTCGATTCCTCTTAGATTCGAAGGCGTTTGCCCTGAGGGGAAAAACTATTTATATTGATTTCTTCTTTTCTATAAGGTAGTTAAACCATATGGGAAACAGGCAAAATGGTCTCATCGAAAGACCGTCCGGGATCTTCTAAATACCTACAAGGAGGAGGCCGATGGAAAACGACTATGATAGAATGCGTATCGCTGAACTCCAAGCTCGAATTTTAGAAATCATTCCCACGCTGTCGGAAGAACAGATGCGGACCCTCCTCAGAGGTCTGGATAAATGGCAGCAACCCGAACCCGATGACGCGGAGCAACCCGAATTTTATGAAAAAAGGAGATATCCCAGAAAAGAGACGTCTATCTATACCATCTGTGAAGCGGATACGGACAATTTTAGAGAATACACTAAAAATACGAGTCCCGGCGGCGTATTTATCGAAACTGCATCTTCCATGTCTGTTGATGAAGAAGTATTTATGACGCTTTTCCACGCCAGTTTTGACACCCCTATCCGAGCGAGAGGTAAAATTGTTTGGGTCAATCCAAAAGGGATGGGTGTAGAATTCAACAACCCAATATCCAGAATATCCTCTGCATGATCACAATACGTGAACCCTGTCGTTGCATTGATAACGCGGCAAAATCGGTTTTAAAATCCCATGGGTCCGCTTTTTCGACACTTGCAACGTTAGTTGTTCCGATAAAAGTCAAGAGATTTTTTTATAAATTTTCGGGCAACGTCATGCCGCAAATTTATAAAATATGTTCTTTGAAAATTCGGTAAAATCTGTACATAAGGTCTATGTTCTG
>Ga0307376_10005614_pt1 | contig 11270 bp, 12 predicted proteins | sample TR2MG_FD_202536 | JGI IMG/M metagenome (GOLD analysis project Ga0307376, IMG submission 202536) | Soil microbial communities from Risofladan, Vaasa, Finland - TR-2 | ecosystem: Environmental > Terrestrial > Soil > Coastal area > Acid sulfate soil | place: Finland: Risofladan, Vaasa | collected... | reverse complement strand
CAAGTGGAACAAGAACACCATCATCAACACTATAAAGAGTAGGTCTAGTACCACAACCCTCACTTGTTGTTACATAAACTGCCCCAACTGATTCATCAAGAAAATCAGGAGGATCTGTTGGACAAGGATCTTCTGCTGGTTCTGGTTCAGGTATGGGATCTGGAACATAAGCTATAGGATCACTCCAATCACTAATAATACCATAATTATCACGATATTGAACCCTAGCATACCATGGACCAGTATAAAGTGCAAAGTTGTAGATAAACGTATAAGATGCTGCTATAAACCATGAATCATATATAAGATTAGGGTCGTTTTGTCCATCTCCCTCACTAGGAGGAGTGTCTATCCATATCTGCCAACGCACTTCATCTTCATCAATATTCCATTGAAGAGATGTTGAAGCAAAAGCAGATGTTGTGAGATCAATAATCATGGGGTTTCAATAAGTACAGGTTTTGTTGGAATATCAGGGTCTGCAAAGTTTAAGTGGACTACATTTATACCATTCCAATCAAACTCAAACTCTGTAAGAATACCTATCAACATATCAAGAGCACCAGCAAGAGCTGGACCTACTCTAGAGTGATGACCAATCTGTAATTGATCTATAGGCCATGAGAGAGTAACAGGAGCCCGAGAAGCAATAAGAGCATCATTCAGATATATCCCAGATCCATCCCACTCTATTTCCCAATCAAACTCCCCTATTTCAATACGATCTCCAAAATCAAGATAAGCATAAATACCTATACCGTTAGAATACCAATACAATTTAGCATTCTCTGAGTTCTTTTGCCAAACTTGAAACCCTGTATTTTTACCATTAGCAATGTATCCCATAATACCAAAACCGCCGCCCGAATAGATTCGTTCTTCTTGTAAATAGCCACGAAGTCTCATTCTAAATGGAGGCCAAACACCAGCATTTGCAGGAAGGTTTAATGTATTACTTCCAACTAAACCACGATGGTCATGCACTACACCATAATCTGGTGTAGTTCTTTTCATCATTTTATGAAATGGAAAGCGGCTCATTGGAAAACAAAAACCTACAGCTGTAGGAACACCAGCAGAAGAATCAGAGAACCAATAACTACAATGATTATCATAACCTGATTCATCCCTAGCTAACATTGGTTGACCTAGCGTCATTAAACCAGCAGCTTGGTATGGTGTTTTAATTCTAACTGAATCACTCCAGGATGAAACATTTCCATAGTCATCACTATACCGCATACGAACTTCGTAATCTGTATCATAAACTGGAACTTGTGCTGATAACCAGCTACCACCAGATGTATCACCAGTATATAGAGTTGAGAGTAGAACACCTACACGATTATAAGTAATCGGAGCAGCAAAACTAGTTCCATACACCGCAACTTCCCATTCTGAACCTGTAACTGGAGATGGATCTTCTGTTATAGGCTCAGAAGCTTGAATATATGAAGATGCAAAACCACCAGGGTATGAAAACCCACCACCACCAAGCCAAGACACTATAGGTTTATGAATAACATCTGCCGAATGAGCAATTTCAACAACTATTGTAGAACTTGCATCACTAACAGTTCCAACCGAGCGTCTCATGTATGCACGGAGTTGCACATTAGCACTCTCCGCCCACGCAGAGACATTTATTCCATAATCAACAGGTCTAGTGGCGGTCCAATCAATTAACATATTCCATCCACCACTATCAATCTGATATTCTACATAATATTCCAACGCACCAAACTCACCTGTATCTGCTCCATCTTCAACAGTAACAAACATACTATTGCTGAAGGTCTCTCCATTTGTAGGATTTGTAATACTTGGAGCATCTGGTGTAGTTGGTACTTCAACAGTGTCCCACTTAGTACTTAGAGCACCAATTTGAGCTGCGGTTAAAGCTGTATCTCTCCAATATGCAAAACCTTGTATATCTCCTTTAAATGAACGCCCTCCAGCAGTAGAACTACCTCCCATTCTAAGATTGCCAGCACTATTAGTTAAGTTATTAGATTTAGTTGCCTCAGCGACTTTTGTAGCTGATCCATCACCCTCATGACAAATCCAAAGTTGGATCTTAGTATTTGGACCATCTTGCAATATAACAATTAATGCTTTACCCCCAGCAACAAGTTTACCAGCTGTAGTAGCAGATGAGTTAAGAGCCGTCCAAGGAGGAGTAAAATAACCAGTAATTACACCTGATGTTTGCAACCAAATCTGCCACGAATCAACCTTACCAATTATATCACGCTGAGCAGCAAGATCAGTAGGTTTTACTGAGACAAGAGCTGTAAATTTATTAGAGGCAACATCAAGAGCCGTTTCATCAGTACGAATAACAAAAACATCAGTACCATCTAAATTAATACTAGGTTCACCAGACTGATTGGGAATAAGAGACGCTTGACCTAAAGTTGCAACAGCCCCAGTAAGAGTTCCAGGTCTACTTCCCCCAGAATCATCTGCAATATTAGTCCCACTTAATTCTCTACCCATCCATGCTACAGTTGGGCCAAGAGCAAGTACATCTTCCCAGAAGGTGCTCATCTAATAAACAATGTTGGAGCTTGCCGTGTCATCCATTCACAACCTGTTGGATTTGTACTTGATGAAATACCCCGAATTATTAAACTATCCTCAATCTCATGCCTACAAATAAGCCAACGTAAACCCCAATGCAATGTATCCATACGAAATACTAACATTGTGTCTGCTTTAGTCAATATCCTAATTGCTTCAATGTTAGATGACACACGAGAAGGCAAAATAACTGCTGGAGCAACATATTTCCAAATTGCAGAAGCCATACCTGCACCAAATACACTAGCTACAAGAGCCACAATAAGATTCAAGTCCTTAACCCAGCGCATGAAATGCTCACGGGCACTTCCACCATTGCCATTATTCTTAGTAGTCATTAGTAATCATATCCTGGAGCCTCAACATGAGCATATTGAGAATTTGATTGAGCTTCTTGAGATTCAGTTGGGATGATTGTATTAATCATCTCACTCTGAAGACTTTTAAAGAAATTAGCCCTAGCCACATCACCAAGATCAACACAAGCTCTCCATAACCCACCCATCATAATTATCTCATCCCAAACTTGTGGGATGCCAGAAGATGTTTTAATGTAACTAAGATCACTCAAAGCTACCAAACGCCTAATTGTAATAGTATAAATAGCATCTGGTGTTGGAAAGAGTCTAATAATACAACCCTCTCTTAAATACTCAATAGGAAGACCTTGCTGATCTTCTGTATCATGATACTGCTGCTCATACATATCCCTAGTAATTTGCTCTAACGGGGTATGAATACCAGCACCTGAAGTATTCTCAGTTATTGACACATGATCCACAGCCTCAGTAGGGAATGACATATCATAATTACGAATGCCAGCAATTGTATCAAACGTTGAAATAGCTTGTTTTTCCCTAAGAGGATACTTATTTTGAATTTCCCAAAATGATCTATTTAAATAAAGATCAACCTGATCAGAAGGCATTTGTGTACCACCAACATTAACACCTAATGGTCTAGTAACTCCCAATCGGAGATCAGCAAGAGCAATTGGCATCTTTACTTCCTCAGTGAGTGGGGATATGAGCTATTAACCCATACCCCCACCACCATTATATTGTTCGCACAAGCCTTACTGTTAAATTTTCAGCTTCCGAAGCAAACAACTTAATAGAAGAATGGTTGCTTAAGACAAGAGAAGAATTAATTCTCATCCTAGCCTCATTCAATAACATATCGCAAAGCTTGAAACTACCACTTTTTTCAATCTTGTAATTTCCTGGGGGAACCCTTACTACTGGACCATTTATGTCAGGGCCAGAAGCTGCTTGAAGTAGGACTATATTCATAATCCAGCTTCCGCAACATACCAAATAACCATAACAGTTGCACCAGATGTGCTCGTCCCACCCGCATTATTAATAGTATTAAGAGCTGAAATAGTAAACTCAGAAGCTAAATTACCCCCAGCAGCACTGACTTTTACAACCGCTACTAATGTATCGGAAGTCTTGATACCAGCAACAGTAATATCACCAGCCGCTGCACCAGCAACAGTTGCAACACTTAGTGGGGGATATGAATGAAACTCACCCCATTTCCCTATACCCATCTCATCTCTCCTTAGTTAATATAAATTATTAAGAAGGATCGGCTCCCCACCAACCACGATAATCAACGAACATAACAAGGAACCTAGTGGTAGACTGAGCTTTTGCAGCCTGAGTATCGAAATCGAAAGTATCATCAAACTCAAGAGCCCTTCTAACACTTAAGAATGCATCATTATAACGACTATCCTGTAAGAAATACGAACGGCTAGTGAGATCCTTGTAGTGAGAAATAACAATAGTAGGATTAGGAATACGCCGACGAATTACGTTATCGGTGTTATTAGGAGTGAATGGCTCTTTAGCAGAGTTCCAAATAGCAAGAGCAGTATTCACATCAGCAGCGTTGTTAGAAACAATCAACTTATCAGGAGACATACGAATGGGATCACCATTATGATCTGTCACCCTCTGAGCCAAATCTAACAAAGCTGTAATACCAGTAACCGAAAGAGAAACATCAGCAGCAGGACGATTGGGATTAAGAGCAGGAGAATTAAGATTAGTATGGGAAACGGAAATTAACGGAAGATTATCAATACCACGGAAGAAAGCACCAGTGAAAGCGTCATCAAGAATAGAAGCAGCCCTATACTCATAGGTCATACGACCAGCATGAGCGAGACTCTTCGCAGACTGATTAGCCTTACCATACTTATCATCTTCCAAGGTACGACGAGTAACAATAATACCACCAGCAAACTCCTTATCAACACCAATAACTTGTGGTCCCTGAATGATATCATCATAAATAACAGGTTCACCATCTCCACGTTCCATTAAACGGGAGATAGAAGTAATAATAGTAGCCCGAATCTCCGGCTCGTCTGTATCATCTACCTTAAGATATTCAGGATATTCCGGCTCGTACTCATTCCAAGTGTCTCTGAAATTTTTCCTTAAGCCAGCCCTGAAAAGCAAGTTAAGAGATGCCTGTGTGTTCATTTTTTATTTTCTCCTCTATGAAATGTCAGCGGAAGCAGCAATAACAGCAGACAAGAATTTGAACAACACATAGCTTCCCGCAACGCCGTCACGAATAACAATATCAACAATTTGAACAACCTGATTTGTTACGTCATCATCATTAACTGTCCAAGTTCCATCAGCAAGAAGAAGTAAACCACGAGCCTCAAGAATATCAGACTGTGTAGGTGTAACATCAACTCCGGCAGAAGTAGTAAACCTACCACTAAAGATCTGGTCAGGATCTTCAACGAGATCAACAATAGAAACTTCTGCAACAGCACCAGTACGCCAAACAACTTTAGAGTCATTTGCTACTTCATAACCGGGCTTTGAAGCAACATCTTCTAATGCTACGCCAACAACATCGTCAACACCAGCACCAGTAGTACACTCAATAACTTCACCATCCGCATTGATGGTAAGAACAGCTCCCTTCAAGAACGTTTCTGCACTATCATAAGCCGCAGAACGAACTGTAGGAACTGTCTTAGCCCCAGTTGCAGGAATGATAACTCTAGGCATTGTAACTCCTATTCAAACTTTTTTGTCTGTGAATCCATTGATTCAACAATGTCAGCTAATTCTCTATTTCCAGCAGGCCGATCAGTAGAATTAACAAAAGCAGATACACCAGCACTACGTAGTCTATCAACATCTGCTAACAAGTCTCTTTCTTCCTTATTAATCTTCTTCTTTCCTACCCTTTTACCAGAATGCTCTCTAATCATTCGATCTTTACGAATCTCATCAATCGTTTCCTTAACTTCTTTTGGACAAGTCATATGAACAACATCACCTACAATAGCACTATTAGTGCCATCTGTATGAATAGCTCTCTTAACAGCATATTCATTGTCGATTTGAAAACCTAAAGCTTCTAATCTACGAATTTCGAGCGGATCATTTCTAACCCATTCACCATGCAAATCATCTGGAAGATCTACGTGTAACCTATCCTGAACAATTCCCCTATCTAAAATAGCTGACAACTTAGCCTTTAACTCACCCCTCTCTGCCTTATCCATACGATCAAGAATTTTTGGGTCCAATCCCTGACGAATAACTTGTGTGTCATCGTCATAATTTTTCACAGGCTCAGTCGGGTGATATCTATCAAAAAGAGTATCGGACATTTAGCCCTCCTTTCGTGTATGTACAGGAAGAACCATAGTATCATCACTAATCAACTCCCAATATTGCTTCTCATGCTCTGGATTACCAGGCTTTAACCCAGCAATCTTCATAGCAAGCCTATCATCTTCAGTTAATTCCTTTCTCACATCAATATCCTTTGTTACTCTAGTTCTATTAGTTCTAACATGAGGAGGATCAATCCTCTCACCTGGAAGATTAGGAGCAGGATTAGGATTAGGCCTTACTGATGAACCTAACATCCCTAATTGCTTCATACCAACAGCTTGAGATATAGCTGACTTAATCGTATGCTCATTAATCTCAACTCCTGGTTGAGTCATAATACTATCAACAACAGATTCAATATCAGGATCTTGTAAACCCTTAGCAAAATAGGGATCTCTCCTAACCATCATCTTCATATTTTTATATTCATTATCATTCTGAAACGAAGAAGCAACCATTCTAATAGGCTCCAACATCTTCTCCATCTGCTTCAGAATCTTAGTATCCCTATCATTCAAAACCCCAACAGGATCTTGGTAGAAACTATTTCTTTCCTCTTCAACATTTCTAGCCTTTGGAGTAGGAGCAGCTTCTTCCTTCTTCTCCTTAACAGTATCAATCAACTTCTCTAACCTACGATATTGGATCTGTTGTTCCGCTAATCTTTGTTCAAGAGATGATACATAATTTGGATCTATAGTAGATTCCTCAGTAGGCTGCTCCTCTTGGGACTTCGTCGGCTGGGTTTGTTCCTCCAGCGAAGATACTTCCTCCGTCTTGGGAACTTCTTTTTCTTTGGTACTCATTTTCTTTCTTTAGCTCCTGTAACTTAATGGGATTTAAGGACTCTACCATATCCAACACAAACTTAATACCCCTCCTAAAGTGTTTATTCTCTACAAACTTATCCTCTGGAGACTCCAGAACCGTTTCCGACGCCTCCTGCTCCACCGCTTGTAATAAGCGATAAAAGTTGCTCCATTCCGGACGCTTCACTAGATCCTGCAACTCTATTATTTGGTTGCTGTCCACTAGATATCGGGATAGGTCCATTACCGCCCCCAAGCATAGATGGGTTTTGTCCTTGTAACAGCATATCAAGCTCTTTTACAATAATCCTATCAATATTCCTAACATCATACGTCTCAAGAATCTGTCTCATAGCTTCAGTTAAAGCACTTAAACCCTTAGTGAAAATTAACTGAATCATCTCTGGATTACCAAGAGGCATAGCTAATTGAACCAATCCTTGATAATATTGAGTTAAGAATCCAGCAATCTGCTGCCAATTTTGACGGTCAAGCACCTTATTATGTACCTGAGATGAGATTTTTAGATTAATAACAATTCCCTCTCTAATGTAGGATGCAGGTAATTGTAAAAATGACCTAACCATCTCACCACCAGAAGCAGTATAGAAGTATTCAAGATTCCTTGGGCCAAACTGTTGATACAAGTCAGCAATATCTGTAACAACCTCATCTCCAAAGTCTCTAACTCTCATATACCATAAATCAAACTTCTTATTTCCCTCTTGAATACGCGCTAGATCAGAAGTTGCAGTACCAGGAGTACCAACTTGAGGCATACCAAGAGTTACCTCATTAACACCAGTTCTCTGCTGAGAGTAAATAACATCAGATTGTTCTGCTTGGTAACTAGAAGGATAAACTTCACCTAACTGTACTGTATCCAACTGATCCATATTATCTAAGAACCACATCTTCCCTGGGAAAACAGGTTCACCATTGCCATAGCCAGCTAACTTGTGAATCTTAAACATCCTGATATTAGCAAGAGTAGCATTATCAGAAAATTGACGATGCCTAGTAGTAATAGATCGCTGAAATTGCTCATTCATCTTACAAATTCCAATACCACGACTTCTATGCTCAACTGGGAAATATGTGCCTACACGATAAGGACGACGGAGATCAGATAGGTAATTATATCTAATTGACATGATTTTACCTGAATTTCTATGATAATGAACAACTATCTCCTTCTTAATATCCCTATTATCTACCTCCCAAGCCAACCACATTTCCACCCATTCAAGACGCTTCCCAATACTATATTTTGTACGCTCTAAATCCATCTGATTACGTTCAAACTTCTCACCATCATTGCCAGGAGAACCTGACATCTGATTATTCATCCAAACCATTAAGTCTTCATACGTTCCTGACCTAAATAATCCAGCTTTCTCTGATTGATAAATATAATATGGAGTCTCACCATGCTCTTCTCCAATCCAATCTGAAGATTGAGCATCTTTAGCCCAGTAAGGATAAAGAAACCTAGCATCAGGAATTGCATCAAAAACAGGTCCATCTTTATATACTACTGAAAACTCTTGATCTACACCATTAATTTCTCTCGCACCATATCTAACAACTCTTTCATACCCAGGCTTACCAATCATAGTACCAAACTTCTCAGCCTCTAAGAAACAAGATGATAATTCTTGCTTAATTTTTAATTTCTTAAATAAATAATAATTCATAAAATCTTCTAGAGGCTTCTGTGCTTGATCCCATTCATCAGCAACAGCTTGAGCAGCAACTAATTGTTGTTGTCCAAACAACTGTGTCTCTGTTCTAGCATGAACTGCTTCTACAGCAATAGCAGTTACAGGAATAACAGTAGTACAAGCTCCTCTAAATGGGAAAGTTGCTACTTTCTTTGTAGGCTTTGCCCAATAATCTGCTTGCCACTGGATTAAATCATTAAGATGCTCACTAGTATCCATATAATATTGAACTAGTTCAGTCTCAATATACTGAATTAACTCAGCTTCTCTTTCTTCACCTAAATATATCTCTCGTGGATACGGCATCTCTGTATTCCCTTTTTAAATTAGGAGAAACGAACTGGCCGAGTTAGAGCCACAAGACAGACGCAGACGCACACGCACACAGTCACCGAAACCGCCTATCACCCAAAGCTATCCATCCCATAAGATGTATCCTTGGTGTGAACTCGACCAGCCCGTTTTCTCCAATCTCTTTTATTATATCCTACCCTCTTCTCTTTTCTTCTTAACTTAGCACAATCATCACAGTATTGCTTAGCTGGATTAACTTGAGCCATCCCCACATCACAACTCCTACATACCTTATCCATTATCTTTGGAACAAAAGGGATAATTGTCTCAAAAGGCCAACCTGTACCATTATTTACCACCGGAAGATCAAACCTAAGAAACTCCCTTTTCTCTTTCTTCAATAAAGTAAAAATCTGATACCTAGCAGCCTTACGAATATAACCATTTGAAGCTTCGGGATTATTATTATATACCTTCAACACAGCAAATACTGCCTCAGCTCTGATATCATCAAAAGTTAATGAACCTGGTACACCACGACCCAATATTCTTCCAACTTCACCTTCCACTCCTGCTACCCCATCATCATCAAGACCAGTAGCTTGAAGTAAACGAAGGTTAGCTGGAGCAATCACAGTATTCTATCCAAAAAATTCAAAGTTGCAACACTTTCATTAGTTGAATAACCTTGCCAACCACAACCAGGATCTGGAATAAATGTACCACCAATAGTCATACCCCAACCATAAGGCACAGCACTTTCTTCAGGATTAACTTGTATCCAACCTCTATCACCAGTATCTAAATTACCACACAGCATTGAAATTTGACCAAACCAACCAATTGGTAAGAAGAATAATGAATCATTAACCAAAGGTATAATATTACCTGTCCTCTCTAGTCCTGCAAGCGATATAGAATCTGGACTCATTCCAATGTTAGTAATTATTCGTACATTAAAATCTCCAGGAGCTGTAACATTCGTAGAAGCTGGCACTGTAAATGGCCTACAAGTATCTGGACTTGGTTGAGATTCTGATAGTGCATAAATACAAATCTGGATGGGCATATCAATAGTATCACGTGGCATCCAAATAGAATCAATATTTTGCGTTTTTGGTAACGTATCAGTTCTAGTCCACGCAAAACTGAAACCTTCTACTGCTGGAGCTAATGCTCTTACAACATAACCACGAACAGCACTAAAAGGTGTAGAATGTCCCCAAGGACCAATTTCTACCAGAATTGAATCTGGAACTAATTGTAAAGCTCTAATTCCAAAGTCACGAGGTGCTCTAAGAGAAGGTTGGCCTCCCTGAGCAACCATAGCAACAAGAATCAGAGCAGGAAAAACGAATAACTTTTTCATTCACTTACTCCTACTTTATGGAACCAAGTATAATCCCCACCAATAGTATAATCACTTCCAAAATTCAATTCAACAGCTTCCCTAATCTTTGGGAATCTAGGCTCATCAAAGTCGTGACCACAAAGATAACCACCGTCTTTCACCTTTGGTAGCCAAGCTTTGATATCTCTATCACAATCTATGTGGTTTGCATCTATAAACACGAGATCAAAATGATTGTCTGGAAATAATTTAACAGCTTCTAGTGATTCCATCCTATGAACTTGAACTATATCACGAAAATTCCTAATCCTAAGCATTGCAGTCTTATATGCTCTATCTAGTTTATTTTGGTTATATTTAGATAATTTTGATCCAGATTCACGCCAACAACTTCCTTCAACTCCCGCTTTCCAAGGATCGACTAGATGATACATTGCAATTTTATTAGCTTGTAATAATCTACCACTCAATAAACCATCCCAAACACCAAGTTCTGCAATAACTACAGGATGCTTAAACTCATCAATCTTGGCAGTCAATTCCTCCCAGCGATACATATAGGTAGCCTCTTTATTTTGCTCATTCCAACTATGCCAATCTCTACCAATATGCTTCCAACGCTTATCATTTCTCCAACTAACACCATGTAGTATCTTTCTACGCCCACTAGGAAGTAAATGTACAATCTTTGCTTGTTTAAAATCTACATAGTTCCTATTTGAATGCTCACTATTCCAGATCTTACATGGTATATCAATTATATCCAACGGAATAAGATTTCTCTCAATCACCGCTGCAATAGAAGCTTGATGAATACCACCAAATTTCTCTTCGTATTTCTCATGAT
>Ga0307376_10005613_pt1 | contig 11271 bp, 11 predicted proteins | sample TR2MG_FD_202536 | JGI IMG/M metagenome (GOLD analysis project Ga0307376, IMG submission 202536) | Soil microbial communities from Risofladan, Vaasa, Finland - TR-2 | ecosystem: Environmental > Terrestrial > Soil > Coastal area > Acid sulfate soil | place: Finland: Risofladan, Vaasa | collected... | reverse complement strand
AGCTGGAGGGCGAGGTGCCCAGCAGGATGTAGTAAGGGGTCGCACCGATTTTGATTTTGAGCGATGCGGCCGCTGCCACGTCTCCACCGGTAGCGAAGAGGTCCGACGCTCCGGCGGTAAAACCCTGGAGCGAAAGCAGGAATGCGTCCGTGTCGATGTCCGCCATGCCCGTCGCGTCGCCCTGGTTGTCGATCCTGATGAAGGAAACCTCGGTGGCTCCCACCGGGTCACTGGCCGATCCATCCGAGTTGATGGCGACCTTGAGGGAGGCGTAGGTCCCGCCCGCCCACGCGCCAGCGCCCGTGGGCACGTGCAGGGTGGTCTCGAGGGCGACGCCGAGTCCGGTGACCTTGCCGGTCGCCCCGAACTCCAGCGAAATGTGCCCGCCGCGGCAGTCCTGGCCCGCGACGTTGGTGACGGACTGGAAGAACCGACCAGCGATCCCAGAGCCAGCGGCCCCGGTCACGTACTGACGGCAGTAGAGGCCGACCGACTCGCCGCTGGTCGCGCCGTTGTCGAAGTAGAACGACATGAACTTCATGTTGGCCGTGTCCTCGGTGACAGGCGCGCCGGACGTTCCGGCCTTGACCAGGCCGCCGTCCGTGTTGGCCGCCGCGACGGTCGCGCCGGACAGGTCGAGCCGAACGTCGCCGGCCATGGCGATGGACTCGCCGGTGAGAGTGACCGCACCCGCGAAGGCGACGGCCTTCGTGGAAGGATTGATAGTGTAGACGGTGTCACCCGTGGCACCATCGAGGAACGTCAGAACGCCGGAAACGTACTTGGCCTTGAGGCCGCCACGGCCGTTCGCGCCGCGCTGTGCTGTGTCCATGGTAAAACTCCTTGCTGGGATTTCCAGTCGAGGTGGGGGGCCCGAAGGCCCCCCGGGAGGGAACTAGCCGGCCAGGCGGCAACCGTACTCCGGTCGCACGGTCTGAACGCCATAGAGGATGTCGTAGGCGAAGCGGGTCCGCTTGTGCTGGCGAGAGACCTCCAGACGGAGGGCCAGGCCGGACACGTCGTCCACGGAGGAAACGAACGTCCCGAGACCCATGGGGTCCGAGGCCGCGAACGGACGCGACACGAACGCAACCGCGTCACGGTGGGCCGCCCAGTTGACCACGTGCGTGGCCTTGACGGTGATGGCCTTCGTGGCCTGGCTCAGGGTCGTGCGGAGCCCGGGCTCAAAGGAGATGGACCCGCCGTTGGCGACGTTGTCGTCACCAGAGGTCACGGTATAGGTCCCGCCAGCGTCAGCGATTTCGATGACGTCGCCAACGAGGATGGTCCCGGTCCCGACCGCGGCCAGGGTCACGGTCTTGAGGCCGGCCAGGTAGCCGGTCGCGTCCGTGGTGGCGAGAGCCCCGCTCCCTGCGGTGTGGGTGGGGATGTTCTGGTCAACGTACCAGTCCGAACCCAGCTTCCGGCCAATCATGCCGTCCATGATGCCCTGGTTGTCGCCACGCCAGCCGGTGTCCTGGAAGGCGCGGAGCCCGAGGGCGTTGGCCTCGGCGTCGGTGTCGAGTACAACGAAGCGGTCGGACGCGGGGCACAGGGTATCGAACAGAGCCTTGCGGGCGTCCAGGAACTCCCCGGTGTCGGTCGCAAACGGTGTGGTCGCTGCCACGCCGGCGTAGTTGTAGAAGTTGACGTACTGCGCCAGGATGGCGGAGTCCACGGTGTTGGCCAGGGCCTTGATGGCCTCCGAGGCCTGCATGGGGATGGTCCCGTCAATGATCTGGGTGAACTCCTTGTCATTGAGGAAGAACGGCGCTTCCATCCACTGGTCCAGGGTGATGGTCACCTCGGTGGGGCTCACGCCGGCGTCGTCCGGCGGGACGTAGCTCGGGGTAACGGAGTTGACCGCGATGGCGGACGGGATGGGAATGTCGATTGTGGAACCCTTGCCAGCCGCAGAGGTCTCAAACGCGCGGTTGACCAGGCGGGGCAGGATGGACATTTCCCGAAGTGCCTTGAGCCCCTGTGCCAGGAGCTGAGGAATGACATACGTAACGGTGTTGGTGTTGGCCATGGTTGGGCCTCCTTTAGATTGAGTCAGGTGGCCCACCGGGCACCGCCACGGTCCCCCTCCGAGGGTGTGACAGTTGGGGGCTTGCGTTTGCCCGCCCCCCTAGGCGTCAAAACGTCTAGTTCATGTCCACGCGGACTTTGCCCGATGCGACGTCATCAATGTTTTTGGAGATGTCGCTGGCATTGATGACGCGCTCGGCACCGGTGCGATTCCCCAGGGTGTTGAGACCTGGATCACCGCCGCCCGTGCTGGGCTTGTACAGATGCGGAGCCTCCGCCTGGAGGTTTGACGCCCACTCGTCTACGGTGAGAAGCTCTCCGGGGCGCTTGGATGAGTACTGCGGAGCGCCGTCCTTGAGAGCAATGACCTGGCCGTCCTTGAGGGCAAAAGTGCTTTTGCCTCGAGCCAGGAAATCTGGAATGGCCGTCTCATTGACCCCGGCCGTGATCCCGGCCCGGGTGAGAGTGCCCTCCAACGCTTGTGCGGTCGCCTTGGCCTCGGCCTGAGTGCGCGCCACGCGCTCATGCTCCAGGGCCTGTGTTACAGGTTCCAGGGCCGCCTTGATGATGGCCTGAACGTCCTCGTTGGTTTTGGACCCCTTGGCCTTGGACTCCAGCTCAGCCACCTTGGCCGCCTGGGCCTGAAGGTCCGCCGGCATGCCGAGGGCCTTGTAGACCTCCAGGGCCTTGCGTGCCTCTTCCAACTGGCCATTTAGGCTGAGGTTGTTGTTACGGAACTCCCCCACCTTGGTGTTGGCGTCCTTGACCACGGCCGCGACGGCCGGGTGCTCGCCCTCCAGGTTCAACACCCACTTGCCGCCCTGCTCCACATACTCGGAGCGGAGGGCCTCGGGGATGGCGTCCTGGCTGTCATAAATTGCTTTCATGCGTCCTCCTGGAAAGTGTTGCGGATGTCCCATGGGGGGTGTACTCCCCTACTAACAGTGTAGGACACACGGCCGAAAAAGTCAACTAGATTGGCACGCTTATTGCTGTCAAGGGCGGCGTCCTGGGAGCGGGCCATACCGCGTCCCGCCGTCCCCTGGGAATTCGGTGTGGTGGTCATTCTCCCCGTTCCAAATGCCCACCGGGATGCCCTTTGGAAACGCTTTGCAGGTCCCAAAGTCCTTGTCCTCCAGGTGTTTACACCCGAGACAAACTGGGTCCTTTTCCATTTGGTCCTCCTTTCTAATGGCCTACGGCCGGGCCCTTGAGTGCATTATACGCCCAAGACTGGACCGGAGTCAAGGCGTTTCCGCCCACCTGGTGTGTAAATGCCTCGGCCACCCACTCCCCGGGACCGGTGCTCCCATAGCCGGAAATGCGGCCCAGGTCCACATCCCACACGGAGGCCAACTGGGTGTCCGTGGCGGCCATGTAGTCCGGGCCCAGGTCCCCACGGCGGGCGGCCACCTTGAAATCCCGCCAAAGGATGCCGAAACCCCCCGCGTCCGAGGAGGTAAAAGTGATCCGGGTCCAGTTGACGGCCGGGTCCTTGATGTAATTTTCCGCGCCATGGTCCCACTTGGGGGTGTGGAGCATATGCCCGGTCTCATGGATGGGGGTGCGGGAGAGGTTGCCTGGAACAGCTTTTTGAATGTAGTGCTCCGCCGTCCACTTTCGGGCCATGGCGGCCTGGACCTCGGGGTGATAGAAGGGGAAAAAGCCCCCGTTGTTGGCGTGGTCCTCCCACGGGAACGCGCCCAGGCCGTGGGTGGCCCGGCCCGAGGCGGGGAAATAGGACGATGTGATGGAGAGGTTTTGGAAATGGATTTGACGGGTAGCGGCCTTTCCGCCGGGGAACCTGGCCTCGTCGAAATACTGGGAGTTGGCAAAATCCCCCATGGCCTGGGCCCACTTGGAGGGTACACCCCGGCCGGCCCAGGCGTAGTCCGTACCACGCCACCCCTGGACAAATACCGATCCACGATGAGAGGTAAGGTTCACCCCGGCCGCCTTGATTTGGTTGAGGCCGTCCAGGTGGATCTTGAGGCCGTTTTCTACCATCTGCTCCGCGAAAACCACCGCGTTATGGTCCCCCATGGTGCTGTGTGCCACCTTGAGGTGGCCCTCCAGGCGGCCCCGGTCCGCGAAACGAACCGTCATACCAAAATCACGCTCCAGGTCATGGGCTAGGGCGTTGAGGCGGGCCTGGGCTCCCTCCGAGTAGGTGTTGATTTTCCAGGGCTCCTCCGTGGGCTTGCGGTTCGCAAGGGGCGGGGCCACAGGCGACGGCTCCACAGGGGCCTCTGTGGGCCCCGTGGCGGGCCTGTCCTCCAGGCTGGACGCAAGGGCCTCCCCCTCGGTCACGGTGATGGTGCAGCGGCACCGGGGGTGCCTGGGGGGCGCGGAGTAGCCGTTGGAGAAATTGTCGTCCAGCGGGACCTGTTCATTCTCCAGGGGAGCGCACAGGGGACAGGTTTTCTCGTCCCGGGCCAGGACCCACCGCTTTATCGGGTCGTTGAACAGGCCCTTGGCCTGGGCGTCCCGGGCGGCCACCAGCTTGCCCCGGTTGAGTGCCCCCATGGTCTCGGTCCGGGCGATGGTGTCCGCCCGCTCCCGGAGTTTCTTGGCCGCGTACCGCCTGGTTTTGTCCGTGATCTGGGAGGGCTTGAGGCCTCCCCGGACCTGGAGGCGGGCCTGATAGTTGGCCACGGCCACGGCCTGGCGGGAGGTGAGGCCCACCGTTTCCCGAATCCAGAAAGCGGTCTGGCGTGGAGGGAACCCCTCCCCGATGCCCTTGGCCATGAGGGCGTTGATGGCGGCCCGGGTCTCGTCCGAGACCTCGACCACCATCCGGGCCCCCTGCTCCCTGGCCTGGTTCTGGGCCTCCTGGTTCTTGCCGTCGAAACTGTAACTGGCCACTACCCCAACTCCTCGTTGATGTCGTCCACGGCCAGCTTGTCCCCTTTGATGACGGTGTCCGACACGATCCGGCCGGCGGGAGCATAGGCGTCCGCCACGTCCAGGCGGGCCATGACCAGGCGGGCGGCCTGTAGGGGGTTGTCCCCCTCGAGGGCAATGGTCAACTCTTCCATGGGGACGCGGGACGCGAGGGCGTGGCCCGCCCGGACGATGGCCCGGGAGATGCGGGGCTCGATCCGGTCCGCCGCTCGGTGGATTTCTAGATAGTCGGGGTCGTTGCGGAGCATGCGGGGACCTCCTGGTCCTTGCGCGAGTCCAGCTCGTCCGCGAGCTGCGTCAAGCACCCGGCCAGGGAGCCACCGGAATCCTCAGCGGCCAGGAGGGCGGCGGCCCCCAGGTGCATAGCGGCGTACTCGGGGAACGGTTCCTCGGCCGCGTGGTCCAGGATGCGCTCCCGGCCGTCCTTGACCCGGGGGTCCTTGGCGGCGGCCTTTTCGATCCGGTTCCACATCTGGCGGAGGCGGCGGAGGGCCGCCCGACGGCCATCCCCGCCGAGGTACACGTAGCCGGCGGGAAGTGCCCTGCCAGCCACCACGGAACCCACGCGGACCAGGTCCCCTCGGACTCTAACCTGTCGATCTGTCATCACTCCCCCTAAACCCGCGTCTGCTCCTGGGTGACATTGACCTGGCCGGTGACCAGGGTGGCAATGGACCCCGAGGCCAGGGTGGCCTGGACGTCATAGGTTCCGGCGGCGGTGCCGGTGGTGGCGAGCGCCGTGGTGTTGGCCACGGAGGGCTCGAATTCGATGGTCTGAGAACCCGTGCCCGACACGAGGCCGGCGGAGCGGTGGGCGATGGTGGCCCACAGTGTGGTCCCGAGGCCGGACTTGGCGGCCCGCTTTCGGATGGTGAGGACAATGGCCGTGGCCCCGGTGAGATTCGGCCAGGACGATGACGTGAACGCCACTTCGCGGTCGTCCGCCTTGAGATACGAGTCCCCCTGTACCAGGGCGAGGGCGTTGGTGGACGAGTCCACCGGGGCCGTGATGGTCACGGAACCCGTGGCCATTCGGCTGGAGACGGCGGCGTCCAGATAGGCGTCCGTGTCGGCCTTGATGGCGTCCACGTTCCCGTCCACGACCGCGAGAGCCGCGTCCGTCAGGTCGTGCTTGGTGTCCAGGGCGGCCAGGGCGATGGCCGTGGCCTGTAGGTCCACCTTGGTTTCCACGCCAGCAATATTGGCGTCGAGGTTTTCCACTCCAGCGCGGCCCACCACCCAGAGGGCGGGGATGTCCTGCTGGTCCGCCGTCGCGGCGGCCTCGTTGAATACGGCCACGTACTCGTCCGCGCTCGCGGTGGAGCCGGAGGCCAGGGTGTACTTGTAGAGGCCCCCTCCGATTTCGGTACAGGCCTGCGCGGACACCACGGTGGAGCCGTCGCTGGCCTTGTAAACCGTACAGGTGATGGTGAGGCCGGTGCCGGCCACGGCGCTCACGGTGAAGTGAGCCAGGAACACCAGGGAGTTGGAGACCTGTTCGATCATGGGAGCACCTCTGCCGGGATTTCCACCCATGCTGTTTCCACCAGGGGGCCGCCCTCGTGGGATGTGATGACGCGGCGATAGATGACGCCTGCCTCGTCCGCTTCCACATTCATCATCCACCCGAAACCGGCGGTGGACTGGTAGACGTCAATCCAGGCGTCGTTCTTCAGGTTGGCGGGGAGCTGTGGCCCGTCCTCCGCCTGGTCACTCGGGCGGCCGTTGCCCCGGAGCACTTGACCGTAGCCGTTGCCCCAGGTGCCGGTTGCCCGGCCGGAGGACTGCTCCAGCATGTGTCCGTTCTTTGCGGCGTTGATTCGATTGTCCAGGACTGCACGTGTTGCCATGGCGTCCTCCTTTCTAGAGTGTGTTGAAGTCGTAAAAGCGGCCGGCCTGTGAGGCGTAGAGCCCTGTGATTTCGTCGAGGCTCCATGCGCGGTTGCTGAAAAAAGCCTCGTCAATGATCGCCCCGGAAGAATCCGTCCCGGCCCCGTTGTGACCGATCCGAATATCCCCGGTGACGCTGTGCCACGCCATTCCGGTCGCCGGTCCATCGACTCCCTTCTGCACGCCGTCCAAGTAGAAACGGCAGAATCCGCCAGCCACACTGTAGACCACCGCGAAGTGATGCCACGCGGTGTGGTCGCCCTGATCGGCCCAACCACCGCCCGATCCGGCCCACCCGCCGTCGTCCGCGAACCAAAATTGAGTAAGCTGAATTCTCCCGCCGGGGGAGGTGGTGTAGGTGTACATATTGGAGTAGCCGGTGCCAAGAGACATGAGACGAACGTAGCGGGTATCCAGCTCCACGATCTTTGCCCAACAACCATATGTGAAGTTGTCGCCGTCGAGAACGTCATCCATGCCGGTTGCGAAGTCGAAGACAAGGCCCTCGCTGTTGGCGCGGATGACATTGGCCGCGTTCCCACTCTTCCCCGCCGCGAATCCCACCGTGTTGATGTCCGTGAGATCGTAGACGCTCGCATCCGCGTAGGGGTAAAAGGTCCCGGCACCTGCGGCGTACTTCGCGGCGATTTCGGCGGGGGTGAGGGCGCGGTTGTAGATTTCCACGTCGTCAATCCGTGCGCTGGAATAGGCGGTGTGCTTTCCAATGTCCAACGGGGTAGCGGTGCGGTATGCGGTGCCCACAGGGACAGGAACAGATGCGTGGTTGGTGTGATCCTCGCCGTCGATCCAAACATGGATTAGGCCGGTGTCCGCTGCAAAGGTAACGGCCAAATGAAACCAATCATGCTCATGGAGGTTAGGGGCCGTTGGTGGGATGTAGCCGGTGGCGTAATAGTAAGTTACCCCGTCACCCATAATGCAATAAATAGTGTTGTTGGTCCCGGCGTATAGGGCCGCTTGCATGTTATTGGGCCAGGACCCAATGCACCCTAAGACACCTTGCCCTCCAACGGGGCTAGCTCCGCGAAAATTGACCCACATAGCCATAGACCAGGAGTCGGGGAGCACAATACTGGCCGCCGTCAGTTTGTCGGAGTCCGCGTAGGTGAAGCTGGCCGCATTGCCGTCCTTGCCGGTGGCGAATCCAACGGTGTTAACGTCCGTAAGGGTGAGCCCCGAGATACTGTCCTCCCGCGTCCCGCTCTCCTCGTCCAGTGACCAGCGGTGGATGAGCCCACGCTTGAGTGCGTCCGGCGCTGCGGCGTTGACCCGGGGTCCGCTCTCCTCCTCCATTTTGTAGTACGCGATGAGCCCCTCGCGGAACCCCTCGCCGTTGTCGGTGAATGCGTTCTTGATGGAGGCCCCGGCGTTATAGAGTTCGGTGCGCTCGTCGGCGGTGAGGACGCGGGACCAAACGCCAACTAGGTCAATGTCGGCGTCGATGGTATACGCTGTGCCCCAGTAGCCCCCAATCCAGAATGCATTGCCGGTGTTGTCAAGAGTGTCCGCGCCAGCCTGCGCTGATGTCTGCCAAGCACTACCATCCACAGCGAGCCCAACCTTGTCATTCGCTGGATCGAAGTAGCCCTCGATGAAGTGCCAATCGCCAGCCGACACAGCACCGCCCGCCCAAATCAAATCCACAGTGCTTGCACCAGCCTGCGTTCGCCAGTACGGGACATTTCCGACGAACATCAGACCCCAGCACGAATTAGATGTTGCGGTGTTTTGGCTCCAGCATCCATCGTTGTTCTGAGTTCCGACAGTCTTGATCCACCCACAGGAGTACATGGTTCCAGTAGGAAGAGAAGGGGTAGTCTTCGACAGATACTCAGTATTGGCTACCACAAAAGAAGCAGCGTTCCCGATCTTCCCCGCCGCGTACCCCACGGTGTTGTTGTCCGTGAGGTCATTGCTCCCTACCGCATCCGCGCGCGTCCCGCTGGTCTCGTCCAGGTTCCACCAAGACACAAGTCCAGTGAGCAGCGACGAGCCGCTAGACCACGGGAGAGAATAGGGCCGATGCCCAAGCGGCCCGAGGACGTTGGCCAGGGGATACACTACTTGCTTCCCCCGCCGGCCAGCTTGGCGCGGGCCCGCTTGGCGGCGGCCTGGTCGTTGCCAAAGTTGCCGCCCGGTGTCACCTTGCCCGATGCGTCCTGAACCTGCCAGGAACCCTCTACGTTCACCACCTTGAACCCGCCGGCCCCGGTGGCCGCACCGTCAGGGCCGTCGTTGCCGTTGGGCATGGCCATGTCCACCTCGGGAGTCTCCTTTTCGATCTGGTCCCGCTCCTCCTCGGACGTGGTCTCGGGACGAGACACCCCGCCACGCTCCAGGTTGAGCCAGAACGTCTCGTGAGAAATGGCCTCGGCCTGAAGTGCAAGAATCCAGGACTTCAACTCCTCGGGGGTCATCTTGGTGGCCAGATAGTCCTTGTTGAGCGTGACCGTGGCGTCCATGGTCTCCACCTTGGGAGCGGTCCCCATCCACCACTCGTGAATCCGTGCCACGCGGGTGAACCCCTGCTCCATGGCCCCAGCAATGGTCCGGATGTTGGCGTGCTCGGCAGAGTGCCGAACCATGACGGCCGTGGCAGTGTCCCGCTCCACGTTGGGAGCCCCCTCAATCAGACGGGCACCAAGGGTGGCCATCAGCTTGCGCTTGCGCTCGTCAGCACTCACCAAGGCACCCATCATGCGGGAGTCCGCCTGGAGGACCTTGGCGTCCCCATCCTTGGGCAAGAGGAGCGCCCGGCCGGACCCAAACTGGACGGGCTTGCCATTGTTGCTGAGGCCCCCGATGATGACGAGCTGAGGGGTGCCGCAGTAGTGCTCCCCGTGCTCCAGGTCCGCGCTTGTGCGAAAATGCGACAAATTAACGTCAACAAGGTCCAGGAGCGGGGGCCGCTGGACGTCGGGCTCCACGGTGGTGGGACTCAGGAAAACGAACGGAATGAACGGGAGGGCCTTGCCCCGCCGCATGGGCTGGGTGGCCTTGGTCATCTCCCACCGCTGGGACCCGGCCTGGGCCTCGCGGTAAAGGCTCATGGTGTAGCCGTTGCGGCCGAGGGTGAGGACCCGATAGCGGACCTCAAACTCCACGTTGAACGGGTCGTCCTTGTCCTGGGGGTGGGCCTCCATGAGGGCCACCATGGTCAGCACGGGCTTACCGTCCACCAGGTCCGTGCGCCAGTTGGTGATGTTTTCCGCCGGATAGGTCCGCCAGTAGGGACGCCCCTCCGCCCCCTCGGAGTAGTCCACAAACTGGCCCGCCCGGCCGGTGATGAACACCTCCCGACACGCCAGGAGCATGTGGAGGTCCGCCGGCACGGACGTGAGAGTCACGTCCAGGAGCTGGTCCTCCATGCCCTTGTCCAGCTTGGTCCACTCGGGCCGCTTCTGGAACACGGAGCCCGCGAGGCCCTCCACCGTGCGGGTGGTGGCTCCATACCACAGGGCCCGGAGTTTGTAGGCTGCGTAACGTGCCTGGCCCATCTGGGTGGCCACGTCCATGGCCTCCGGCACTGGCAGGTATTGTGCCCCCTTGGCCTTGACAGCGTCTCCGCCGTTGAAACTGTCGCGGCACCGGTCCCACTGTTTGATGGCCTGGGTGTAGCTGGGGTGGCGGACGTCTACTTTCGGGATGCTCATTGTGGCTCCTGAATGTGGTGGCCTCCTGGCCTCACCACCGAATCTCAACCTCGCGGATTTCAGCTCCGCTAGCGCACTCGTTGTATGCTGTGGACAGTGCGTCTACCTGGTCATCGTAGGAGCCTCGGTCGAAAACCTCCAGCTCCTGGAGGAGGATTTCGTTCCACGGTGCCCGCACCATGTAGACGTTGCCCTCCTCGCACATTGCCCGGAACGGCCGGGCCCGTATTTCCTTTTTCTGGGTGCTGGGCTGGCCGAGATAATCGAACCCCGCCAGCTCCAGGTGCCGCCGCTTGACCACGGCCTTGCCGGCGGACCCGGGTTCCTGCTCCTCACGGATACGGCACTCCACCCCGTCCGCCCGGGCGGCCTGGACCATGTTGGTGTTGACCGCGTTAGGCCCCCACTGACCATGAATCATGTCCAGGACGTAGAACGCTCCGGTAGCGCCGTGGTAGGCCATTTTGCCCCCGGCGGTGTAGTCCCCCTCGTCCTCCGACGCCGCACAGTCCCACCCCCGGCAAATCACACTCATCTCGTCCATGGGTGGAACATCGGTCCGAGGGATCATTTTGAACCACGTCCGCTTGAACAGTCCTCCGCCCTCGGGCGCGGGCCGTTGCTGTAACTGGCCGGCGGTGCCGTAGGGCCCCAACTCCCGCTTGAGCCGTGCCACTTTCTCCGAGTCAAACAACTCGGGCCAGAGTAGCTCACCCTTCACCGTGCGGGGGTCCAGATAGTGGCCCCGGTCCGGTTCGTACTCCATAGGGAA
>Ga0307376_10005611_pt1 | contig 11274 bp, 10 predicted proteins | sample TR2MG_FD_202536 | JGI IMG/M metagenome (GOLD analysis project Ga0307376, IMG submission 202536) | Soil microbial communities from Risofladan, Vaasa, Finland - TR-2 | ecosystem: Environmental > Terrestrial > Soil > Coastal area > Acid sulfate soil | place: Finland: Risofladan, Vaasa | collected... | reverse complement strand
TTGTTTTATGTAAATATGACTAGCATAATAATAATACCCCCTTATATTGTAAAATCTCCATGTTCAGAAAAATTAAGTGTGATGTATGAAGACCTAACAATTCCTCACATAAGGAGTTGGGGATGTTAGAAATGAAAAAAATATTTTTAATTTTGTTTATTGTAATTCTTTTAACTACTTCTGCAGTTGCTATTGAAAGAGTTGGACCATTCAAGGCTGGTTCAGATGTAAGTTTAGTCCAGGTTGGTTCTAATTTTACATTCTGTAATATTACTTCTGTGAGATATCCTGGGAACAATTCTATCGCGGTGGATAATGTTAAAATGACAAAAGTGGGTAATGAATTTAATTATACTTTATCTGGACAATATACTCAAGTTCTTGGGGATTATATTGTCAATGGTTTCTGTTCCAACGGAACGACAGATGTGGTGTGGGCTTATTATGCTAACGTAAATCCAACCGGAGAAATACAATCGAGTATATTAGATAATGCAGTTACATGGGTTTTGTTAATTCTATTTATGTTATTATTCTTTATTGCATTAAAAATAGAAGTTGCTTGGTTGGGTGCGATAAGTTCTTTGCCATTATTAACCCTAGGAGTTTATACAATGATTTATGGATTTAATAGTGTAACAAATATTTACACTCGTGGAGCAGCATTTGTTATCTTAGGATTTGGATTAATCATAATGTTCTACTCAATTTATGAATGGTTATTCGAGAGCGAGGGAGGAAATTTTTAAAAGAATTGAAAGGAGGTAAAGGAGATGGGGAATAATGAAATTGACGATAATGAAATAGAACAGCTTGATGAGCAGCTAGATGAACTGGATGACGAGATAGACCAAGGACAGGAATTGTCTGACGCTCAGCTTGAACAGTACGGACTTGCACCACAAAAAGAGCAAAGCAATCTGTACAACTGGTTCTGGAAAGTAGTTCAGTTAAAAGATGAATCGCTTGAAGTTGTTAAGGTTGGAAATCTTTTTGGAACTGAAATAGGCGAGCACGAGTTTCCTGTAAGAGAATGCTTGAACCTGGCAATGCTTGGAAAGATTTTTGGGCATGCTGCTTTTGGACAATATTTTGAGAACAGGGCAAAGATAATAGTATCAACATCTATGGCGAGAAGAGGTTGGTTTATGGACTTATCAATTTCACAGAGAAAGATTAGGGCAAGACAGAAAGATTCTTCATCAGCACCAAAAGTATGGAAAGGAAAAGGAATTTTCAACAAGAACAGAGGAGGTACGCCACCTCAGCCAAGGTAAGAGAGCCGACACTTGCAGACAAGTTTAGAAGTCTTGAGAAGAAAGTCAGCATCCAGGAGAAAGACAATGTAACCAAGAAGAAGACAAAGGAGTTTCAGTTTCCGTTCAAGTGGAAAATGAAATTCAATCAGGCAAAGAGACCAGCGAATAACGAGATGATGCTTGTATTTTTCATGAACAAAAAGAACGAGCTGGAGCCTCCGAAGTTCATGCCAATATTTGACGGGAACATGATTATATGGAAGAACACTCCTTACGAGTTTGACCCGAGAGCAGTATGGACTGTGAAGGGAATGAGAGGAAATCCAAAAGCATATTTTCTGAAAGAGATAGACAGGAGACCAGTTATGAACAAGCTTTATAACAGGGAAATTTACAAGGACGCTGCAGTCTCTAACATGGATTTGGACGAGATAAGAGCAAGGGGAGATTCAACAGAGAGCGATGCATTCTTGGTTAAGGCTGTTCTTAGTGCAAGGTTAGCAAAAACAAAGATACCTATCAACAAGGGAATTTTGATAATAATTATCATTGCAATTGTCGCAGCAGTTATCTACTTTGTGAGCAAGGGTGGAGGAACACCTGCAGGTTAAAATGAGAATGGAAGTCAAGAAACATAAGGAAAACTTCGAGGTGAATGTTTTTGACAAAAGTTCTCATACCTACAGCAACATCCTAACTCACGACCCGAAGATAATTGCGCAGATTTTGATGGACTTGTATTTTTTAGGTTTTCCAATTGAGAAAGCTGTGAAGATTTTAATGGATAGATTGAAGAGAAAGGACTGGCTTGGGTTTTAAGTCGTTTATAATACATTTAAATAAATCGGAGTTTTACTAGTAAAATGGAGGAGATTCCTTTTTATGAAGAAGCCTAAATTTATAGAATTAAAAGTGTACAAGAATAAAAGGAATGGACAATCAGTAGTCATACTTCCGAAAAAGAATTCTAAGAAAATACCCAACGTAATCAAAGTTAAGATATGGTAACTGTCGCAGAAGCACAACAAATATTGGCAGAGAGAAGAGCTGCAGCAGGTGAGGCAGAAGCGACTCTTAGAACACAACAACAACCGCCACTAACACAACGACAATTAAGGACAGGAGCAGCAGCAACAAGAACTGGAAAATTAAAGCTGGCAGCTGTTTTTCAAAAAGCAAAGGAAGTTGCTTTGGGACAAATAGCACAGGAAAGAACACAACTCGCAACTTATGCAGGAGACATTGAAGCTGCAAAAGAGTTTGACAAAGAAACTATTGCTGCACAAGTTCAGGGAAGAATAAGAGATGTTACACAAAGTTATAATTCTGCTGTTCAAAGTGATAATGATGAAAGAGCAAATAGATTAAGTTCTGAATTAGGACATCTCGCACAAACAACACCTTTGATTGAAGAGGGTTATACTTTTCAGCAAATAAAAGGGTGGGTAAATAACTGGGTTGAATATGACATGGCTAAGAGCGAACAAAAACAACAACTTATTATAGATGTTAGAGCCAAACAAGCAGCACTTCAAGCTGAGGCAGAAGCAGGTGGGTATGAAATTGAAAGAGTACCAAGTACAACAGTTACACCATTAACTGGAGTACAATTACCTGCAGATGTAAGAAGAGCATTATTACCTTATGAGATGGTTAAGTCTCCAGAAAGTCTTCCTACTGGGGGCATAGTTACTCAATCGCAATTTCCTTCTGATACTTATTATGGTATGACAGTTGTTCCATCTCCAAAAACTTTTGGTGAAAGATTTGCAGAACCTTTTAAATTATTAAGCGAAGCACCAGGAATAAAACAAGTTGGAGCATTAGCAACTGAAGGAATTATCAAAGCAGCTCCTTATGTAATGAAAGCAGCAAGGGATGTTGGAGATACAACTGTCTATGATATTTCTTCATCTGTTTTCACGACTCCTTCATCTGTTTTCAAATATCCTTATGAATTTGGAAAATGGCTTGGAGGAAAAGGTGTTACATTACCTCCAAAGGTTGAAGAGACTGCAAGAACTATCCAAATGGGAGCAAAAGAAACATCAATCTGGACAGCTGCTAGTAGGATACCAGTTGTATCACCATTTACATTTAAGGATTATGGAGCTGAAGGATATGGTATTGGCCCACCAAAGTTAACAACTCTTGGAGGAATGGCAGAAGGTATATGGAAAACAACAAAATTATTTGCAGAAGAAGCTCCTCTTCCTGGAGGACAGAAAGGTTTGCTTACAACAGCAACAAAAGGATGGGGACAGATTGGAGGTTATGTTGCTGGAAGAGTAGTTCCTTATGAAGAAAAATTAGGACCTGGTAGTGGAGTAATAGGAGGAACAAAAGAGTATCAAGAAAAATGGATGACTCAGCCAGGATTTAGAGAAGCAGAAATTAGCAGACAACAACGTATTGAAAAAGGAATTAGTTTTATAGGAAAAGCACTTCCTGCTGCAACAACTATCGCAGCATTCACAGTTGTTCCTGGACTTGCACCTGCTTATTTTGCTGGAGATATATTGAGAGGTGGAAAACAATTGGAAGATATTGATAAGGCTTCAAAAGAAATAATTGACAAAGAATATGAACAATATAAAAAAGAATATAGAAAAACTGAGATTCCAGAAGGTTATGAATTAGAGCCGATGTTATCTCTTCAGGAATATTCACTTAAAAGAAAGATTGGAATACAAGACTTGTTGTCTACACAAATTAAAACAAGGATTGGAATGGATGTAGCATTTCTTGCAACTATTGGAGCAACAAAAGCTGTTGGAAAAGTAATCAAGTTGGCAAGGACTCCTACAACTAAATATCGTCAGATGGTTCCACCAAAACCAGGGGACTTGCATTGGGGAAGAAAATATTCTTATGATGTTAAGAAAATGGGATATTATGAATATCCTACTAGAGAACTTCATAAAATGTTTTCTGCCAAAGAACTTAGCCAAATGAATCTGGCTGGAAAAGGAAAATATACTATGGTTCAATACAAACCTACCATCGAGTTTGCAAAAACTACAAAATTCAGAGAATTTTTTCACTTGGCTCCGAAAGCACCATGGAAGACATATCAACAATCTTTAATTAGAGTTATAAGACCAGAACCAAAATGGGTTCCTATTACCACTAAAAGATATTGGGCAGAATCTTATAAGATTAAAGCACCTTCTAGATTATTAGGAAGCAAAGAAGTATATTCTACTGCATTGAGGAGAAAGATACCTGCTGGGATTAAAGTTCAGAGGGTTTTAGTTCAGGGAGAACCTGGAGCTAAATTGAAAGTCGTGGGAGGAAAAGTGCAGCTACCAAAAGATGCACCAAAATGGGAAAAGGAAATCTGGAAACATATGACAGTTTTGGAGAAAGGACAAGTTCCTTCAAGGTCATATGTTAGGATAATAGAATCAAAAGTATTTAAAGCACCATCAAGAAAGGTAGTTGGAATAAAAGCAACTCAAAAAGATTATTATGTTGCTAGTAAAGCTTTCCCTAAACTAAAAGGAGTAAAAGGAACAGCACAGAAGATTGAAACAATAGCGAAAGAACTTTCAATTAGTCCTAAAGCAACAGGAAAGTTTCCAACACACGAAACTATTGTTAAAACAATTTATCCAAAACCTCAAGCTGTTAAAGTTCTAAAACCTGCCGCAATTGAGAAAACTCCATTCAGCAAAACATTTGGTTCAATACCCAAAACAGAAGTAGCAATAAAAGAAGCTGCTAAAGTAGCGACTAAAGTCCAAGTTCAGAAAGCAGCACAAACTATGAGAGAAATAATAAAACCACAATTCGCAGCAGTAAAACCAATTTCTGTTCCAAAAATAAGATTGGTGGTAAAAGATAATCTTCCTTATATGGTTGGTGGAACTGGATTAGCAATCTATAGTCCTACTGCTCAAGCATATGATACCAGACAACAGTTATCTTTTATAGAGATTACTAAACAAGAAGAGATAATTAAAAGCGGAGGAGGATATGGTGGAGGACAAATTCCAAGAGTAGTAGAGATACCAATAGAAATTCAAGTACCAAAAGAAATAGTGACTCCAAAAGAAATTCAAATTCCAAAACAAGCACAAATTCCAAGACAAATTCCAAGACAAATATATAGACAGATATCACAAGAGATAAAAAAAACACCAACTCCAACAACAACAGGAACTCCTTTTGTAAAAATACCGCCAATTCCAAAAGGAGGAAGAAGAAGAAAACCAATAGGAAGAATACAACCTATAAGTTTCACTCCATTTGTAAAAAGATATCAGAAATGGATACCTGTGAGCAAGCCAAAGAAAAAGAAAGAAGAAGCTCTTAGAATAGGATTAGGAGTGTTGAGAAGAACACTGGCAGCATCACTTCAGATAAGAGGACCAAAGGGTGTTCCTATTCCTTTTGCACCACCAACAAAATCAGAATTTAGATTAGGAAAAGGAACATCTACTATTTTAGTTCAGAGAGCACCAAGAAGATTGAAAGCACCAACAGAAGTCAGGGAAATTATTAGCACAAGAAGAAAACCTCTGAAAGGAAGTCCACTAAAAAACAGGGGGAAGAATATCAAATTCTTTTAATAGTCAATGGAAATAAATACCTCATCTCCTTTGACCTCTCCTCATTCGAGGAGAGTTATATTATCAAAAGGAGGCATACAAGATGAATAAGAGAGGAAACATAATGCTAAACTTACTATTTTTCATAATGGCACTTGGAGTTATGATAGCGTTTATCAGTCCGATAAATTCCTTTTTAGATATGGCACAGCAAAGTGATAGTCTAAATTGCAAGGGATTTATCTACGATGGACAAGTAAATCATACCTTGAGTTATAATAATACTTTGGATGGAGGGGCAAGTGGCAGTCCACTTGCTTGCATATCAATAAAGTTGTATCTTCCATACATCCTATTAGTTTTCTTGGTTGCTGGCTTGATGGCAGTACTACAAAATAAAGCTGCAAATCTAGTTGGGTTTAGCGAAAGCGCAGAGGCTCCGTATTAATCAGCAAAATGGTAAGTAGGAAGATATTACTTTTATTTACTTGTATGTTTATCCTACTCGTAGTTGGAGTTGGAATATTCTTTTTATCTCGGCATGGAAAAACAATTATAAATCAGCCTGATGCAAACACTCGTCCAGATATTTCTTTATATGGTGGAGTTTCAGCTACGTCTCCAAATCAGCCATTATTAAATTATCCACTAAATGAATCAACTGGAATTGAGTTAAATCCAATGTTAAACATCACAGTAGTAGATGGTGATGGTGATAAAATGAATGTAACATTTTGGAGTGAAGTAGTTTCAATAGCTGCTGGACTTTATCATACTTGTGCTTTAACAGATAGTAGAAGTTTAATGTGTTGGGGTTATAATAATAACGGACAAATTGGAAATGGAAGTAGTGGCGAATTTGCAGTAAATCCTGTTTTTGTTAATTCAACAGAATCATTTATTTCAATAACAGCAGGAGGTTATAATACTTGTGGTTTATTATCAAATGGAAGTGCAATGTGTTGGGGGAATAATGGTGATGGACAAATTGGAAATGGAAGCAGTGGTGGAAATGCATCAAATCCCACATTTGTTAATACAAGTGAATCATTTGTTTCAATAACTTCTGGGTCTGCACATACTTGTGGTTTATTATCAAATGGAAGTGCAATGTGTTGGGGGGATGATTATTATGGACAAATTGGAAATGGGGTAAGTGGTGTGGATATATTAAATCCTATTTTTGTTGATACAACAGAATCATTTATTTCAATAACAGCAGGATATTATCATAATTGTGGTTTGTTGGGTAATGGGAGCATGATGTGTTGGGGAAGAAATCAATTTGGACAAATTGGAAACGGTTCAAGTAGTGCTTCTGTTAATAATGTTAATCCAACATTTGTTAATACAAGTGAATCGTTTGTTTCAATAACTTCGGGGGATTATCATACTTGTGGTATAATAAGCAATGGAAGTGCGATGTGTTGGGGGTATAATAATCAGGGTCAAATTGGAAATGGAAGTAGTGGGGGAATTATGTTAAATCCTACTTTTGTTAATACAAGTGAATCATTTGTTTCAATAATAGGAGGAACTTTTCATACATGTGGTATATTATTAAATGGAAGTATGATGTGTTGGGGGGATAATACTTATGGTCAAATTGGAAATGGAAGTATTCTTATTGGTTCAAATGTAGACAACCCTGTTTTTGTTAATACAAGTGAAATTATTGAAAATTTATCAAGAGTTCTTGGAAACAACACAAATGTTTTAAGTGGCTCTGATGCAAATATAACTTGGACTTTGAATGAAAACAAAACTTATTTGTGGAGAACTATTGCTGATGATGGAGGTTGGGTTGCAAATTCCCCTATCTGGAAATTTGAAACCTTGGGAATAGCTCCGAATATAAACATAACTTTTCCTATTAATAATACAAATCAAAGCAATGTGAATCTTGATATAAACTTTACTCGTTCAGATACTAACCTAGATTATTGTTGGTATTCAAATGACACCTACTTAGTAAATACAACTCTTGTTTCTTGTGGAAATGTAACTACGATTGTTTGGAGCCAAGGACAGCATAATGTAACTGTCTGGGCTCAAGATGTTTATAATAATGTAAATTCCTCTAAAGTGAGTTTTAGAATAGATTCAATTTCTCCATCATTGACTATTTCAACTTCAAATCCTGTTTACTTTGATTGGGCAAACAACTATACTTTTAATTGGACATTAGTAGAAGCAAATCCTGCAGAGTGTTGGTATGAATACAACTCAGCTAATACAAGCATGACTTGTACAGATAATAATTCCTCAATCAATATTACAAGCCATAACTTGAATAGCGTAACTGTCTGGGCTAATGATACTATAGGAGCAATAGCAAGTGCGACAGGAACTTGGACTTATTCTGCTTTTGTTTATAACCAAACTTTCAATGCCACAACTTATGCAACCGAAAGCCAAACATTCATATTAAATGTTTCTTCAGACGGAACTCAATCTATTTCTGCAGACTTGATTTATGGTGGTGTGAATAAAGGAACTGGAGTAAAGGTTGGAGATAACAATAACATGATTATAACAAAAACAATAGACATTCCTGACATAACTTCTCCTGCAAGTTTTAATTGGAATATATCTTATGGTGCAACAGTAATTAATGCAACTGCTCATAGCCAGGCAATTACAGATATTAATTTTTCAAAATGTACTACAGATGGAAACAATGTTACTTTCCTTAATTTTACATTTAAGGATGAGCAGACAGGATTGGCGATGGGTGCAAAGATAGATGCCTCAACTTGGATTTATAGCATGGGAACTTCAACACAAACTTCAACTTATATTTATTCAAATACTACCTCAACACCGAACTGGGATTTCTGTTTCATTCCTTCAGACAGACCTTTGATTACAGGTGTGGTGTTTAAGTATTCAAATATAAGTTATCCTCAAAGAACTTATGCTGTAAATGACTGGGCTTTGACTAACACGACAACACAAAAAATTTTATACTTGCTTGGAGCAGCAGATGGTATCTATACTTCCCTGTCAATAATTAATTATGCAGGAACTCAACTAGAAGGAGTTGCTGTTACAGTTGAAAGACAGATTAGTGGAGTGTGGATTACAATAGGACAGGCAACTAGTGGAAGTGATGGAGTAGTAACTTTCTGGGTTAATCCAGACTATAACCATAGGTTTACTGCAGTCAAGTCAGGTTATGTAACTGCCCAGGTAACTATCCAGCCAAGCCAAGCACTTTATACTTTGACAATGGTTGCTGTTGGAACAACAGGTTATGTTTCTGACCTTGAAGGAATCAATTACATATATTATCCTTCTTCAGGGCCCATTACAAATGGAACTCATAGTGTTAATGTAACCGTGACTTCATCATTATCTTCATTAGAAAATTGTAAGTTTGAATTATTGAATGCCTCAAATAAAACACATATTTTGGCAACTAGCACTTCACTAACAAATAGTTCTTATTGTAGGATTAATCATGTGTATACTTTTACTCCTGGAAATAATGTGTTTGGTAGATTATCAATAGACACAGCTAACACAACTGGGTTTGTAGTTATTGATGCTGATAGTTTTTGGGCTCCTTTTGGAACAGCAACAATGCCAACTTGGAGACATATTTCTGGTTTTTTTGGAGACATTACTGACTTGACAGAGTTTGGAGATGATGATAATAAAGCAATGTTTTCAAGGTTCATGCTATTCTTTATTGTAGCAAGCATTATAGTGGGAGTGTTCTTTTATTTCACAGATGTAAATGCAGATAATACTATATATGGAATTCTCATAATTTTAGCCATTGCCATAATAGCAAGTGTTGGTGGATTTTTTACAATCGAACTAGGAGCAGATTATCCTGGGATTACATTTGTAGAAAAATATGGATTTGTATTAATGTTAGGATTTTTAGGAGTCTCGATGATAATTAAACAAGTCAGGAGGGAGATTGAATAATGGCTAAACTATTAAATGCTTTAATAATGATATTGATGATAGAAGTTGGGTTGTTCTTATTTCAAGGAGGAACCACAAGTGCTACTAATTTAATGGGATTAACAGTGACTTTTCCAGGAGTAGATGCTTTGGGTATAGCAGCAAGAGATATTTCACTTATCACAGGTTTTATTGTTGCCTTAGGAATATTAACAGGAGTAGGAATATTTGTAGGAACTTTTTCAAACACAGTAACCTTTGTAATATATGCAGTACCAGCGATAGCCTTCTTGGGTTTGGCTGCAGTAATTACTCAATTAGCACTTTTCATTAGTGGTTCTTTGGAAGGAGCCAACCCTTTATTTGTCGTATTGGCAAATGCAATTATTATAATTCCTCTGACAATTTATTATGCAATGGCAGTTATGGAATGGGTGAGGGCTAATCAATAAAATGGGAGAATTTTTATTTGACTTGTATGAATTGTTTGTGGTAAACATGTTTGGGAGTATAGTTGTAGCAATACTAGCAATAGCGGCAGTTATAGCAATCATCTTTCTTGTCTGCAGAGTAAGACCCGGATTCATGGTTATCTGGTTATTATTTTATTTTATAGCAATGGCTGCAATGACTCTTGGGGGATTAGCACTTTTTTTCGGATTTATTATTACTGCAACAGCCCTTGTATGGCAAGTCATTGGTTGGTTTGCAGATAGAAAACAGGTATAGTAGTTTTAAATAAATTGGAGACATAAAATATAATATGGCGAAAAGATTAACAGGAAAAGAAGAAAAGCAACTTCTTAGAAAAGTAAGAGAGAAACGAGAATCTGCAAAAACAAAAAGAAGAGCAGGAGAAAGAAAAGCAATAAGAAAAGTTTTTGGTAGAAAGGAAAAAGGTTCAGGAAGAACTATCACTGAAACTACAAAGCCAAGCGGAGAAGTAATTAGAAAGACAGTAATAAAACCTCTAAAAAAATCAAGTTCAAGAAAGATAGCAGAACGTAGAGCAGGAAAAGCAAAAGCAATTCTTGCTGCATTTGGAGTTCAACCAACTTATAAAAGTGCAGGAAGACCGGCTGGTGTTTACAAACATGGAGTTCCTATTCAAGTATATAAAAAATTACAAGCACAGAGAAAAGAACAGATTAGAAGATACCAGCAAGCGCAGCAAATGCAGTATAGCAGGAGAGGAATATCTCCTCAACAATTGCAACAAATGCAACTGCGAAGAACCATGGAAGAAAGAAACATGCCTCCTCAGATTCAACAGCAAATGCAAATGATGCAGGAACCATTCAAGGGTGATGGACCAGAGAAAGCTGTCGACGATGAACTAGAATTTAATAGATGGAGAGCAAAAGAAACTTTATCTCCAAGTGCAAACGCAATCCTAACTAGATTAAGAAAGACACAGAATATGGGGAAGATGGCTAATATCCGACAGCAAAGGATATTAGAGGAAAGAAGAATTATCAGCCAGAAAGGAAACATGATGAAAGCACATACAAACATGATTGATACAACTATGGATTTTACTGGAG
>Ga0307376_10005610_pt1 | contig 11274 bp, 11 predicted proteins | sample TR2MG_FD_202536 | JGI IMG/M metagenome (GOLD analysis project Ga0307376, IMG submission 202536) | Soil microbial communities from Risofladan, Vaasa, Finland - TR-2 | ecosystem: Environmental > Terrestrial > Soil > Coastal area > Acid sulfate soil | place: Finland: Risofladan, Vaasa | collected... | reverse complement strand
CAATTTCCACGGAAGTCCACTGCAGCGCAATGCGATTCGCACTCTTCCAAATGCGCACCATGGTCCGCGACGCAATGCTCATCTGGCGTTCAGCATTGTAGCTAGGCTCTTGAATCTTCTTCAAGATCGCCCGGTTGAAATCCTCCAGCGCATTTTCCAGCGGCTCTTGATCCTTGCTGCCGACTTCCTTCTTGAACCTGTTGATCAGCTCTCTTTGAAGGCGTCTGCCAGCTTCTTCGCTCCAGGTTTGAAACTGCTGAAATGACCGTGCAATCTCCACAATTGTGTTAACATAGGCCAACAAGATTGCCGGGTGGTTGCCCATGCGCAGAATGCGACGAAACTTCGGTCGGTCGATACTGTAGCACAGGTCATAGTGCTTGTTTGCCTTGAGACAGGCCTCAGAGCAGAAGGCCATTTCCATACAGACGCATGGACGCAGTGAGATCGTGTCCTGCCCGACCTTGTCGTGTTCCTTTACACCGCAGTGCTCACACTTCTCCATTGCAGCCGACTTTGCTTCTACAAGCCAGTACATACACCAGGTCAGCGTATAGAGAATTTATCAAATCTCACCCGCCTCTTGCCAAACGTAGTGTCTGTGATTCGAACATGCGTCAATATCGCGCGGCCTTGCGAAACGTGTTGTAAACTCTGGTTGTAGGAGCATTTGCTTGGCTGCAATGCGATCGTGTCGATGCCATCGCAGTGCTTTGCGTAGCAGATTGAATGCATCGTACAGATGGTGCGTTGGATCAGTAAACTGCGTGGCGAGAAAGTTGTACTCGCTCAGCTGACGCAGATAGCCGGCAACGCACGTGCTGAAGTAAGTGCCGACTGGGCTGTAATGAAAAGCGGGAAACTCTTCGAGTGATGGCAATCCAAGCAACAGCACAAGCACAAATGCGTGTTCCGTCAGGCGTTTTGCATTGCGCATTGATAGATGTTCTCGATGCCGACCGGTCGTTGCACTTTCAATTTGCCGACTGAACAACGACTCAGTGACCCGAACAATACTGGCGTCAAGTTTAGGAAGAACAAACACGTGCAGCGCAGCAAGCAATGACAACCCGAGCCCAAACGTGTCGTCTGCAGTGCTGAAAGACATCTCCATTTCATTTTCAGTGATGAAAACATAGTTCGGGGACAAGAACTCCTCAACGCCATTCACACATGTGTCAGCACACCAGCGTTCGGAGAGGCCGAAATCAATTATGGCCACTTTCAGTACGTAGTCGCGATGCGCGACCGGCACGACTAAATGCAAGTTCTCAACAGTGTAGTGCAATTCGCCAGTGCGCGAAAAGTACGAGCTGGTGATATTCTCCAGACGCATATCGCGGTGCTGATAGCCAAGCGTGTGCAATGTTGCGATGCCATGAAAGCATTGAAAAAAGCATGATAACAGAACGAAGTTGAATTCCTCTGTGTCACGGGAGCGCCTCAGTACAAGATCTAGCTGCGCTTGCAATGAGACATTGCATTCCATCAGAATGTATGACATTTCAAATGGGTCCACGCGAAGTACCTTGGTCTGCAGCGTCTTGATGATGTGAGGCGTTGCACCGAACGTGCGGTGGACAATGTCTTTGTGCATTGACAATTCATCGTCGCCAACTCCGGTCAGCAGAACTTTGAGAAAGAAGCGACGCGGGCTTTCGTCAACGAGGCCGTTCTGTACCGCACGCACGTAGAAGAACAAACGTTGACGCGTTTTCTGCAAACATCGGCCTGCGACAACTGCTTCTTGCACCGCAGACGGCGGCTTGGCATCGGCTTCAATGTAGTAGGAAGCTTCTTCTTTTCGACACAGATCAAGAGCAGCATCGAGATAACAGCTGGGTTGCAGCGTTTCCCACAAATCGAGTAGCTCCATTCGGCATTTACTTAATTTAACCCCGATCAAGACGTGTGTGTAAAACTTGCAAATTTTCAAACAGACTAATGGATCTTCCCGACGACGGCCTGTTCAGCTCCTCTTCTTCGTCTTCTTCGCACCCCGAGCAACCACCACCGAAGCGCCGTCGACGCAAAAAGGACCCGCTGCACTCGAATCAACCAGCCGATTTTACACCCAACGCACCGCTGGTCGTCGACGAGCCTTCAGAATTCCACCCAGATTCCGTAGTCACTTGGAGCAAGCGGGTTGGTGGCGACTATCAACGCCAAGTCCAACACTGGAATCAAACCAACTGCTTGATGTGCTTTCGACCCAACGAAGCTGGACACAAATGCGACAAGCGCAAACTGTCGATGGCCCAGGCAATCGACACTGTCCTGCAAACCAACACAGCCGAAATGCATCGCGGTCAGAGTCTCTGGGTGCTCTCCGAGATCAGCAATCATTTACTCACGAAATACCTAACTAAGGCAACGCAGCACCGGCAGAACTCCAGCAAGACGAAGCAGGCCAAGTCGGCAGAGCGAGCACGCACGGAGGGTGAGAAGCCGCCGTTGAAAAGGCGCAAAGGCAAAAGCAAGTCATAAAACAACACGTCGTGTGCTCAGCACCAATTCGTCTATTCGCTTGTCCATATCGTTGATCAGTAGATACTTTGGCAAAATGATGTAGAGTGCGATGGCAAGCAGCAGGAAAATGATCAACTTGTTGCTTGTGCGCAGCGTGATTGCACCATCCGTCGACAGAAATGTCGTTGTCATGTTGGTCACAATGGTGGCCGTGAAAAAGCCCGCCACCATGATCGTAAAATCTGCGATCTTAGTCAACAGAACCGCGAGTCCGGGATATGGCAGCGTTGCCGCCGCCGCTTTCACATAGAGAAACAGGCCAAGAAACAGCAGGCTGGTGAAGATGAAAATCACTTCGTTGTGTATGTTCATGTACTTGACAACGGTGCTGGCCAGCAGGCCGATCAGCACGATCTTCGAGCGGTCCCATAGCTGGGCGCTCTCCTTGCTCGCGACAACGTCCATGTGCTGAACGCTTCTTTACTGGTGAACTCGGCCCTTTTCAGCCTTAATAGCAGCCAGTGCCTCGCGTGCTTCTCTGAGCTCGCTGTCAAACTCGCTTTCATCTGCCTCCTCAGCGAACGCTGCGAATGCTGTGTCCTTGGCGGGGTCTTCCACTTTGGTGTCTACCTCCATGGCGTCAGTCTCTGCTGGCTCGCTTGCAAACGCCTCGTAGCTCTGATCGTCCTGTGGTTTTTCTCCAGTTTCTGGCTCAGCAGTGCCTCGCAATTCGCATTCCTTCTTGTAGGTACTGATTAGCTTTTGGTAGAATGGGGTTCGCTTCAAAGGAATGGCTTCGTTGACTTCCATGCGTGTCTTCTCATCAAGCCGCTGCAGCAGATTCTCCAAATTCTTGGCATTGGAAAGGCTGGCTTTGTGCCGGTGGGTTTCCAGTGCAAGGCCGAGCCTTTGTCGCAGCTCCACACTCAACGGCGCCTGTTCCCACAAAACTTTCAACTCGTCTGTAAATTCCATTGTTCGAGTGTGTGCAGTGTATCACCTTGTTGAAAGTAATGTCTCTGCACCCGTTTAATATGTTTTTTAATTAAACCGGGGTGATGGGCTTTCGCGGTTTCAACTGGCGCAATTTGCTGCTCTTCAGTGCTGTTCCACTGGTCTGTCTCTGGGCCACCCTGTTGCTGCAGCTCAAAAAGTCTGATCAATTTTTCGACTCATGGCCAGAGCACTCGAAACTACGCACTGAGTTCAGCCGGCACGAAACACGCTGGATTGGCATGTGGCTGGTCTCGCTGGGCCTCAACACTATCTTCATCACCTGGTACCAGTACAACATTCGCGGAGTTAAACATACACGACGTTTTTAATTTAGTGTCGGTGTCTGTTAGCAAAGGCATCTAGTGTTTGCGCACTGGACTGGCATCACGAGCGGCAACACGCGAGGCTGCAGTCACCAGCTCGCCAAGCGCGCGATTGCTCTTGTTCTTCAGCGCACTATTGACAAACTTGGCCAACTCCTCGCGTCCGGAGTCAATTGGGACGCAATTGATCAACTTGTTGAGACGATCGAACCACTCGTGTGCATCAATCTGTTTGGTCCTGGTCTCGCTGCGCAGCTCGTTCCAGTTCTTGCGCAAGCGCACATCCGTGTTGATGTAGGCGCTGTAGTCGCACTGATCAAAGCGGTCATTGATGCGGCTCATCTGCTTGTAATAGGCCGTTGAGGTTTCGCCTTCAGTCGACTGTTCGCTCGTCGTTGACGGCGGTGGGGCTTGTTCGGCAGCGGCAAGATAGTCACGCAGCGCTTGGTATTGCGAGCAATCCATTATGCGATTCAGTGCCTGACGCAGAGCAGCGCGACCTTGTTCGGGCGGTACGCTGTCGACAAGTGCATTCAGCGAGCTGAACCATTGGCCAGGAAGCACGCGTTGAAAGCGCACGTTAAGACGCAGCTCATTCCAAGCGGGGCGACACTCAAAACTGTTCTTGATGTACTCGGCAGTTTCAAGGCGATCAAACCGGTCGTTGATTTGGCGCATCGAAGAGGTGAAGCGCTTGATGATCGTTTCTGGCGTCTCTTCAGCCTGCTGCGGCGGTTCTTGTTGTTGGGGCGAAGGAGGAGCACTCAGTACACTCATATAGTTGGCCATTGCCTGACGCAGCTCGTTGTTGACGTCGTCGTCTGCAGAGGATTCGATCAGTTGTTCAATAGCCTGGACGTTCCCGTCTTCAACTGGCTGAGGCGAAGATGGCTTGACCGCTGCGGTCGGCGGGGCACGCGGTGTCTTGTAATCGTAGTCTGGCTCTGTTGTGTGTGCACGGCTGCGCAAAGTGCGATCAGATTGCGGAATAGGCGATGCCGAGCGAGACCGCGGCTGCCTGATAGGCAGGGGAACAGATTCGTGCAAGACTTCGGCGACTTCGTGTGTCAGCTGCTGCATCTTGGCGCGTTTGCGTTGCACAAAGTCAGCGTACGACTCGCCTTCCTGCTGCTCAGTCAAGAAGTTTGTCGGGTCCGGCATTGCCAGTGTCACTGAGAGGGGCTTGGCGGGTTTCGTCTTCTTTGTTTTCTTCGCCTTCTTGCTCTTTTTCTTCTGGGTTTGGCGTCTGATGAACTTCTTGCGTGCCTTCCTCGGAATGGCGAGAAAGCGCTTCACTTCGTCGAGTTGATCAGCACTCTGCAACAGACTGCCCGTGGCCTCGTGCAGAGCCGCCTGGACACTGTCCTCGTCAAGTGGCTGTGGCTCGCGCTGCGCACTGTGGTCGCTTGTGCCGGTGACAACGTCTTCCGGGTGCTCCTTGCAATACTTCAGCCATGCACGCACTTCTTTCTCGCGGCTGGGGTCATCCTTCAGTGCAATGCCATTCTTCCGCTTTTCCCCACAAGGCCAACAAAAGACTCTCTTCCAGCGCAGTGGGTTGTAGCAGGCGGTGAAGGTGCCGTTGTTGCTCTTCACAGCTTCAATGGTCTTGCGGCACTTGATGCAGCGGAAGCGACCGCCAGCACGCACCTGTATGCATTTGCCGTCTTCCCAGCGCTTCCGAAAGTATCCACCAAACTCCTTCAGATGTTGAATTGTTTCGTAGTAGCGTGAACGTTGGCGTCCACGTCCAGTGACTGGCTTGATGACATCGGCATCACGATCATCGTCGTCCTCAGAGTCGAGCTCAGAACGATCAGCATCGCGCTGGAGTGGCTGTTCTGCAGAAGACACTTCCAAAAACTTGCCAGGGGTTGCCACGAACAAATCTTGGTCAAGACCGTCGAGATAGGCGGGGTCAAATTCGAAAGATGGCTGGGCACCATCCAGAAGCAGGTTGGGCAAATCGGACATCTCGGGCAAAAAAAGAAATTTGCCTTTGTTCAGGGGTTAGAATAAGTGAAGATGGTGTAAAAAATGCAGAAACCTGGGGTAGATGGCGCATTTTGGGGGATTTCAGTATCGACTTGCATGTTTTGCAGTTGTTGGAAAATGAATTTTCACTCGATTGCTTGGCTCTCCTCGAACTTCGGCAGCTATAGGATTTTGGCCATTTTCCCTATTGTCCAAATACATGAGAAAAGCGCAAAATTGTCATGGATGTCAGTGCATTTATTGATTTGGTGACTTGCAAATCGATGCTAGAGGTTGATCTAAAACAAAAAATGGCACTGCACTATCGCATACCTTGTCTAAACGCTTCTCGAAGGCTATCGTGGAAAGCCATCGAGCCGAAATTAATCAGCGGTAATTAATTTCAGTACCAGATCGGCGATTCTGCAATTCTTGCATTCTTTGCACACCCAACCCCCAGACACACAAGCATGCAAGAGAAGAGAGACCAGTCGCCAACCCGTGGGTCATCGGAGAATAAGACTCAAAAGTACGTGTTGCTCTTTGTCCACTACGAAGGAGACGATGGATCATGCTACTATCTCCTGCCGCCTGAAGTGCTCAACGAAAAGCGCATGCTCATCTTGCGTTTGTGGGCCCATTGCAGTATCTACGCTCGTGATGCCCGTCGTAAGGACGAAGAAGAGACACCGGAAGAGCTGCGGGAGGAAGAAGATGCCATGGTACTGGCGATGTTCAACGAACGACCAGACGGCACCTTCGTCGAGGATTCAGTAGGAATAGTAGAAGCACCGGCGTGGGACCAATACATTGTAAGTCGACCACACAAGGAGCCGTGTTGGCTCAACATGCGCCTCGTCTCGTGGTTCGGCCACATACACGCATCCAATTAAAACAACCTACACCAAAGTGCTTTTATTTTTCAGCTGATCTCAATGTAAAAATCTGTTGTGTTTTTTACACGATAAGTGCAAAAAAACGGCAGATTCTTAAGCGCACTCGTTGTTTCCGATGCCCACGTCACGGAAGAAGTCAGTACCCCCAAAAATCATGCCCATTGAAGAACAGTTAGCCGAGATTGGCAATTCCTGGGTTCAGGTCAAGTTCAAAGTCGATCTTCTCGGCACTGACGTCACACCCCTTGTCCAGGCCTTCCTCAGCTGGGCCAGTGCCGTTGGCCTGCGCTACGTCTTTGGCTCCCTCAGTCTCCAGCTCAACCGAGAGCAATTCACCGAACTCAAGTCCAAATTCGGTGCCAACTTTGACTTCACCGTACTACCGTCTGGTGAGCTCATAACCGAGGACAACTGGACCGCCTACTCAGAGGCGCTTTTCGAGGCAGCCCTCAAGAACAACGCTGATGCAGTCTCTTCACAGCAGTTCTACGACGATTTCACGCGCCTTTTTGTGCTCACAAGCCGCAATCGCACCTTCTCCCTGCGTCGGGAGTACTTCGATGACATCAAGCTCTACTGCGTGCGCTTCTCACACAAGATCGAAGAACTTTCAGGCCTACAGGTCGTTGTACCCAAGCTCTCTGAGCACAACAGTCGCACCGCCAATGCCGCAGAGATGATGCGCAGTTTCATTTCTATCTACCCCGCCTACGCGGCGTATTGCCGCAACACGCGCAATGCTAACAAGTTCTATTGGGACTACACTGTAGACATTGATGGCTTTGATTAATCACTGCTGACCTAGAAGTAAAATACAAGAGTGCACAGTGTCGCAATCGGCCAGCCCTTGCGTGCAGGCGGAATTGAATGTTCCGGCGACGCAAGTGGACATTGCAAAGAACAGCAATAATTAGAGTCGATTGTCAGGCGTCTGGTTCAGCGTCAGAATCCCACGTAGCCACTATTGCGGAGGCCGTCTGTATTATTGTTCGGCCACATACACGCATTCAATTAAAACAACCTACACCAAAGTGCTTTTATTTTTCAGCTGACCTCAATGTAAAAATCCGTTGTGTTTTTACACGGCGGCAGAGCATTTTTCGCTTGGTACAATAGAATAATGAATCAATTATTTCAACTGTCGGGTTGGGCAGTGGTCTTGGTCGTCACAGGCCGAGCTTTGGCTGGATTAACGCCGCTTGGTGCCGCAGTATACCCACTAATGATGTGCGGCGTCAACGCCAACATAAATAAAAGCACAAATGCTCCAGCAACCCCAACTTGTTCAACCAACACGTGCAAACCGTCTACCACCGCGTATACACAGAAGATAATAGACATTTTTGGGACAGTGCTATTCTTTGTTTGCAGCTTCTGGGCTGTAGGCTGTCTTGTTGTTGTTTTGTGCTGCGGCACGCTCTTTGAAACCGGCAAACGAAAAAAGGATGAGAATAAACATAAAACAATTTAATTTTCCGCCGATTCCGCGTTTGATGTTCGTCTATAACCCGTTCGACGGCGCGGTGAACGGCCACGAGAGTGAGAACTGATCTCGCACGGCCGGCCGTCTGTATTATTGTTTATTAACCCGGTTATTTTTTTCGTATGTATGCAAACGATCAATGCAAGCCTGCGCTCGCTGTGACGACCAGGCAGGAGCTGTCTGTGCGAGATGCTTGGATGCGGCCTACTGCTCACCGCGTTGTCAGAAACTCGACTGGTCTTCGCACCGGCTCATCTGTGGGAAAGTGTACACCGGAGACCACAGCGACTTGCTCTGGGTCCGCGGTACGAACACGTCCATCTTTATGTCTTGCTATCTATCCAACAGAAAATGGCACCTGCTGGCAAAGGGCGAACAGTTCCGCCGACGTTTTGTCCCAATGATGGAGACGGTAGATTCTGGCATTTCGGGCATTGGTGGGGTCAATTTCGAAAGCATCTCAGCATACCCTGCAACAGTGATTGTTGGCAGTGGTCGGTATGCTGCAAAAACCGTTCCCTACTCCAACAAGCCCGAACTGAAACGCATCAAAGAAAATTTGCAATTCGAGCCACAGCCATGGCGCGCTAGTTTAGTGGAGATTGCGTACTCTTTCATGCGGATGAAACAATACTACGGATACGCCAAACACTATCCTCTTGCATTGCGCTATCGAAACTTTGTCAATGGTCAATACACAGAGCATACGTTTGAAGAAGATGTACAGAAGTTTCAACAACTACTCGAATTGTTTTCCATCGATGTGCAGTTGCCTGTCGACTGGCAATCGCGCGACGAGGATTCCCAGCGCCAGCATGTCATTGCACTGTTGACAAACATTCGCCGTCGATTTGGGTATTACGAACCTGAAGGCCTTGACAGCAGCTTGCTGCGCCAAAAGAGTCTCGATGAATTCCTACAGAGCGGAGTTGTGTGGATGGTGAACGGGGACAGAGATCAATTGCTTTCGCTTGTGATTGCTATCAAACTCTTTCACCCGACTCGGTGGCCCGCGTTGGAGACACTTCTCGTGAATGAAGTCCACAGATTGTTGTATCATGCCGAATTGATCAGAATCATCTACAATGAGGCCGTTTCCAATCGGCCTCCCGTGTACACGATAACCGACGCCGATCGTCGCATATTGGAAGCACCAATTCCTCTGATCATTGCATCTACGAACGAACGGGTGCAAGGCAAGCGGGTCCGCCAGCAGCACGATGCATCAGAACTGAAGCTCCCGGGAAAAATCCGAATTGGTGCAACCGGTGCCAATGTGATTGTTGTCCGCAGCAACGACAAGAAAGCACTCAAGAAACTACTTCGAGAATTGCCGGTTCCCATCACCGACGTCCAAATTCGCGTTGACGACCGCATATTCTGACCGCGTAGGACTCGCGTCGAGACTGATATTTTTATTTTCACTTCCTCTGCTCTCAAACCCCAAACTCAACTAAATCATGCAAACTTTATTTCGAATCTCCATGATTGGTTTGTGTTTTGGTACTTCGGCACTGGATTCAGCAACCACGACTAGGCCAGCCATTGCAGTCACTTTTATGCCTCCCGGACTGGTGATGGTGCCACCTCCTCCATCAATCTCCACCATTTCTCAAACTCCAAATACTTCCGAACAATCCAACAGAACCGTTGATTTAGGCTACAATTTCATTTTTTCCTCCCGAGCTAGAAATCCTTGTCCACCTTGGGATCCCTGTGAGAAATTGACGATCCACAATCTAAATCTGACTGAGTTGTGGCCAGCGTGCCTCTTCTCTTCTGACAATGTACACATTGCAGTAGAGTCTGTGCTGTCTTTGACGTTTCCGATACCCTACAATGCTGAATTGTGTCTGTACAATACTACCAATGAGCCAGAAGGAACTTTCGAGTCTGTAGAATTGGATGGCTCTTCCAGCTGCATTGATGTAGAAACTTTGCTGTCGGATACTGGAGTCTTTATGTTGATCTTCAAAGGAACAACATGCACAGCGGGCAGCAGTGGCAGATTTTCGATATTCGATTCTGGCAAATAAATCATTTTCAACCAAACAGCCTTGGAGGCAGGCAAGCTTTATTAGTAGCCATCCGGGTCTTGGGTTCGACGGGGTGAGCGGCCACGCGAACGAGAGCTGATCTCGCGCGGTCGGCCGTAGTCATCGTCGTCGCTATCATGTGCATCTCGGCCGCGTGAAGGCGACTTCTTGCTCTTGGGTCTGCTTTTGTCGACCACGTTGCGCTGCAGCAACACATAGACGCGCCAAATGATGATCAGGCCAATGACAATCACCAGCTTCAGGAGGGCACCAGAGAAGCGGTCAAAAATCAGCCATAGCGAATTGCCGACAAACGCAACGAGTTCGAAAAGGTCGTCGGTACCGGGGTGCACTTGTATGTCGCTCATCTTCTAAAGCGGTGTCGCTGGGTTTTGATACCAATTAGAATTTAACGCTGTTTTTTTAAATGCAGAGCAGCGACGCAGTACTGGCTATTTCGCGCAGACCACGGCAGCCTCACTGTGCCTATTGTGAGCAGCATCGCATTGTCACCACCAAGAAGAAGAAGGACACTCTGCTTCGCTTCTGTAGAAGCTGTGTGCCTGGTCAAGACACCTACGTGCACTTGAGTTGTGTGCCGTTGTTACGTACCTCTGAGCACGGCCATCTCCACTGCGTCACCCCAGAGTGCCGGTCAATGTTTGCTGAGCGCTACGACAATGTGACGCTGGATTTGAGCAAACTCGCCCGCTTCAGGCGCTTTTACAATGCGATGCCGATACTGTGGGGGTTTGCTGGGTTTTGTTGCGCTGTACTGACGCTGCTGTACAGCGGGTGCACATTCAGACCCAGCGGCAATGGCTGTTTCTATGCCTCGTGGACGCTGGACTTTGTTGGTGCCGCGTTGTTCGCTGTATCGTTCTTTGGCAATTTTGATCACGCACCGTTCTATCTGCGCTTCAATGGCTCGAAGGATGCTGCACTGCAGCGCCTGACCATTGAAATCACCGTGCTGATCGTGGGCATGCTGTTTGGCCTCGGTCCGCTGCTACTCGTCTCATACATGTTCGAAGATACGCTGTGGTTTGCGTGTTGGGTGTTTTTCTTTCACATGCTCGTGCTGCCTGTAATGCTGT
>Ga0307376_10005606_pt1 | contig 11278 bp, 9 predicted proteins | sample TR2MG_FD_202536 | JGI IMG/M metagenome (GOLD analysis project Ga0307376, IMG submission 202536) | Soil microbial communities from Risofladan, Vaasa, Finland - TR-2 | ecosystem: Environmental > Terrestrial > Soil > Coastal area > Acid sulfate soil | place: Finland: Risofladan, Vaasa | collected... | reverse complement strand
GGCCAAGTGCCCCGACCACGACCGGGAAGAGAATCGGTGTGGTGATAAGGATGAGTGGAGCCATATCCATGATCATGCCAAGCACCAGCAGTAACGCGTTAATCAGCAGGAGCAGGGCGACCTTGTTGCTGGTAATTGAGAGCAGCGCGTGGGTTGCGAGCGCCGGTATCCTCAGGTACGCCATGAGGTAACCGAACGCGCTCGCTGACGCGATAAGACTCATGACCATTGCAAGTGTCTTGAGCGACGCATAGAGGATTCTCAGCATCGCGCGCAGCTTGATTTCGCGATAGACGAAGAACGTGATGATGAACGCGTAGACGACTGCAATCGCTGCAGACTCGGTTGCGGTGAATATTCCGCTGATGACGCCGCCAACGATGATGACAGCCGTGAGAAGTCCGAGCACGGCGTCCTTCACGGCACCGCCTGCTTCGCGCAGGGAGTATTTCCGTTCCTTCGGGTACTTCCGCTTAACCGCGATAATATAGCTCAGAATCATGAGCGAGACGCCGAGCATCACCCCGGGAACAAAGCCGCCAAGAAATAGTCGACCGACCGATACGCCGCCGGCGGCAAGCGAATAGATGATCATGTTGTGGCTGGGCGGGATGATGATTCCCTGCGTCGCGCTGGTGACGGTAACAGCGGTGCTGTAGTCCGCGTCGTACCCCTTCTCTTTCATCATCGGAATCATGATCGTCCCGATGGATGAGACATCAGCGACCGCCGAGCCGGAAATGCCACCGAAAAACATGCTCGCAAGGACATCCACCTGAGCAAGTCCGCCGCGTACACGGCCGATCAGCAGGTTCGAGAACTCGATGAGTCTTCGCGAAATGCCGCCTTGCCCCATGATCTCACCTGCGATGATGAAGAACGGAATGGCGAGCAGCGAGAACGAGTTCACCCCCTGTACCATGCGCTGGATGATGGCCATCAGCGGTATGTGCAGGTAGAGCGCCGTTACCAGCGAGGCAAACGCGAGAGTGAAGGTAATCGAGACCCGCAGGACGATAAGCACTCCAAAGAGGACAAGGAGCAGTATGATTGCTGTTGTCTGGTCAGGCATGATGGCCATCCTGTTCTTGATTATTCGTACCGTCACCATTCGCAGGACGGCGCCCTGAGAGCACGTTCCTGAATGCGAGCGTCCCGTTCAGTACCTCATCGACGACTGAGTCCTCCGTGTCTACGCCAAACAGGTGAGCGAAGCCGTCGTAGATGATGATGACTGCAGCGATTGGCACCACAATATAGAGGACTCCCGCCGGCATGCCGGTGGCAGGGAGTATCGAACGCATAGTGAATTTGACGAGAATTGAGCCCCACCAGAACATGCTCACGCCCACAGCTACCACGACGACGTCGCGGATCTTCCACAGTAATCTGTCGAACGCCGCAGGGATGTGAGCCTCAGACAGCAGATTGATGTGAATGTGCAGTCTGAGTTTTACTCCGAGCGCCATAGCGATGAAGCTGAACCAGACTGCCGTAAGGAGTGCTATCTCGCTTGACCACACGATCCCCGAATTGAAGACGTAGCGCATCACTACGTTCACGAAGATCACCACGACCATTAAGATCAGAAGTGCCTCGGCGATGTAGACGAGTGCGATGTGCAGCAGATTGAAGTACTTTACCAGTTTACGACCCATGAACTATCCACCCCACGGGAGGGCTGCCGGTGGATCGCATCCTGCTCAGCAGCCCGCCATGAATAGACCGAGGCACAGCGTCGAATGTCTCCGACGCTGTATCACCCTCTTCTGCCGCTTCTATTTGACTGCGCGTATCTCGGCGACGATCTTCTGCAGATCGGGCGAAAGTTTGTCGTACATCGGCTTCATCGCAGCCTGCCACGCCGAATTGTCCGGAACCGTGGTAATGATGTTCCCGTTTGCCCTGATCTTGTCCTGGGCAACCTTCTCGTACAGCGCCCACTGCTGGATCTGATAATCCATTGAGTCCCAGGCGGCCTGCTTGATGAGTTCCTGATCCGCTTTGGACAACTTGTCCATGCTGATCTTGCTCGCGATCATGATCTCCGGGACGCGGGTGTGCTCATCCAGCGTGAAGTACTTGGCAACCTCGTAGTGGCTGGTTGAGTAGTAGCTCGGCCAGTTGTTCTCCGCGCCGTCGACAACGCCCGTCTGCAGCGCGCTGTAGACTTCGCCGAAGTCCATGGGAGTTGGCACTGCACCGAGCGCGGTGACCATGTCCATCATGAGCGGCGCCTGCTGGACACGAATCTTCATTCCCTTCAGATCCGCCGGTGTATTCACTACACGCTTCGAATTATAGAAGCTTCGTGCACCTGATTCGTACCAGCACAGACCGACGAAACCTGACGGCTCGAGGCTTGTCAGGAACTGCTTTCCGATCGGCCCTTTGAGAACCTTCCACATGTGGTCGGCACTGCGGTACAGGTAGGGCATCTGAAGTGCATCGAATGCCGGAACAAATGCCGAAAGCGGCGAAATGCTCACGCGCGTAATATCGATTGCACCGAACTGCACCTGTTCGATCGCAGCCTTTTCCTCTCCGAGTTGCGAAGAAGGATACACTTCGATCTGGATACGACCGTTCGACCGCTCTTTCACGAGTCGGGCGAACTCGAAGTCACCCTTCGTAGTCGGGTAGTCGGCGGGATGCGTCTCCGCGAGTCGAAGTACCACAGTTGCCGCCGCGGCCGCTGGTTGCGACTGGCTCCCGGCAGCGGGTTTTTCGGATGTTCCATTCGCCCACGCAAAGCCGAGTGCGAAAAGTCCGACTATGAGCACTGCAAAGCTGATTTTTCCCTTTTTCATTGGTTCCTCCAGGGTTTCATTTTACGGGCGAACTGAAAGTTACGGGGGTGGATATATTTGCTGTTTTGCGGACTAATTTGCGGAAGCGTGATCTTCCGGTTCATCCCGTGGCGGTTCCGGCGTGCGTGGTCGCCTGGCCCGGTCCCGGTACTCCGAAGGTGCAGTTCCTTCCAGGCGCCGGAAGACCCGGGCGAAGTACGCGGCGTCCGCGTAACCGGATTGAGCACTCACCTCCTTCACCGTGAGCCTCCCGGATTCCAGCAACTGTCGCGCGTGTTCGATCCGGATCGCATTGATGTACTCGACAACATTCGTTCCGGTGTGATGCTTGAACAATCGGCTCAGATGAAATGTCGACTGACGCACCAGCCCGGCGAGCGTCTCCAGGGAGATATCCTCCCGGAAGTGCCGGTCGATGTATTCGCAGGCAAGCCTGACCGACGACGGGATGAGTCGATCCGATGATGAATCGAGCACGCGGGCAAGGTCGGCAACATGCCCGCGCACAATTGCGTGCAACCGCTGCGGATCTGCCGCATTCGCAAGCTCCTTTGCGAACGTTTCGCTCTCCACAGGCAGTCGTGGGAACCGCCGGGTAAGGGAGTGCCTGACAACCACGAACAGATCTGAAACCCTCTCCGCAAGCTCAGCCACGCTCTCTGCCTTTGACGAAAGCCATCGGAACAGATCGTCCGCAGCGAGCCCCGCCGCGTCAAGATCTCCGGAAAAAAGAGCGCGAACCAGATTCACCTCGAGTTCGGCCGGCGGAAGAGTCGCCCGTGAAAGACTCTCGGCTCCCCCCTGCGCCGCCTGCGCACGGGCGAACAGTTCCGAGGCCTTCGAGATATCCGTGGCAACTTCGCTCATGCCCACGGTCGCAGCAATCGAAAACTCCCGCCTGATATGTGATACTGCGGAATCGAACAGTGAATTGAGCCAGTGGATTTCCGGTGCAGCGTCCCTGAAGAAACAGATAATCCTGATGCCCTGAGCGGTCACTGCTCCAAGCGGAAGAATACCCGCTTCGAAGAGCTCGCTATGGGCAAGTCTGAGGCACCGGTTGCGAAGAATCGTCTGCTGTGACTCCCCTTCGATCTTCATAGGATACGGAGTGAAATCCAGCGCAAATGAAACTGCCATCAGGGAGTTGCACTGAAACTCACGCAGTGAGAGGTAGTCTGCAAGTCGGTCCGGATCGAGAAATCCATGGCCGATGTCCTCAATAAGCTCAGCTTCAATTGCCGCGGTTACGGTATCAAGCTTCTGCTCTACCCGCTCGCTCCGCTCCCGGTCGGTTCGGCTTCGGTCAAGCGATTCAGTGATGCGGCGAAGCACCTCGAGCACGCTTTCATTGGACGCCGGTTTGATGAGGAAATCTTCCACACCGATCCGTATCGCCTCTCTCGCATAATCGAAGTAGTCGAATGCCGTCACAAAGACGATTCGGATCCCGGCGACCGCCTCCTTGATGCTCCGTGCAGCATCGATTCCGCTCATGCCGGGCATTTTGATGTCGAGAAAACAGATATCCGGTTGCAGTCGTTGCGCCATCTCAACCGCCTCGCGGCCGTTGGATGCGTCCCATATCTCACCGACCGAAAGCGAGCCCGCCTGCACGATGTAGCGCAGCGCGTCCCGTTCGAGCTTTTCGTCGTCAGCTATGAGCAGCCGGTATGACATCGACAGCCTCCGCCTCCTGCGGAATCGCTATGGTAATAACGGTACCACGAGCGGAGTTGCTGCGGATCGAAAAACGCTCCCGGCCGCGGTAGAGAAGCTTCAGCCGATTGGCGACGTTCGGGATCCCTATTCCGGTGGTCTGTCCTGTCGACTCACCGTCGAGTAGCGCTTTTACTGTTTGCGGATTCATTCCCGGTCCGTTGTCCCGGATCGAAATGCGGACCTCCCCGGCTCGTCTGAATATGTCCACCTCCACCCTGCCTCCCTCCTCGAGCGGCTCAACTGCGTATTTCAGTGAGTTCTCCACGAGCGGCTGCAGCGTGAAGCAGGGCACGATGACCCGTTCGGTGTCGACGGTGCACCGAAACACGAACTCAAGTCGATCCCCGTAGCGGTGCTTCTGTATGGCAAGATACTCATTCAGAATGGCAATTTCCTCTTTCAGAGTAACCGTCTTGTTCGCATCGCGCAGATTGTATCTGAATACCCGTGCGAGCGACTGAATGAGTCGCGATGTCTGCTCGGCGCGTTCAAACTGCGCGGTCCTCGCAATGGTGTTCAGCGTGTTAAACAGGAAGTGCGGATTGATCTGCGACTGCAGGCCGAGGAATTGCGCCTCGCGCAGAGACTGTTCCATGCGGACGATGGTGAGCTCCTCCTCGTGCAACCGCTTCTCGAGTTCGGCCTTATCGCGAAGATCAGTCACGAGATCGCGGATGCTGCTGCTCATTGAGTTGAAACTTGCGGCAAGAATGCCGATCTCGTCCCGCGAATCGACTCGCATGTCGTCAACGTCAAGGTCGCCGGATGCTATCCGGGATGCGAGTTCTGCGAGGCGCCCCACCGGCCCGGAAACATAATTCGAGAACATGATTCCGAACAGAATGGAGAGCGCACCGAGGGCAAGAAGGGCGCCGAAGGAGATGAGCCGTACTGTCGATGCGCGGTGCATCAGCATCTGGTAGGAACGGCTGCCTTCGGTGAGCTGAATGTTCAGCAGCAGTGAGATATATCCTTCGACATAGTTTTCGATTCTCGCGGCGCGCACATAGCTCGCGTAGTAGTCCCCCGCGCCGGATACCCGCTTCTGAATCGCTGTGTTGCCCGCGCGAAAATAGGCTTCGAGGCCCCTTCTGGTAGCGCGCAATTGAAAGGTCGCCTCAAGGCTCGTGTTCGACTCGCTCTGCACGGTCTCCATGAGCTGCCACACTCGCGGGACAAGCTCGTAGTAGGTCGAGAGATCGGCCGCACTCTTTTCGCGGAGGTAGTGATCAAGTGAGTCCCTCGTTACTTCAAGGGTAAGCTGCAGCTGGTGGATGTTGAAATAGCTGATGAGATTCTGGTTGAATACCCGCATCGAACTGACTGCGGTGTAGCTGGTGGTCGCGTTGATTCCCACGATGATGATGATCATCACCGTGTAGAATGACACCAGCTTGTCCCGCAGTCTGAGCGAGCTCCACCGTCCGCGGAGGTTTGCGATGGCTGCTGTAGTTCCAGTACTCAAGGCGCGCTCCATCGATGAATTGGCACAATGCTGAAACTACAGTATAACCGCCTCCGCCGCTGCGCGCACGAAAAAAATCAGGCCTGCGTTATCGATGGGTTGCTGCCGCGCTCTCTCCAGCCGGCTGTTCTTCCGATTCGAGATCGGCCAGGTAGTGCTCGGCTTCGAGCGCCGCCATGCACCCCGAACCGGCTGCTGTCACCGCCTGCCGGTAGACACGGTCGCGCACGTCGCCGCAGGCAAATACGCCGGGAAGATCGGTCACCGTCGAATCCGGGCGGGTAATGAGGTAACCGGTGTCGTCGGCGGCAAGTTGCCCTCGCAGAAAATCGGTGTTTGGCGTGTGTCCGATCGCATAGAACAGTCCGCTCGCCGCAAGAACACTCTCCTCGCCACTCTTCACGTTCCTGACCCGCACGCCTGACAGGAGCTTATCGCCCTCCACATCCACCGGAATTGTGTTCCACACGATCTTGATCTTCGGGTTGTTCATGACACGAGTCTGCATTGCCTTGCTGGCCCGAAGCACGTCACGTCTCACCACCATGTAGACGGTGCTGCCGTATCGCGAAAGGAAGCTTGACTCCTCGCAGGCGGTGTCACCGCCCCCGATCACGACCAGCGGATTGTTACGGAAGATGGGCAGCGCGCCGTCACAGACGGCACAGGCCGAAATACCCCGCTGCCACAGACGCTCCTCGTTCGGCAGACGAAGTCGCTTCGCGGTGGCTCCGGTCGCGATAATGAGCGCCTGGGTGCGATACTCCTGCCCGTCGGTCTTCACAACGTACGGTCTTTTCGAAAGATCAACGTCCACCACGTTGTCGGTCAGGACACGGGCACCCAGATGCACGCTCTGAGCGCGCATGTTTTCCATGAGATCGGGTCCGGAAATACCCTCGGGAAAGCCGGGGAAATTCTCCACTTCTGTGGTGGTCGTAAGCTGACCGCCCGCCGCTACACCGCCGGCCATGAATCCCTCAAACATCAGCGGCTTGAGCTCAGCCCGCGCGGCATAGATTGCCGCAGTGTGGCCTGCCGGTCCGGAACCGACAATGATGACCTTTTCAACTTCCTGGTTTTCCATATCAAACTCCTGACGCCCGTGCGCCCAATAATATTCAGCTTTTACTATATAGTATACTCAACTTCCTGTTCTTCGCCAACTACCGGGTGCTCGCCTACTTCTGCTCGCCGGCCTTCTGAAGCGCCTGCAGGAACTCTCGGACCGCATCCCCGGCATGCGCCGATTCCCGTCCGTCCTCCTGGATCACGAGCGTCGGTATGCGCAGCGAGCCGACAACACTTCCCGCCTCGGCGTAGACCGAAAGTGGCAGACTCATACCCGCAAGAGCGCGGTCGGTTCCGTCGGGTGAGCACAGATCGGTTCCCAGGGAGACGATAAGGGTGCCAGGTCGAGTACGCTTCACCTCACCGACCGCATTTTTCACAGCATTGATGAATCGCTTCTCCTCGAGGGGAAACAAAAGGGTGAAGTTCCGTATCGAGTCCCGCTTCGCTTCTCCATGCTGATCGGGATAGCCTGAATAGTAGGGGTAAACCGAGGACGGATCGACGTGGATCGAAGCGAAGAGCACGTCACGAAACGCCGAGAATATGTCCTGCGTTCCGCTGCCGTGGTGAAACCCGATCTCGAGCACGGCTACCCTGCTCCGGCGGGAGAGTTGCGTGACCGCGCCTGCCGCGTAATTCAGGTAGCTTCCGCCACCGAAGAAATCCCTGCCTGCCCCGTGTCCTGAAGGACGCGCGAGCACATAGACGAGACGCTCCCCTTCGAGCAGAAGATTCGCGCCGGCGATTGTCGCCGAAAGGCTTCCGCATGCGGCCGCCCAGAACCCTGAAGAGAGAGGAGTCCGCACATCGGTACAGTACCAGCCGAGTCTGCCATCGAGGGCGTCCGGCAGCCGGTTGAGCCTGCGGACGGCAAACTGTGCGGGGATGACCGGGGATTCGAGCAGTCCACTCGAAATACCCTGATCTACCTCGCGGAACAGCGCGATCATCTCCCCATCGTGTGAGCTGAAGTAGGGATCGAGCTTGTAATCACCACTTTCGCGGAGGACAGGCCAGGAGAGTTCCTCAAGTGCATGCAGAATCACGTCAACTCTGTCCGGCGCATCCGGGTATTCGACAAGCTCGTTGATGCGCGCATCGTAGACATTCAGCGGGGAAAATTTGCGATGTTCCGGCGAGTATATGATCTTCGGCATTGCATGCTCCGCGGATTCCAGTATCAATTCGGCATTGAGCTACTAAAATAACATCTTGAGAGCGCGGTCGCAACCGCCGGAGGATCACCTGTTCGCGGTTGCTTCGCTCTGGAGATCCGGTTCAACGTGAACTGAAATATGCATCTCATCGCCGAACTCGACGCGGAGCCTCTTCTCAACTTCATTCGCAATTGAGTGACCATCGATAACCGAAAGGTTCGGCTCGACGCGGATGTGGATATCCACGGCAATGCTGTTACCGAGTGCGCGTGTTTTCAGGTTGTGGGGTTTGCGCACGCCGGTTACGCCTTCCACGATGTCGAGGATCTTCCGTTCCGTCTCCTCGTCGAGTGACGATTCCATAAGTTCGCCGATTCCCTTGCGGATAATCTGGATTCCAACCTTCAGAATGAATCCGCTCACCACGATTGCCGCGATTGGATCAAGGATGTGCCAGTGTCGACCGAGAAAGATCGCTCCGGCAATGCCGAGACCGGCTCCTACCGAGGAGAGTGCGTCGGAACGATGATGCCATGCATTTGCGAGCATCGCCTGGCTGTTGAACTTCTTCGCCATAAGGACGGTCCACCGGTAGAGAACCTCCTTTGTCGCAATCGAGACACCTGCCATGATCAGCGGAAAGAAGCCTGGCTCTCCGAGTGTCTCGCCCTGGAAGAACCCCCAGATCTCGCGGGCACCGGAAACGAGGATTCCAATACCGACTGCGATCAGCGCGAGACCGACAATCGTAGTCGCAAGAGTCTCAAACTTGCCATGCCCGTACCGGTGACTTCGGTCCTTCGGGCGGGAGCCGGCAAAGAGTCCGAAGATCACCACCATATCGGTAGCGAAATCCGAGAGAGAGTGGACAGCATCGGCGATCATCGCCTGACTGTGCCCGAGAAAGCCTGCGGCAAGCTTTACCGCGGTAAGCGCAAGATTCACTACCGACCCGACGACCGTCACCCTGACCGCACCACCGGTACGCGTTGCAGTGTCCATACTTCCTCCTGTCGGCGGTTTCACAAAAAAAACCTGTGAAACCACGAATGGTGGTCCCACAGGTTTTTCCCTGCTGCAATGAGCCCGGTCGATCAAAACGATCACCTGATCCATTGCCAGCTTAGCCGGGCTTCCCCTGAGCTGTCAAGCTCGACAGTTCAAGCGCCTTTTCGGCCGGTCACGAACCAGTTGTGCGGAAAGTCCGGCGCATCAACAGGCAGTACAGGGAGCTGCCATCTCCCGTAGCTCGCATCAGCAGCGCCGGCCTGGGTAAGGCGCGCCGTTACGCCATGTTCAGCAAGGAAACCGAGTGGATCATCCATGGTGCCGATCCACGGCGCGCCCGCTTCGGCCTGCATCTGCACCCACGTCTTCGTGTACGGGGATTGCAGCATCGCCCCGTTTATTATGTCAAACGCGATGAAGCTCCCATCCGCGGTGAGGCGGATTGCCGAGAGCAGAAGCGAGGTCAGGGTTGCAACCGGAAGATAGAAGAGAATTCCTTCGAACAGCCAGCAGGACGGGTGATCGGTCCGGTACCCGGAGTCAAGGAGCGTTGCCTGCCAGTCGGAGACAAGATCGGCATCCACGGCACGTCGACTGCAGGCGGGAACGGCAGCAACAGTTGCAAGGAGCCGCTCCTTTTCACGCAGCACTTCCGGTTTGTCGAGTTCGAATATGACACAAGCCTGGGGCCAGTTGAGCCTGAATGCACGGCTGTCCATGCCTGCGCCGACAAAGACGAACTGCCGTATCCCCTGCTCGGTCGCCACGCCAAGGAGAAAGTCGTCGAAATAGCGGGTGCGAATTGCTATGGAAACATAACTCTCCGGCGTTCGCGTCTCTATCCAGCGCAGCCCGACTTCGCCCGCAAGAAGCGGGGCGAACGGATCGTGGAACAGACGATCATCCCGCTCGCTCTCGCGTGCCCGCACCGCAGCCGTCCAGCGCGCGGTGGCCCCCAGCGAATCACCATGAGTGTCTTTCATTCCCGGCCTCCCTGTCGAAGTAACAGATCGGATCAGTTGCCCGTTGTTTCCTGGCGATGGCTCCTAGCAAGTGCTTCATGTGCGTCGATATCCACAGCATCCCACGGGTACACGATCCATCGATCCTCGATTTCCCGCCCGAAATAGATCCGGGTGACGGATTCGGGATAGGCGCCGCGTTTTACCTTCCGTTTGTTGTGGAGAACACCGACTGCTATCTCGGTCGGTTTGTGTGTCAGAAGCTCGTTCAGGCAGTACTCAAGAGTCGTCCGCGAATCGTCAACCTCGTCCACGAGCAGGATCCTGCGGCCGGCAAGCTTCTTCTCAACCTCGTCGATCCACTGTATCTTCCGTGGACTTCCCGACGGTCGATTCTGTTCGTCATAGAGTTTCAGGCCGACAGTCAGGATCGGCACGTCAATGTAGGTCTTGAGTATGCGGGCGGGGATGAAACCGCCGGTGCCGATCGCAACCATCAGGTCAGGTGAGAAACCGGATGCAGCGATTGTCTGAGCGAGTTCGCGAACAGTATTGTGGATCTGCGCGTAACTGAAATATAGCTTGTCGTCCATACCAGATAGTATCAACCGGCCGAAGGTTGGGCTACCGGCCAGAGCTCAAGCTGTGAATCTTCGGGAGGGAGATTCAGGTGAACTCCTTCCAGTTCGAGCATTCGGGATTTGGTCGAAAGACCACCGTGGGCCGAGAATCCTCCCGGTTTCCCTCCGGCCGCGAGTACCCGATGGCAGGGAATGATGAGCGGCATGGGGTTTCGCGCAAGCAGCAGCCCAATCGCACGCGCCGCGCCGCGGTTGCCGGCGACACGTGCAAGCTCACCGTAGGTGGTCGTCTCGCCCGCCGGCACGCGCCGGGTAAATGCGTAGACGCGGCGCGCGAACGACGGAAGATCGTGCAGATCAACGGTGATATCGAGAAACTCCTGCGGTTCACCGGCAAGATGTCGTTGCGCCAGTTCGATCACTCTGCCAATCGCGGACGGTGGTACCGAATTTCCATGCGTACAGTGCGCGGAAAGACGATCCTCCAGTTCGGTGACGG
>Ga0307376_10005605_pt1 | contig 11278 bp, 11 predicted proteins | sample TR2MG_FD_202536 | JGI IMG/M metagenome (GOLD analysis project Ga0307376, IMG submission 202536) | Soil microbial communities from Risofladan, Vaasa, Finland - TR-2 | ecosystem: Environmental > Terrestrial > Soil > Coastal area > Acid sulfate soil | place: Finland: Risofladan, Vaasa | collected... | reverse complement strand
GAAAGGGTTGAAACAGATCTCTCGGATATCAAAAACAATCCAAAGCTAATCAAGTCATTTTTCAAAGCAGCTAGTGTAGCCTATATTTAGGACTGGGTAGTAACGAGGTATCCTATCATGGCTGTGGCCGTAGTAATCCCAACCTGTAACAGACCCGGTCCGGTGAAAAGCATGCTTCAGTCCATCCTTGACGGCAGCATGGTTCCCGAAGAATTAATGGTCGTGGATCAGTCCAAGGGACCTGAAACTGAAAATCTAGTCGGGGATCTGCGGCGCCGTTACCCGTTTCTGAAATACGAACGCGACACAGGTACGGGGACGTCCCACGCGAAGAACTTGGGTTGGTCACGCGTTTCGTCTGAGCTGGTCTGCTTCACGGACGACGACGCGGAAGTGGATCATTACTGGCTGGAAAGCTTGGTCACGGTCCTGGACGCGAATGCCGACTGCGGTGCCGCCGGGGGAAGGATAGATATTCCGAATCTCGACGACTATCGACCGCTGGTTTTTCCCAAGGATAAAATGTATCTCATGCCCTATCTGAATTTCGGCGAGCAAACAAAAATGTTTCATGACGGTTCGTACCCCGTAGGTGTCAACATGATAACACGCCGCGATTTGCTGAGTAAGTTGGGCGGTTTCAACGAGGACCTCGGACCGAATTATGCGAAGCGCCGGCCGATATCTGGGGAGGAATCGGATTATTGTCATAGGGTTCATCTGTTAGGATTTTCTCTCATATACGTCGGGAATGCAATCGTGCGGCACCCGTTTACGCGAGAAAGGAATACGCTCGCCTTTGTGAAAAAACGGCTAAAGATGGAATTATACACACAAGCTGTCTTCGACCTGAATTGCGAACCGTTTTACAAATACTTCTACAAGGCTATTTATCCTGTGATGAGGATTGTCGCCCATAAACTGAAAGGGAGAAACGATTCTCAGTTGGACAAGTACCTGCTTTGGGAGGAATTCAAGTCCTATTTGGTGGCTCTTTTCCGAGCGCCGCGGAGCATACGACGCTCGAGGAAGAATCTTAAGACTCTGTTACAGTGACTTGATGCCACGACACAAAAATAGGTCCGTGATTCTAATGCTCTTGATGTTAGCCTTCGCTGGAACAGAAAACTCCCAGGGGAAATAGAACTATATGATCATTACATGTAGACGCTTTGGCCGTCTGGGAAATCGACTCTTCCTTTTTTCCCATTTGATCGCATTCTCGGAGTATGCAGGAATCCCGGTCCTCAATCCGGCATTTTTGGAGTTTTGCAGCGATTTCCCTTTTTTCAGCAATGATCGTCTCTGCCCTTACGGCCTTCCTGCTTCATGGAAGAAAGGGTTCGTCGATTCTCCAATCCTTCTACGACTGGCTGCATCACTGGGAGCTATCCCCACAGTCCGTTTTTGGGATGACCGCAATATCGTATTCGACGGAGAAGATACTTCCGATCCACGCATCGGAATGATGAGAGAGTCACCGCGCGTCCTTTTCGAAGGATGGAGATTTAGAAGCAACTCGATCATTTTGAATTTGCTTCCTACGATCCGAGCCGTATTCGCGCCGCGAAGCGATATTCAGCGAGAGGTGGCTAGGCGGAACTCGGAGATTCGGCAGCGCGGAGATATCATCGTGGGCGTGCATGTGCGCTGGGAAGATTACCGAGGTACGGAGCAGTTTTTTCCTCTCCCAATCTTTCTCAAACGGATGAAGGAAATCTCCGCGATCCTCAGCCCTGCCAAGGTATCCTTCATAATCTCTTCGCCTGAGAAGCTTCAGATTGAAGACTTTCCTTCTAACTGCATCATTCCTCCGAACACGGGAGCCGTCGCCGATATGTACACGCTGGCGGCCTGCGATTATATCTTGGGTCCGCCGAGCACCTTCTCCGGCTGGGCCTCCTTTTACGGTGCGAAGCCTGTCTTCACCATGCGGAGCGACGTCCCGTTCATTGACCTTACTGCAGCCGAAACATGGCGATGGTGATGCAAGCTCGTCACATGAAAGGACCAACCGTCCATATTGTGCTCCCCGTGCACAATCGTCGAGCGGTGACTGGAGCCTTCTGCGACTGCCTGGCGAGGCAGACCTACAGCAACTTCGTCCTCATCCTCGTTGACGATGGATCGACCGATGGCACCGCGGAACTTGTCGCCGGATATCCATTCCGAAAGCATATCTGCCGCGGCGACGGGAAACTCTGGTGGGCGGGCGGCTTGCGGCGCGGCATGGCTCGCCTCGCTAGCCTACGCCCCGCGCTCGACGATGTGGTACTTCTCGTCAACGACGACACGAGTTTCGGCGACGATTTTTTGCAGAAGGCAGTCGAGGAAATCGATCGCATAGGCGATCCGGCGATGCTTTCGGTGCAGGTCCTGTTCCGCGACTCGGGCCGGAAGGCCGAAGGCGGCTTCGTCTGCGACTGGCCGCATTTTACCTTCAGGGATTACGGGCGGCACCCGGAGAAGATAGACTGCGCGAGTACGCGCTGCCTCTTTGTGTGCTATGGCGACTTAATGCGCTGCGGCCGATTCCGTCCGGGTCTTCTGCCGCACTACCTCTCCGACCTCGAGTTCACGATCCGCGCGCGCCGTCGAGGCGTACGGATCCTGCCAGCGAAAAACCTGGTCTGCTACTCTACGGAGTACAGCACCGGCATGCACCGCCTGCCTACGGGAGGATTCACCTCTGTCCTCCGGTACATACTCTCGCCGCGTTTCTCCGCCAACCCCGTACACGTCTTCATGTTCATCCTGCTCGCGGCTCCGCCGCTGTGGAAGCCCCTCTGCTGGCTCAGGGCGTCGTATTCAGCTTCCGTATTTTTCCTCAAGGCGACGATTTTGAATCGTTTATGTGCCCATGATTAAGGATCTGGTTTTCAGCTTTTTCACGTCGAAGTAAAGCTTCGTTCATCCATCAAGCTATCATAGTCTCTTTCCCGGAGGCCGCTACATGCTGATTCGGAGTCTTAGATTGCGGAATTTTCTGTCCTATGGGCCGAAAAGCGATGCAATTTCTCTGAGATCATTGAATCTTCTCATCGGCCCGAACGGATCGGGGAAATCGAACTTGCTGGAGGCTCTCGCCCTGCTTCAGTCCGCGCCCGTGCTGCTCAACGCGCCGATACGCGAAAGCGGCGGAGGCGGAGTGCGCGACTGGCTATGGAAAGGGGCGGACAAATTAGCCGTGGCCAGCCTGGAAATCACTGTCGAGCCCTTTCCTTCTTCAACGCATCCCCTTCTCCGGTATCGCGTGGATTTTACGGAGTCAGGCAAGCGCTTCGAAATTGTCGATGAGCGCATAGAGAATGCCGAAGCTTTGCCGGGACATCCTGAGCCTTACTTTTACTACCGCTACGAGAACAATCATCCGGTACTGAATATCAGGAATGAAGGAGGGGAGGAATCCCGGAGATATCTTCGCCGAGAAGATGTGGACCCGGAAAAATCCATCCTGGCCCAGCGCCGTGATCCGGATCTGTATCCGGAAATCACCCGCCTGGCGGAAGAGCTTTCTCTCATCCGCATCTATCGAGACTGGTCCTTCGGGCGATACACACCACCTCGCCTGCCCCAATCCACGGATCTTCCGAATCAATGGCTGGAAGATAATGCCCGCAACCTCGGTCTTGTAATGAATCGCCTGAAGAGAAACTCGGAGACGAAAAACAGGCTTCTCGAAATGTTCAGGGCCATTTACGCGGAAGCAGAGGACTTCGATGTCATGATCGAGGGTGGAACCGTTCAGATTTTCGTACAAGAAAAGAGATTCAACGTCCCGGCCACCCGTCTCTCAGACGGCACCCTGCGCTACCTTTGTCTGCTCGCGATTCTCTACGATCCGACACCGCCGCCGCTTATTTGCATCGATGAGCCCGAACTCGGTTTGCATCCCGACCTTGTCAATCACGTGGCCGACGCCTTGAGATTTGCCAGTGAGAAAACCCAGCTGATCGTCACGACGCATTCGACCGCTTTGGTGGATGCGTTTACCGACGATCCCGAGGCCGTTCTCGTCTGCGATAGATCCGACGGATGCTCGAGTGTTCGCCGTCTCGATGCGCAACATATGAAACCTTGGCTCGATAAATATCGCCTCGGTACCCTCTGGACCAGCGGCGAGATCGGAGGGACCAGATGGTAAGCGTAAAACTTTACGTGGAAGGCGGCGGCGACTCAGAGGCGCTGCGCAGCAGGTGCCGAGAAGGTTTTAGCGCTTTTCTGGAAAAGGCGGGGTTCGAGGGACGCATGCCCCGCATTGTCGCTTGCGGTGGAAGACAGGCTGCATTCGACCGATTCAAGACGGCTTGCGCATCGGGTGAAACCGGCCTGCTTTTGATCGATAGCGAGGATTTTGTTTCTGTCGGATCGCCCTGGGAACACTTGAATACGAGGACTGGCGATGGATTCACGAAGCCTCAAAATGCCACCGACGACCATTGCCACCTCATGGTGGTTTGCATGGAAGCCTGGTTCCTCGCAGACAAAGATGCTCTCTCCACATTTTTCGGTCAAGGCTTCAATGCAAACGCATTGCCTAACAAAACAAAAGTCGAAGAAGTTTCCAAACATGACATCTTCGAAGGACTGAGAAAGGCTTCATCAAATTGCAAGACGAAAGCCCCTTACGGGAAGGGCGAGCATTCTTTCAAAATACTTCTCATGATTTCACCGGAGAAGGTCCGTAAGGCTTCACCCTGGGCAAATCGATTTCTTCAAAAACTGGACACATTCTCGAAGGCATGCTCATAAAATCCGAATACGCCGGACTGCGGTCTGCCGCGTCGAACATATCGGAATCCGATGTAATTATCTTTCCCGGGAGCCTGCAGCAATGAACGTCGCTTTCCTCGCCAACTCATTCCATCTCAAGAAGACCAAGTCCGCGGACTTCTTCATCGCCATCCTCCGTGACTCGTTCGGCTTCGTGGAGGTGATACCCCACAAGGACGCCTGGGCCCGGCTGCCCAAGCGAAGATGGGACCTTATCGTCGTTTGGCAGCACCGCTATCCCCCCGAGGAACTCGAAGCCTTCGGAGCCGACCGCGTCGTGCTCGTGCCCATGTACGATGACACACCCCAGGAAGAGAGCTTTTGGGGCAAGTACAGGAACTCCAAAGTTTTCTGCTTCTCGTCTACCCTGGAACGCCTCCTCGTCTCCTACAGCCTCACGGCCTGGGGATCTCACTACTATCCCGATCCAGCGACCTTCCCGGCCTGCAGCAGGTCCGAAGGGCTTCGCGGCTTTTTCTGGCCGCGGACACGGGCCATAGACTGGCCACTCGTGAAGCGGCTCATTGGCAAAACGCAGTTCGAGCGCATGCATCTGCATTGGACTCCGGACGTGCACGGCGATCTGCCGCCTCCGCTCGACGAAGCCGAGAGGTCGGATGGCCGGATCGAGCTGTCTTCCTGGTTCCGCGACGCCGAGGAGTATCGCGCCCTTCTCTCGGCTTCGAACGTCTTCTTCGCGCCCCGTGTCGCCGAGGGCATCGGTATGTCCTTCCTCGAGGCCATGGCCATGGGACTCTGCGTGGTCGCCCCCCGGGCGCCCACCATGAGCGAATACATCGAAGACGGCGTGAACGGCCTGCTCTACGATCCTGACCGGCCAGAGCCTCTCGACTTCTCGCGAGTCGCCTCGCTCGGCGCGGCGGCTCGCGTCTCGTGCGAGACAGGGAGGGGAAAATGGATCGAGACTATCCCGCAGATAGCCGCCTTCCTGGAAGAGCCCGTGGCGGGATATCGGCCGAGATTCCATCCCGTGATCGTGGCGAAGGGCAGGGGTTTAGCGATTGCTCGGAGAATATATCGCGTTTTGAAGCTAGTTTTCCGCGCTAAATCGTGATGACACAATTGCTATAATACTTCTAGGGAGTGGTAACCGGTCATGAACGAAATAAAACAGACTCTAATACCAAGCGAAAAGCGTTGCATTGTTTTAACCGCCATAGGGGATAAATACAAAACTCAATTTAAACAACGCGAACCAATGTTTCGCAATTACGCCAAACACTGCAATGCTGAGTTGGTGCTTATAACCGAACCGCCTGATCCATTGGGCAAAAACAACCTGATGATGCAGCGTTTGCTTTTACCGGCTCGATTTGCTGCTTTTGATTTGGTGTTGCTGTTGGACCTTGACGTTTTGATACCAGATAACTTGCCAGACATATTTGCCGAACTAGCGCCTGATAAGGCATTGGCAGCAGTGGTTGATCCACGCGGTACACATGAGTTCATGCAGGCCTGGGCCTATGCCGACCCAGCTATCGAGAGCCACGAGCAATACTATGCCCGCAAAGGTTTTGACCTGAGTACGGCTATTCCAGGATGTCGGCTGTTTTCCATCAATGGAGGGATTCTGCTGATGAGGACCGCCCCTCTGGGTCCTGTGTTTCAGGCTCTCTATCACACTACCCATCAGTATAATGAAGAATGTGTGATGGGATGGGAAACCCAGAACAGAAACCTTTTTCAAGCCCTCCCCGATTTTTACAATGTCCAAGTAACCTACGCCATTCACTTGCAGCGTTTTGCGAAGGCTCGTAAAGAATACTACCGTCCATGGGTACGAATGATTCGTATAGTCAAACGAACAATAGGTCGCCCTAATCCGCATTTCGGCTATGGGAAGGCTTATGCGGTTCTTGTCGCCACCTTATTGGAGGAAAATAAGCTGGTCCACTTTGCGGGCAACTATCCCATCCCAGAGCTCGCTCACAAATAGATATTGCCATGTGTTGCGATTTTGTATTTACCAGAAAGGTGGCTGCAAAGTGTTTGGATTGAAGGGAGATCCGGAAAGCGGAGTGAGGAGATATCGGAAACGTGAAACTCTCGGAGAATACTCTCGCATTGCATACAGGAAGCTGTACAAGCTCACTCATCCAAAACTTGTAGATATATCTTCTCTGTATACCACGGTACCCGCCACGGTCGCTCGAATCCCTCGTCGTGTCTATCAAACATGGAAGGAACCTTTGCTGCCCGCGGTGCATGCGCTAGGTGTGAAACGTTTCAGGAAACTCAACCCCGATTGTTCCTTTCTTTTCTTTGATGACGCCGCCATGGATGAGTACATGCGCTCAAATTATGCAGGACATCCAATTCTAAACGTCTTTGAGAAAATAAAAATACCTGCCTCTAAGGCTGATATTTGGCGCTACTGCATACTCTATCAAGAGGGAGGGATCTATTGCGATATAGATAGCGTGTTGTCTATCCCATTCCGTGAATTGCTCAAAGATGATCCTAGCGAGATGCTGGCATTTGAAAGTGGACTTTGGGGTCTGCAGATTGGTCCATATGCTGATCCTGCCCTGTATTACTCTCATGCTCCCGAATCCATAGCGGCAAAGCTCGATTTTCCAAGCCATACGATCCTTAATTGGCTTCTCTGTTTCGAAAAGGGGAGTCCGATCCTGGCAGAAGTCATTGATTTGATTGTCAAGCATTTCTCATTCTACGAGGGAAAGCAGTTCGAGAGTATTTGGCTGGCCGTTGTACACGCTACCGGTCCTCTAGCTTTCACCCAAGCGGTATGTAGGTGGATGGAAAGGACCGGGCTCAGGCCGACGCAATGCGGGATCGACTTCGACGGGAAGGGTATCTTCAAGCTCCCCGGCTCCGGAGATCGCTACACGGTCTCGCCCCACTACATGCAGATGAAACGGACAAGCCTGACGTGAGCTTGACGAGGAAGACGCCGTGAAGCTGGCCAATTTGCCGTTCAAAGTCGAGAGCGAGCTCTGCCGTTCGTACTACCGCATGAGCGCACGACGGCCCTCGAGCGCCCCCTACCTCAGCGGGGACGGCTTTCGTTCGCTTTGCGCCCACGTCTACGAGGCCGAGAGCCGCGAGCTTTTCGATCCTACGGCCGTTCAGCCCGGCGAGCTCGTCTTCTGCGACGCCTGGCTGCTGCGCGAGTTCCTGGATGGCCCGGCACGCGATATTCGAAACTCCTTCTCCATCATCAGCCACAACGGCGATCCCAACCTCGACGAATCTATCCTTCCTCTCCTCTCTCCAAACCTCCATCGGCTTTTTGCGCAAAATGTCCTGGTACGTGACGATCGCCTCGTTCCCCTGCCCATCGGGCTGGAGAACAGGCGACTCCACTACAACGGCGTTACGCGTGACTTTGATGTGCTCAGACGCAAGCGCGTCGAGAAGCTTCCCAGAATCTTGAGCGCCTTCACGGTCGGGACAAATCAAACCGTGCGCGGGCCGGCCCTCGCCCAGCTTTCGGCCAGTCCCTTAAACGACACGGCTGCGCGCATGAACAGCCGTGCCTACCGGAAGCTGGCCGTGCAGTACATGTTCGTCGCCTCGCCTCCGGGCAACGGCGTCGACTGCCACCGGACCTGGGAGGCCATCTATCTGCGTTCGGTGCCGATCGTCCTGCGCTCGTGCCTGACCGAGCACTTCGCTTCCCTGGGTCTGCCGCTCTGCCTGGTCGACTCCTACGCGGAGGCTGCGCTCTGGGGCGAGAAGAAGCTGCGTTCGGTCTACGAGAAGCTCTCTCCCGGATTCGAGAGCGAGGTCCTCTGGTTCGGCTACTGGGAGCGCCTGGTTCGTTCGCGCCTCGATCGGGAGGAAATTGCATGATCAGGGTTCTCTATGACCACCAGGCATTCCAGATGCAACGCTTCGGCGGCGTTAGCTACTATTATGCCAGGATCATCGAGGGCCTGGCGGCATCGGTCGAAGCAAGCGTCTCGGTTCGGCGTTCTGGGAACGAGTATCTCGATGGCCTTCGCAGCCGTCTCGTCTACCCCGTGCGAAACTCGGGCTTCATCGAAGACTTCATGTTCGGCGTCAATTTCCCCGGCAAGAACAGGGCCTATGCCGCGAGGAACAGCCTTTTCCCCCGCTTCGACGCCTCGGCGCTGAACTCCGCGGCGAGTCTGGAGGCAATAAGGCGGGGGAAGTGCGATCTCTTCCACCCCACGTACTACGATCCGTATTTTTTAGATGCTATCCAGGACCTGCCCTATGTCCTCACTGTGCACGACTGCACCCACGAGCAGTACCCCGAGTTCTTCGGCGCCTCCGACCGCACCTTCCACGATAAGAAGGCGGTGCTCGATCGCGCCGCTCGGATCATCGCGATCTCGGAGACGACCAAGCGCGACCTATCTAGATTCTACGGTATCGATGGATCCCGCATCGATGTGGTGTACCACGGGATCGACCGGATGGAAGCTCCGTCGCGGCCCATGGGCGATGCGCTCCGCCTGCCCGATCGCTATCTCCTGTATACGGGCCAACGCTTCCACTACAAGAACTGGCTTTTCTTCGTCCGCGCGATCGCCGAAGTGCTCCTCTCGTATGCCGACCTCAAGCTTGTGTGCACGGGTCCCGACTTTTCCCCGGGCGAAAAAGACTATCTGGCCGATTTGGGGCTGAGCGACCGCGTAGTCCACCTGCGATCGGCCTTCGAGGACCTGCCCCTCCTCTATTCCAATGCCATCGCCTTCGTCTTTCCCTCGCTCTCCGAGGGCTTCGGCCTCCCCATCTTGGAGGCGATGGCTGCCGGCTGTCCGGCTCTGCTTGCCGACATTCCCGTCATGCGGGAGATAGGCTCTGCCGCGGCCCTCTATTTCTCGCCGAAGGACATGGATTCCATACGCGCCTGTGTCACCTCGGTAGTCGACGACCCCGAATTGAGACGTTCGCTTACGCTGAAGGGAAAAGCCCGCGCCGCCGACTTCTTGTGGGGCACTGCCTGCGCTAAGACACTGGAGGTCTATCGGAAGGCCGTCGGCAGCGCCGGTATAAGCTAGCATATTCAGTAAAAAGGCTTGGGAGAGAACGACATGCGGGGTACCGGAAGGCTTGTGAGCACGGCAAAGATAATCAAGCGAATTATAGATTTCATAATCCTTGCCATTACAAATAAAGAATCCGAGCTCTGGTTAAAAACCATCGATATGCGGCTTAACCATAAGCAAGACGCTGTGGTTAGCGTTAGAAGAAGATTTTTCGATTTTCCCAACCTGATCGACCCGGCCTATCCCATGAACTGGGACTACCTGGAGGGCCGCATCCTCTTTGCCCAGGGCCGCTTGAATGCCGTGACTAGCTGGATGCTCAAGACTCACGCAGAGGAACGTGCCTCATCCTCGATCGACGATATGAGCAACCAGGTCGCCGAGAGAATCCGGGACATGGGTAGAAAACGGGCAAGCTCTTCCGGCAAGGAACGATATCTCGTCATCAGAGCCTGCGGCATAGGCTTCTGGGGGGAGATCAATCACGTCATCGCGCAGCTGGTATTCGCTACATGGACGCAGAGAAGGCCCTATGTCTTCTGGGGAAGCGAATGCCTGTATCACGATGATGCTGAGGAAAATGCCTTTCTGCAGTATTTCCAGCCCTGGGAAGATTTACGCATTGGAATATCGGGGATGGGAAGCTTCTTCCCCGACGATTTCTGGAATAAGGGAAATGTCTTCGGCACAGGTACCCGCACGTATAGTTTCAAGAGCCCTCGGAACTATGTTGGCCTCGACGTCTTGGGGCAGGAAGACGATGTTCTGATCGTCGATACGTATGTGTCTCTCGAAGTGCTTCTGAAATGGCTGCCCCAGGGCCATGAGTACGGCGGAATGTCGAGCAAGGATCTGTATCGGAAGCTTTTCGGCGAATACCTGAAGCTTCTGCCGGAAATATCCACCCAGATCGAAGGTTTTTGGAACCTGAACATGAAGGGCTCCTCGCTCGTCGCCGTCCATGCCCGAGGAGGCGATAGGACGGAGAGCGAAGGGAAATTGCTCGATAACGATAGGCGCTATTTCGAGAAAATTGAGGCCATGTGCCCTTCCGAGGAAGCCATCTTCCTGTGCACCGACTCCGAGTTCATCTATGAGGACTTCCGCTCGCGATATAAGGACCGTCTGGTCGCCTATCCGTCTCAGCGCACGTCGGGCACTCAAGGGCTGCATACGGCGGGCTCTCCGGCGAATAGAAGGCTTGCCGGGATGGAGACTCTCGTCGAGGTCCTGCTCGCCGCCCGCTGCTCGAAGTTCATCGGCTGTAGTTCCAATGTGAGCGGCGCCATCGACACCATGGGCGACTGGGAAGATTCCTACCTGTTCCATGATCTTCCTTCCCTGACGTTATAAGCATCACAGATCGGGAATTCGGGTAAACGTCAAAACAATCACGCACTTGCGAAATCTCCGATTCATGCGATGGTAGCGGGCAGGAGGCCGCGCCATGCGAAGGAATCGGAGTGAATGGAAGGGCATCGTCGAGCGCTACGAAAGCGGGA
>Ga0307376_10005603_pt1 | contig 11281 bp, 14 predicted proteins | sample TR2MG_FD_202536 | JGI IMG/M metagenome (GOLD analysis project Ga0307376, IMG submission 202536) | Soil microbial communities from Risofladan, Vaasa, Finland - TR-2 | ecosystem: Environmental > Terrestrial > Soil > Coastal area > Acid sulfate soil | place: Finland: Risofladan, Vaasa | collected... | reverse complement strand
TACTCCTGATCAATGTTCTTTGATAGATTTTACCGTCAAGGGTGTAAAAAATAGATTGTTCACCAATGTTCAAACTAAATTTTTCAATGGCGGAACAGTTGACGATTTTAATATGGTGGGCATTACGGAGCAGTTTGACAGAACTGTAGATTTATTTTTTAAGAAAATAGGATTAGAAAATAGGATTGATCCGGTTACTTATAAAACACAATCATCATCACCAGGTTCATTCAGAAATGCATCAACATTTATATATGAACCAACGGAAGAAGAAATAAAGATAATCAAAGAGCACAGTAAATTGGACATTGATTTATATGAGAAAGCATTATATAAATTTGAAAAAGATTGTGCTGAGTGTGGTGTATAATGGGCAAATTTGATATTGAACCAGGAACGACAGTTTGGGTTGATACATCTGAAGCATATAAGAAAGCATATTTTGAAAACAAAAAAACAAAGGAAGTGATAGAAAAAGTAAAACCAAAGATTGAAGAACTAAAAGAAATTCAAAGGAGTTATAAAATGCCAAGTTTAGATGTTTTAATTACCGGAAGCAGTAGACCATTATTATGGCCACTTTTTTGGGAAAGTTATAAGAAAATGTGTATCATTAGAGCACCACATAAGGTGACGGTGCATGAGGATTTTGTTTTTCCTGCCGAGAGCCAGAAGGTTATGAACTATGTTAAAGAATTACAGGCGACGGGAGAAATAGATACACTTGATTATGATAAACCCCCGATGGGGTTAGGTCGGTCAATGACTCCATATATTATGAGCAACCTCAAAAGCAAATATCTTTTTTATATTCAAGAGGACTGGATGTTTTTGAGACCGATTGATATTGATCATATTATGTGGGTTATGGACCAAAATCCAAAAATCAATTTGATATTTTTTAATAAGATTAGAAATGACCCATCAATAAATCATCTCAAGCAGCCGGAATATACATTCAGTGGAATGGAGATGTGTCTTTACCATGGTTGGTGCTTTCTCCCAGGCATTTGGAGACTTGATTTTGTTAGGAAAAGATGGCAGACAAGTACATATAAACCGGAGGGACATTTTATAAACTCAGCGTTCCCTGGTAGGAGTGATGAAAGATATTGTGTAAACCAGATTGGAGCGTATATTTATGGTAAATCCAATGAATATAATTATATTCGCCACCTTGGGAATGATTGGAGGATGGCCCAATGGCAACTTAAAAATGGTAAACCAGGTGGTAGTCATAATAGCGAAACAATGGATAAAAATTATCAGGCCCCCTGGGTATTGCCTTATTATATAGATGGACCAACAACAAGGGGAGACATCAGTAAAAGATGAAAATATGTTGGGATAATTTAGAAAAATTAGAATATAGATATGAAAAAGATGCTTGGCAAGATAAAAAATGGAAAGCTGTTTTTTATGTTTACAAGAATTCTTGTAAAACTTGCGGTGATCCATTTTTAGCACAAAAATATAGTAAAGGTATATTCTGTGATAATTTATGTATAAATAAAGGCAAAAATAATTCTTTTTATGGAAAATATCATTCCAAAGAAACAAAAAGAAAAATGAGTAAAAATAAAGAAAAAGAAAACAATCCGAATTATAAAGGAGGATATGATAATAATATTTCACTTTATGATACATTTACACCACAAATTTCTTTCTGTGAAGAAGCCAGAAGGAATAAAGATGATTTAAATATTTTAGAAGTCAAATGTGCCTATTGTGGAAAATGGTATAAACCAACAATAAACAGTATTAATAATAGAATTCGAGCATTAAATGGCACACAAGCTGGAGAACAAAGACTTTATTGTTCAACTCAATGTAAAAAAGAATGTCCAATATATCATAAAAGTAAATGGCCCGATGGTTTCAAACCAGCAACATCAAGAGAAGTTCAACCTGAACTTAGGCAAATGTGTTTTGAGCGTGATAATTTTACATGTCAAAAGTGCGATAAAACTCAAGCTGAATTAAAAACAGGTTTACACTGTCACCATGTAGAAGGCATCCGATGGGAGCCATTAGAATCAGCAGATTTAGATAAAGTAATCACATTGTGTAAAACTTGCCATAAAGAAGTTCATAAGTTACCGGATTGTGGATATAATGATTTGATGTGTAGAGAGACAAAAGATGAGTGAACCAATAAAATTTAGAGGCTATGAATTTTTTGTAGCTTGTAAATTATTTAGAACCGAAGTATCAGGTGGTGTTGCACAACCATTTGATTCTGATATTGAAAATTTGAAATCATTTATGGATAGGAATCCAGGGCGCAATAGAGTTATGATTGATGTTGGTGCTCATATAGGTTTGTTTTCAATTATCTATTCTAATAAATTTGATACTATTTATTCTTTTGAGCCAAATAAAATAACATTTGATTATTTTCTTAGAAATATAAGTTTAAATAATTGTACTAATATTGTACCGGAAAATTATGTTATTTCAAATGATTTTGAATGTGGTGAAATGGTATCATTTGGTAGTCCAGATAATTCAGGAACATTCAATGTAAAAGAAAAAAAAGATGGTAATGTGAAATGTATTCGATTGGATGATTATAATTTTGATGTTGTGGATTTTATTAAAATTGATGTTGAGGCAGATGAACTTACAGTTTTACAAAGTGCTGAAAATATTTTGAGAAAATTTAAACCATTTTTACAAATTGAAGTACCATCAAAAGATGTGTTAAGTTTTTTAACACCATTGGGTTATAAATTGTTTTTTAAACATCATGATGCATTTTTTGAATAAAGGAGAGTAATATGTTAGATGTATTGATTACAAGCAGTAGTAGACCCCAGTTATTCCCATATTTTTGGGAGAGCTTTAAAAAAATGATGATAATAAGGCAGGAACATTTGGTTTATGCTCATGAAGATTTTGTGTTTCCAGACGAAAGCAAAAAAGTAATGACATATTTATCAGCATTGAAAGATAAAAATGAAATACAAGGATATCATTCACATTTACCACCAATCGGTCTTGGCCGGTCTATGGATTTCATGTTCAATAATTATATAAAATCAGACTATATGCTTTATTTTCAAGAGGACTGGCAGATAGAGAGACCAATTGATATTGATCAGTTGGTTCATGTAATGGACAAAAACCCACAAGTCAATTTGATATTTTTTAATAAAATTCGGAATACAAAAACATTGAACAAGGCATCACAGCCCCAGTATTCCTTTGATGATGGCGGGGCCGGTATTGATTTGTGTTTATATCATTCATGGACTTTTCTTCCAGGACTATGGCGAATGAGTTTTGTTAGAAAGCATTGGCGAGTGAGAGTAGATAGACCGGAAGGATATTTTTCAAATGCGTTTGGAAATCATCAGCAAAGAATGGATTGTAATTATTGTGAAAAAACATTCGGTGCTTACATGTTAGGTAAATCAGAAGATTATAGGTATGTGAGGCATATAGGAAATGATTGGCGTATGGCTACATGGAGACTTGAAAATGGTAAACCTGGGGGTTGTCATGATGCAGGTAGAATGGATTTTCCTTATATGGCCCCGTGGGTGCCTTTTCCAGAGCGACCACAGTATAAAAAGGAAAATGTTTCTTTAGATGAATATGTTAAAGAACATGGAAATCAATAGGAGGATAGAAAAATGTTAGATATTATAATTACAAGTAGTAGTAGACCCCAATTGTTTCCTTATTTTTGGGAATCATTTAAAAAAATGGTACATATTAGGTGCCCTAAACGAGTGATAGTTCATGAAGATTTCGTTTTAAAAGATGAAAGCAAAGAAGCTATAAAGTATATTTATGGTTTAAAACAAAAAGGTGAAATTCAAGAATATCATTCAGATAATCCACCAGTTGGTCTTGGTTATTCTATATCTGGACTCCTTGATAAAGTTAATACTAAATATGTTGTTTATCTGCAAGAAGATTGGGAGTTTGAAAGGCCAGTTGATATAGATCAATTGATATGGGTAATGGATAATAATATACAAGTGAACTCTATTTTTTTAAATAAATCAAAGAATTTTAAAACATTGAACGGTGCATTGCAAAAACAATATACATATAGTGGTGTTGAGATGTGTTTATATCATCAATGGACATTTTTACCTGGTATATGGAGAATGGATCATGTAAGAAAATATTGGAGATGTAGTAGTATTAGACCGGAAGGACATTTTACGAATGCATTTGGAACACATGAACAAAGAATGGATTGTGATTATTGTGAAAGAGTGCTTGGTGTATATATGTTAGGTAAATCAGAAGATTATAGGTTCGTAAGACATATTGGAAATGATTGGAGAATGGAAAAATGGAGACTTGAAAACGGTAAACCAGGTGGAGTCCATGATACAAATAGAATGGATAAACCATATGTAGCACCATGGGTTTTATTACCTGATAGGCCAGTTAGAAAACCAAATCCCAATGAAATAGAAATACAAAAGTGGTTGCAAGAGGAACCGCCGGAGGCGCAAAATGCAAAAGTGGAAAATTGATAGTTCGCTGCATTCATGTGAAAGAAAAGATGGTAAAAAGGTGCTTGATTATCATACAACGTATGTTAAGGAGTTCCTTGAGGCAGACCCGCTTAGAGACTGGGAAAGTATTGAGAGATGTAAGGATTTGTGGTTTTGGTCATCAGAGAAATCTAAATGGGAAAACATTGATGAATGGAGTGTTCTTGACGCAGGAAGTAAAGATGGACAATTCCCAGAATTTTTGGAACCAATAGTAGAAAAAGCTATTGGAATTGAGATTTCATCTGATTATATAAAATATGCTCAAGATAAAGACCGGCCAGTTATATATGGCAATATATGTGAGTTATCTGAAGAATGGACAGATAAATTTGATTGTGTTTTCTCTCACCATTTATTAGGCTTAACATCTGATATAAATAAGGCTATAAGTGAAATGTATAGAGTTACAAAATCAGGCGGTTATATAATTTCTTGTACAGATGTTCCTGGAAATCCTAAAAAGCATTACTCGTTAATAAATGATTCTAAAATTTTTGATGATTTTATTATTGACAATGATGTAGAAATTTTATATAATGGATATTGGAATGAAGAATTTCCGAAAGAGTGGGTATTTTTTATTCAAAAAAATGAGGTTAAAAATGTTTAAAGAAAATCAAATATTTACGTTTCTTGATTTTGAGACAACTGGGATTGATACAAGTTCAGGAACAAAAGTCCGCCCGATTGAAATTGGGGCAATATATACAGATTATCAATTAAATAAATTATATGAATATAAATCATTAATTAAATGGCCAGAATTTATGTTATGGAAAGAGTGGCCGGATGAATTTCAAGCAGCTTATAATGTTCATAAAATACCAGTAAAAAGGGTACAGAAGAAAGGAAAGTGGCAACATGAAATAGTAAGAGATTTGATAAAGATAGATAAAAAGATAAGAAAAGATGGTAAATATAAACCAGTTGTGATTTCTGATGCACCTAACTTTGAAATGTTTTTTTTACAAATGTTGTTCGGAAATAGGGAAAATGAAAATTTCATATTTCACTATAATGCGTGGTCAATTTTTCCAACTTTTCAATTATTCGATGTTAAAATGGGGAACAAACCACATGATGCATTGTCTGATGCCCAATTGATGTTGGAAGGAATGAGAGAAGTATTCAAAAAAGCAAAAGAGTTAAATATAAAATGAAAAAACATTCATATAAATTTATAAAAGAACAAATTGAAAACCCTGGCTATAAATTATTATCAGATGAATATAAAAATAATATTTCTAAACTGAAAGTTGAATGTCCAGAAGGGCACCAATATAAAGTAACATATGGTAATTTTATTCAACATCATAGATGCCCTATTTGTTATAACAAGATACGTAGCAATAAACGAAGATTAACTTATAGTTTTGTAAAAAATCAAATAGAAAAAGAAGGATATAAATTATTATCTAATGAATATAAAGATAATAATACTAAATTAAAAATACAATGCTCTGAAAAACATGAATATGAAGTTAGATATGGTGATTTTCAGCAAGGTAAAAGATGCCCAATTTGTGCTTATAAAAATTGTAGCAATAGATTAAAATTATTATATAAACATGTAAAGTGTCAAATAGAAAAAGAAGGATATAAATTATTATCTAATGAATATAAAGATAATAATACTAAATTAAAAATACAATGTGCGGAAGGTCATATATATAAAGTTATATATTCTAATTTTCAGAAAGGCAGAAGATGCCCTATTTGTTGGGATTTAACAAACTATTCACGGGCAGAAAAAGAATGTTTAGATATTGTGAAGCAATTAACAAATGAAAATATTATAGAAAATGATAGAACTCAAATTGTAAATCCAAAAACCAATCGTTTTTTGGAATTAGATATGTGGATACCATCATTAAAAAAAGCAATTGAATTCAATGGTGAGTGTTGGCATAAACATCGTAAATTTGAAGACAACCAAAAAGTTAAACAGTGTAAAGAAAAAGATATTAATTTGATGGTTATTAATTATCAAAATTGGATTGATAATAGAGAAGAACAAATTCAAAATTTAAAGGAGTTTATAAAATGATAAATAATGTTTTGATTACAGGTAGTAGTGGATTTATTGGAACAAATTTATGCGATTATATTAAGAAAAACAGTGATATAAATATTTATTATGCTGATAAATCTACGGGAATATCGGTTGAGTTTTTAGATAATTTACAGAATATAGATTTTGTGGTTCATTTGGCAGCCCTTCCTGGTGTTCAAGATTGTAAAAATAATTTTCAGTCTGCAGTTTTAGATAATATTTGCTCTGCGTTTTCAGTATTTAGAATAGCTCATAAACATAAAGTTCCAGTTATATTTACATCAAGTATGGCAGCAGCGAACCCTCAGGAAAATTTATATTCTTCAATTAAAGCAATAATAGAAATTGAAGCCAAAAGAATTAATAGCGTTGGTGGAGACATTAGAATTATCAGGTTATCTAATGTGTACGGTGGTATTGGTTTTATGGAAAGAAAATTTACTGTGGTTCGTAATTTTTTGAAGGCCCGTGAGGAAGGAAAGGATTTGGTGATAAATGGTGACGGTAGTCAGATTAGAGACTTTATTCATGTAAAAGATGTATGTAAACTCATTTTCAAATACATGATGCTTGAAACCGGTTGGAATTATCCTATTGATGTTGGCACAGGTATTGGAACATCCGTTCTGGATTTGGCAAAAATGATATATGGCAACGAAAAAGTGTTTACATTTAATAAAAACTCTGATATAATAGGTCCAAAAAGTAGCATAGTGGACACAAAACAAGCATTTGAAAAGCTGAATTTTGTGGCCAAACGTAAACTTGAAAACTATATAAAGGAAGGAGAAAATCATGTTTGAAGATGTATTTGAACCATTTGATGATATCGTTGGAGATGTTGACGCACCGACAGATGAATGGGGTGAAGTTTGGGACACCGGTGAAAAAGAAGATGTGTGGAGAGGCGTCGCAGCTAAAGATGCGTGGACTGTTGCCCCACCGAACAAGCAGCACTCCATCCACAATCCACCAGTAACACAGCCAACACAGCCAACACAACCAGTGCCAGCCCCAACCCCAACACCAACATTTGATCCAGTTGGGCCAGATGATGAAGTTACCGAAAATTGTGAAAGTTGTCCTGATCCCGATGCTGATGAATGTGGAGACTGTGGCAAGCCCAGTACCGGAACTGGCCTCTTTGATGATTTGTTTTTAGATATTTTTTAGAAAATAGCAACCAGTTATGAAAAAAAAGCACATATATCAACAAAAAAGTTGAAAAAATGTGCTTTTTTTTGGTTTGGCCCTTGACAAATGGTATCCAGGTATTATATTATAAGTAAGAAAGAATATAATACGAACCTAAAAACAAGGAGAACAAAATGTCAAAATTCATGAATGCGGTAAAAAATAGTGATAAAGTCGAAAAAGCCCCGGCCAAAAAGAAATCATCCGCATCCGTGATTAATCCGTCAGATGCTATTAAAGAATCAGTTGATAAACTCGTGAAATCCAAAGCTGCTTTAGCAGTTGCCAAAGCTGACATTGCATCCCTTGAACCCGAAATCATTGAAGCTGCCCGTGAAGTTCAAACTGGTGATGCTCTGAAAGGTAATTTTCGCAAATCCTATGAAATTCGTGGTAATGACAGTACAGTAAAGTTTGTGTCAGCTAACAAATTCTCCATAGCAGAAGATGATGTTGATGATCTTAAAGTTGCTCTTGGTGATGATTTTGATAATCTAATCACAACCAGCTATACCGTAAAAATGAAAGCAGAAGTTTTCGAGAATGATGAACTTTCAGACGAATTGATGAATTTACTCGGTGACAGGTTTGGTGAATTTTTTGAAACCATAACCAATCGCAAGGTGTGTGAAGATTTTGACAAGAAACTCTTTGATCTCGATCCTGATGTTCGTGAAGATGTGAAAGAGCTTGCCAAACAAGCAAAACCGGCATTAAGGTAAAATTATGTGGGTCTGGTGCAATGACGTAGCATACGGGGATTCTGTCCCTGAGAAATCGGTTCGATTCCGATAGCCCACATTCAAAAAAAGGAGATACAATGGGTCATAAAAAACATGCACTTGGAAACAGAACAATTGCAGAAGCGAAAGATGATTTGAGGCGTTTGAATGATCCGACATGTTTATCTTATAATGATAATTATTATGCCAAATCATTACAAAATAAATATGGTATGACAACTCTTATGCTGGCAAAACTTATTCGAGATTTGAAATTGAATGAATGTTATGATGAAATAGAAAAGGTGAAAGAGGATTATGAAACTCAATACGTTTAAATATTTTTATCCAGAAAAGCCAGTGCTCGTTCATAGGGATCAAGAGTTGGTCCATCGGTTAAGCGAGAATCCAGATTATATCGGTGAGATAAAATTCAACGGTCAACGTCTTGTGCTTCATGTTCTTGATGGTGTACCGGAGTTCTGGGGCCGACATGGTGAGAAATTGACATATAAGCCATCTGAGAGTGTCCTGGGTGTAATAAAAGAGAAGATACCATCCCAAGGCTACTATGTTTTTGACGGTGAACTACGGCATAATAAGGTGCCCGGTATGCGTGATAAGATAGTTTTATGGGATGTGTTTGTATGGAATAATTCAACGGTGCGTTTGGGTTATGATGAACGTCGTGAGCTTCTCAAGAGTTTGAATCTTGACACTGACATGGATAGTATATTGCATTTGATCGGTCAGTGTGAAGGTAATTTTAAAGAGACTTTTGATAGATTGATATCAGAAAATGATGAATTTGAAGGCATAGTAATGAAAAATCGGAAAGGGAGATTAAACCTTGGCCGGACAGGTGCAAAAGGTTCAAATTGGATGTTCAAAATTCGGAGAACAACTGGCAGACATAGATATTAAAATAACCTATAGCCCTGGCCCATTGTGGGTAAGCATTGGTTTAGGTGGAGAGGCGACGTAAACGTAACGTCATTGATTCGCAATCATACCCTCGATGAAGCTATGAACCGATGCGAAAAAGCCATAAGCACTTTGTGTTTATGGCTTTTTTTATGTCTAAAATATAAATAGTATTACATACTATTGTTTTGTGATAAAACCACCACACTTAGCAAAAATGCTAATGGATTTAAGGGTCTAAAGGGTGAAAATCTTTTAGGCTTTTTTTATGGAGAAAATATGGCATCAACTAAAGTAACAGAATCATTTTTTTCACTCACTGGAAATACATTACGAAATACTTCGATGTTACGGCTTTTCAATATTTTATTGGATGAAATAGATAGAGAGACTAAATTTGTTAATCTCTTTAAGTCTTTCAAAATCAATGAAGATTTGATGCGAGATATTACATTTTTTAATACTTATGAAGTTGAAGGTGAGGGCCAGGCGTGGTGGGATAATGTTTCTTTTGACGTTTATGGTACTCCTTTCCTTTGGTGGATGGTGGCTCTTTTTAATGGTGTTGTAAATCCATTTGAAGACCTAAACCCAGGTGAAAATCTTACAATATTACGAACAGAATATTTATATACTATATTTAAGGACATGGATACCATTTCGGAGTTATAATTAATGACAACACAATTTGATCCCAGTAGAAGTAATAGATATACAGGAAATCTTTCAGTCAAAATTGTTATTGATGAACGTGAAGTTGGAATTCTTGATTCACAACAGATTGTGGAATGTTATTTTATTGAAGATATTTTTAAATATAATTTGAGTGGTAAATTAACATTTTATGATACAGAAGGAATATATGAGAATGCACCGTTCACTGGTAATGAAATGCTTGTTTTGGTGTATGGTTCTGATGAGATTAGAGAAATAACATTTCATGTATGGAAAGTTGTTAATATCGCACAAGTTAGTAATGTTCATTCAACGACAAAGAATATCATTGAATTATTTTTTGTAGATTCTGCCTTTTATAATACAATGATGCGTACTTTTAGTCGTTCTTTTCCTAAAAATACATTACATTCTGATATTGTAAAACATTTATTGAAAAACATGGTCGGTTTCCCTGATAAAGATATAAATATTGAGAGAAGTACCAGCAAAATTTTAAAAGATTGGGCAATGCCGGGTTGGAATGTTGCAGATAGTATTGGTTGGTTGGCATCAAGAGCATCAGGAGAGAAATCTGGTACGAGTGGGTATGTGTGTTATAATAGTACACAAGAATCATGGAAAGCTAATTTTGTTACATTGAATTATTTATTTAGTGAAAACAATGTGATAGATGCTAATGATTTCATTTTTGAAGGTGATAGCACGACAACACCAAATAAAATATTAGAATGGTGGGTGAACGGTACAGATAAAAGTACCATGAGAACTGTTTTTGGGGGACGTTGGCATGGTATTGATACATCAAAAAAAGAATTAATTAAAGAAGAATTGAAATTTACCGATGGGTTGAGTAAAACAGTTTTACTGGGAAAGAAATCTTATTTTCCAGATGTGTCAGATGCCGCTTGTTCATGTAGAATAACAGGCGATATTCGGGCAGATTTGAAAAATAATTTTTATAATGAATGGGTTAAAAGATATAGTTTACAAAATGCAGTAAACATTCTTATTGAAGGCAATGAAAAGAGGTACGCAGGGCATCAAATTAGAATTATGTGGCCGAGTATAAATAAAACAACTCAAATTTATGATAAACAAAAGGAAGGAAAGTATTTAATTAAAAGTATTACTCATAATTTTACTGGTGGTGGTCGTAATATAAATTATATGCAAAGGATTGTTCTTTT
>Ga0307376_10005601_pt1 | contig 11283 bp, 8 predicted proteins | sample TR2MG_FD_202536 | JGI IMG/M metagenome (GOLD analysis project Ga0307376, IMG submission 202536) | Soil microbial communities from Risofladan, Vaasa, Finland - TR-2 | ecosystem: Environmental > Terrestrial > Soil > Coastal area > Acid sulfate soil | place: Finland: Risofladan, Vaasa | collected... | reverse complement strand
AGGACGGCGCTGACTTTGGCGCGAGCGTCTATGGCGGCTCCGACATCCCGCGCGGCGGTCCGATCGCCCATGACGAGGAGGGCGCGGGGGTGGTCTCGCAAGAGGGAGGCGACGGCGTCGCCGATATGCGGGGCGGGGACGACGGCTTTGTGGATCACGCGTCCGTCGGCGCGGAGAACGGCGAGGCCGCATTTGTCTCGGCCGGGGTCGACTGCGATAACGATCTCGGGTGCGGCGTCGGACTGCTGCACGAGCTCTGACCTCGGGCGCTGCGGAAGCGGTGAACGCACTGGTTGTTATTTACCCTGTCGGGGGGGCGGGCACCAACGCGGTGTCGGAACGGAGGGGAGCGGACTCCAAGGCAGGAGCTATCTTGAGGAAGGGTTTGCCGCCGGCATGACGAGCAAATCGACCTCGAGGGGGCCGATCGTCCAAGTGTCGGCTGCTGCGACGGCCGTCACCCGCGCCATGCCATCGATGCCCCGGAGCTTCTCGACGACGGCGAACAGCTCCTCTATGCTGATGTCGCCGACGGTTTCCTGAGAAGACCCGAAGGCCTCGGGGGAGGAGGGGTTGGGGCGGGGCATGATGTTGTGGGCGCGGGCTCTCGGGTTCACTTCCTCGCGCAGGAGGCCCAGAAGGGAGGCCATGAGAGCGGGCTCGGACTGCCGGCCGTCGATCGAGGCCTGGGCGAGGACTTCGCCGCGACGAAAGACGAGGTGGTTGCGGAAGAGCTCGAAGTCGACGCGCACGGGCTCTCCGGGGTGTGTGTTGAAGACGGAGAAGGCGCGGACGATGACGCCGCCGGAGCTCTCGTGAACCCGCTCGGCGATTGCGTTGAGGACCTGGTCGTCGCTGAACCAGGCAACGGAATCGGCCTCCGGTTCTCTGACCGGTTTGCGGATGACGACGGCCGCGTCGCTGTCCGGAAGAGGCACGGCACCGGCGCCGCGGGCGTGAGCGTCGAGATCCGCCACGAACTGGTCCAGCTCTTTCCTGATGGCACCGACGGGCTGGCCTCCGTCGACGAGCTGCCAGTCGAGGGGCTGGCCGGCGCCGAGTATGATGGGGGTGGAGCGCTCGAGGGTGATTCCGCCGGCCGCTCGGGCCCTCAGATTCTCGATGTCAAGCTGAAGCTCGTCTTTCTCCCGGGCCAGCTCGAGCCAGCGGGTGCTCACGCGCCGCACCGCGCCTTCGGCCCGCATGAGCGCGGCGGAGGCGTTGGTGAGTTCATCCTGGGTGGCGTCGAGGTCGGTGCTGACCTCTTCAAGCAGAGCCTTGGCGTCCTCGAGCTCCTTCTTGCGTTGTCGGAGCTCCACCTCGGCCGCCTCTCGGGTGCGCTGGAGTTCAGACATGCTGCGGTTTAGCGCCTCCAGCTCCTGAGCGAGCTCGCTCTGTCGCTGTCGCATCTCGGCGACGCGGAGGAAGCCGTCCTTGACGTTCTGGGAGACGGCCATGGCCGCAGCCAAGGTGATGATGGTGATGAGCATCCCGGCGACGACGGAGATGACGATGGCGGTGTGGCGAGGGCGAAGCCCAAAGAGGCTGAGCCGCTTGCGGCCCATGCGACGCCCGACGATGTCGCCCACGTAAGCGATGACGCCGCTGACGAGGACCAGCGCAGCGATCAGCAGAATGCCCGAGAGTCCTGCCACGAGGATGCCCTCCCTGGGTGGCGTCTCTCCCACCCCGCCAATTATAGGTGGGCCGGTGAGTCGGCGTCAACCGGGGGGCGGCTGCGCCGCGGGGACTTCGTCTTGCGGGATGACGTCGCGAGCGGCGCGGAGACGAGGCGCGAGCAGCCGGCCGAGGGGGCGCAAGGGACGCCAGTGCTCCATGATAGACTCGCACCGATCGAGGTAGTAGTTGAGCCTCTGGAGATGGTGCTCGCCACCGAACTTGCCAAGGAAGTTGGCGGCGGCGCCGGCGTAGACCAGGCACTTGAAGAGCGCGGCGTAGGCGACGCCGCGGGCGAGCTGGTCCGTCTCCGGGAGGGGCAGGCCGGACTCGGCGGCGATGACGGCGTAGTGCTCCACCATCTCGTCCCAGCCGGCCGGACCGATGTCGCTTTCGGGCTGTGCCAGCAGGGCCGCGAGATCGAACTCGGGGGGGCCGATCGTGGCCTGCTCGAAGTCGAAGACATAGAGCCCCGAATCAGTCACGAGGAGATGGTGAGGCGTGAACTCGAAGTGGATGAAACCGCTGCGCCCTCCGGCGAAGAAGTCGACGAGGGGACCCGCCTGGTCAGCGATCTGGCGCCACTCGGCGTCCGTGATGGGGGCGTCGGCGAGATAGGCGATTCGGTCGGCGGCGATGCGGAGAGCGTTGAAGTAGTACTTGGGGACCAGGGTCTCCTTGTCGATCTTGCGGACCTCTGTGGTGAGCTGGCGGAGGTGCCCATGGGCCGTGCTGTGGAGGGCGACGAGCGCGCCGACGGCGGATCGAAGCCGGTGTCGTCTGACGTCGGCGTCGGAGGCCTCCAGGCGCTCGGCCAGGGTTTCGTCGCCCAGATCCTGCATGATGAGCAGGGCCTGGTCGTCCCTCAGCTCGCCGGCGTAGACGCGGGGAACGGCGGCGCCGTACTCACGGAGCAGCTTCAGGACGCCCTGCTCCCGCCGATAGCAGGCGGAGAAGAAGCTGATGCGGTCGGCGGCGTAGAGCTTGGCGATGATGCTGCGGGGCCCCTTTTCGGGCCACGCCAGGCTGAGGCGGTATACCGTATTGCGCGAGGCTTTCGGGTGGACTGCGGCCTGCGTGATCTCGGGTTGTCCATCGCCCGCCTGAGAGAGGAGGTCGAGCAGGTCCTCCCGCGAGAGGTTGAGGTCGGCGGAGGCTCGCTGCGCCGGGTCGCCGGCTTCCGCCTCGGCGCCGGGCGGAGGAGTCGTCCGCGCGAGCTGGGCGAGGGCCTTGTCCAGCTCGCCGATGCGGGCGAGGACCACATCGCGGGTGTGGCGCAGAAGCTCCCGCCGACTGCGGGTGGCCTGCGGCCGGGCGGGGCGGCCCCTGAGCTTGTCTCGCTCGTAGATGAGGAGAGAGAGAAGCTCCCGGTTGTAGCGGTGAGCGGTGGCGACATGGGTTTCCAGGCGGTCGGGCGGCTCGCCGGTGCGCTCCGCCTGTTTGAGGCTCCGCATCGCCTGGCGGTGGGATTTGCCGGCGAGGTCGACGAGCCTGAGCTTGGCGCTGCGCACTACCTCCCGAAGATTGGGCATCTCGGCGAGGCGGGAGCCGGGCATCTGCTCCCAGAGCCTGATGGCCTCGATGAGGCGATCCCGGCCGTAGTAGATGCGGGCGAGCCGGAGCACGACGCTGGGCCGGAGCAGCAGGTTTCTCGTCGGCACTTGCTCCCACTCAAGGAGGGCCTCGTCGAGGAGTCGCTGATCGGCGTAGATCTTGCCGAGGATGACGTGGGCTTCCACCTCGGAGATGGGGCGCCAGAGAATGCTCTCCGCGGTGGCGCCGACGAGCATGCGCTCTGTGATGCTGGTCTCGGAGACCTTCCGGTGGAGACGCCAGCCGAGTATGTCGAGGGGGAGGCCGCGGTAGAGGGCCACCACGGGCGCTTGGTCGGGGCGCTCCGAGAGGCCGATGAAGTAGTGGCCGCTGAGCAGCTTCTGGAAGAGGGCCGCCGTGAGGAAGGCGGGAATGGTGAGCAGGCCGAGCAGCCACAGGAGATCGGACCTGACGGCGGCGAGGCTCCACGCTGCGAGGAGGGCGCCGAAGCCCCAGTAGAGGGCGAGGATGCGGAGGTCCGGCCAGGCGAGCCACTGGAAATGATGATGGAGCGGCGTGCAGAGGAAGGGGCGTGCGGTCTCGGTGCGGTCGTGGCGGAGCGGCTTCACGACACGCCAGAGGCCGCGGACGGCGCCCATTTGGAGGAGCACGGAGGCGGCGTTGACGACGAATGGGGCGCCGAGGAGCAGGAGCATGAACTCCGCCCGCCCGAGGAGTGCCAGTGCGCCGAGGGCGGCGCCCAGCCCGAGGGCGCCGGTGTCGCCCATCAGGAGCCGGGCCGGGGGGAAGTTGAAGACGAGAAACCCGAGAGCGGCGCCGACGAACGGCCAGCAAGTTGGACCCACGGCGCGCCCGGGATCGAGAACGCCCAGGGTGGCGAGCCCCGCCAGCGCGATGGCGACCGCGCCGGCGGCGAGACCGTCGATTCCGTCGGAGAGGTTGACCGCATTGGCGGTGGCGACGAGCACGAGGGCGGCAAACGGCACGTAGAGCGCGCCGAAGTGAACGGGATGGGGAACAAACGGCACGAGCACTTCGCTTCGGCCGCCGAGCCCCCACAGCAGGAGGCCGAAGAGCGCGGCCGCGCCGAGCTGGAGGAGGAACTTCGATCGCTCGCGCAGGCCCTTGCCGGCGGTCTTACGCAGGTCGTCCACGAAGCCGATGAGGGCATAGGCCCAGGCAACAGGGAGCACCCAGAGCGCCTCCGCCTGGGGCAGGCGTCCCCAGGCGAGCGGGACGAGGAGCGCCGCCGCCGTCGCCGCCAGCATGATGGCAAGCCCGCCGCCGAGAGGGCGACGCGGCTTTGGGAAGAGGCGATGGATCTTCTCTTTGCCGGGCTTGCGCTCGCGCGAGTGAAGCCAAAAGAGACTCCGCCGGAAGGTCCGCGAGAGCGCGACGCCGAGGGCGAAGGAGATAGCGAATGCGGTCAGTGACTGGGCCATCGACCCCATTCCGCCGACGGAAATCACGAGTACCTGAATATGAGGCGGTAGATGCCGACTCCGATCTCGTCTCTGTCGTGCAGGAGCTCCTCGCCGATGACGGGCTCGCGGTTGAGGAGGGTGCCGTTCGTGCTGTTGAGATCTTTCAGAAAGAACTGGCTGCCGTCTCTGCGGATCTGCGCGTGCCGCCGCGAGACGGTGCTGCTGGGGAGGGCGATCTCGCACTCGGTGTTGCGGCCGACGGCGACGATATCCTCTCGCAGCTCGGTGGCCTTGGCGACGTGCTCGCCGGAGGGGTCCAGCAGCCAGAGGCTGGCGCGGCGGGAGACGGCCTCGTCGGGACGCTCGTCGAGAAGGCGGATGATGAGGGTGTCGTCGTTCTCCCCCGAGGAACCGGCAGACGAGTCGAGGGGGCAGCCGCAGTGCTTGCAGAAGCTGCTTTCTTCGTCGTTCACTCGATCGCAGCGAGGACAGCGTGCCATAGTGCGAAAGACTCCCACCGAATTCTAGGCATGGCGACGGGCGTTGTCAACCGAGCCGACGTGAAGAGGGACCTGAATGACCCGCTGACGCCCCGGGAGACCGGCGGCGAGGCGGCCTCGATGGAAGGCGGGCTAAGAGGTGAGAGTTCGTGCGCCGGCTTCGACGAAGCGGGCGACGGCGCTCGCAATCGCCTGCGGCTCGAGGCCGAGGTCGGCGAGGAGGTGCTCGCGCGATGCGTGCTCGATGAACCGGTCCGGGAGGCCGAGCGGCAGGATGGGAACGCAGAGGCCGCGCTCCTGAAGCGCGCCGGCGACAGCGCTGCCGAAGCCGCCGGCGACGGCATTCTCTTCGATGGTGACGACGCGGCCGCAGGCGCTCGCCAGCTCGCATATCAGCTCGATATCGAGCGGCTTCACGAAGCGGGCGTTGACGAGGGCGGCGTGAAGTCCTTGCTCGGCGAGGATCTCGGCCGCGACCTGCGCCGGGGCGACCATCGTGCCCACGGCGACAATGGCGACAGCGTCGCCGGGACTGAGGAGCTCCGCCTTGCCGACGGGGATGGCCGCGACCTCGCCCTCGGGCGGGTCCGTTCCCTCGCCCCGCGGGTAGCGGACGGCGGCCGGGGCGCCGAGCTCGATCCCCGTGCGCAGCATGGCGGCGAGCTCGGAGAGATCCTTGGGGGCCATGACGACGAGCCCGGGAATGTGATGGAGATAGGAGAGATCGAAGGTGCCGTGGTGGGTGGGGCCGTCCTCGCCGACGAGGCCGGCCCGGTCGAGGGCGAGCGTTACGGGGAGCCGGGGGAGGGCGACGTCGTGGACGATCTGGTCGTAGCCGCGCTGGAGGAAGGTCGAGTAGACGGCGACGACGGGCCGCATTCCCTCCGCCGCCAGGCCGGCGCCGAAGGTGACGGCGGTCTGCTCGGCCATGCCGACGTCGAAGAACCGATCGGGGAATCTCTCGGCGAAGTCTGCGAGTCCGGTTCCCTCTTTCATGGCGGCTGTGATGGCGACGACGCGGGGGTCGCTCTCGGCGATCCGGACCAAGGCCTGGCCGAAGGCGTGGGTGAAGGAGAGGCCGCTGGAGGAGCTGAGCGGCTCACCGGTGTCGATGTCGAAGGCGCCGGTGCGATGCCATTTCGCGGCATCGTTTTCGGCGGGGACGTAGCCGCGGCCCTTCTGGGTGATGCAGTGGATGAGAACGGGCCGGGCGAGCGAGCGCGCCTGCTCCAGGGTTTCGAAGAGAGCGGAGAGGTCGTGGCCGTCGATCGGCCCGAGATAGGTGAAGCCGAGCTCCTCGAAGAGCATGCCGGGGAGGAGGAGCTGCTTGATGCCGTCCTTGAAGCGGGTGACGGCGTCGATGAGGCTTTCGCCGAGGGGGACCTTGGCCACCAAGGATTCGAAGTCGGCCTTGGCGCGCCGGTAGTGTGGGTCGAGCCGGACTCTGCTGAGATAGCCGGCGAGCGCGCCGACGTTGCGGGCGATGGACATCTGGTTATCGTTCAGGACGACGATGACGGGTGTCTTCAGGTGTCCGGTGAGGTTGAGCGCCTCGAAGGCCATGCCGCCCGTCATGGCGCCATCGCCGACGACGGCGACGACGGCGTTGGTGCGGTTCTCGAGGTCGCGCGCCTTGGCCATTCCGAGGGCGGCGGCGATGGCCGTGCTCCCGTGGCCGGTGTCGAAGGCGTCGTACTCGCTCTCGGCGCGGCGCGGGAAGCCCGAGATGCCGCCGGCCTGTCGCAGGGTGTCGAACCGGTCTCGGCGGCCGGTGAGCAGCTTATGGGCGTAGGCCTGGTGGCCGACGTCCCAGATGATCTTGTCGGTCGGGGTATCGAAGATGTAATGGAGGGCGACGGCGATCTCGACCGCGCCGAGGCTTGCAGCGAGGTGGCCGCCGGTATGGGAGACCGTGTCGATCATGCGGGCTCGGATCTCGGCGGCGAGTCCGTCCAGCTCGGTGCGTTCGAGACGTCGTAGGTCGGCGGGGCTGTTGATGCGATCCAGAAGACTGCTCACGATGCCGCTAGGCCTCCTCGTCCTTCTCCGTTTCGTCGCCCAGCGGCTCGAGCCCGACTGCCCCCATGCGCTCGACGAGTCGCTCGATCTTTCCCTCGGCATCGGTGAGTTGCTTCTCGCAGAACTGGGAGAGCTTGAGGCCCTCTTCGGCCAGCGCAATCGCCTTCTCCAGCGCGAGGTCGCCGCTCTCGAGCTGCCCGGCGATCTCCTCGAGTCGGCCGAGGGCCTCCTCAAACGTCGGCGAAGGCTCCGCTGCTTTCTTCCGTTGTCGCTTCGGTTTCTCGGTCAAAGGATTGGCCCGGGCATGATCTCTGTTTCGCCGTGAGGGAAGGATTCCCCGTGTGTGTCGACGATCACCGTGAGAATACCACGATACGAGGTGGGAGCGCGCCAACAACGCGGCCCTTCTCACAACCCGTCTGGCGCAGGATATGTTTCGTCCTGGGCCGCTGTCTGCGAGTTATGAAATAGCCCCTACTCAGCGGGAGTGCCTTCCTCTGCCGGCTGCGGCTTTTTCTCCAGCGGTTTCGGCTTGGCGGTCGGCGAGAGCGCAGCGCCGAGCATGGTGCGCGCCACCTGTTCCGCTTCCTCCTGGACGAGGTCGTCGATGGATGCCGGCGGCTCTTCGTTGATGAGCTTGACGTACCGCTGAACCGCGACGAAGAGATCCTGGCGCGCGACTATCAGGACGCCGGCCTCGCCCGTCCACCTTCCCTCTTCGGCGGGATCCTGCTTCGCCTTGGCGACGGCGGCCAGGCCGAAGTAGGCATCCTGCATGACGTTCAGCGCGGAGTTGACGCTGACGAAGATATTGGGTTTCGCATTCCCGATCTGACGGCCGATCTCCAGCGCTTGAGTGAGCAGAGCTTCGGCGGCATCGAGTTCGCCGGCGTCGAGCTTCTCCTTGGAGAGCTTGGAGGCCATTCGCGCGGCGTTCTGGCAGCGGGAGAGCAGCTCCGACCACTGCGACATCTGCAGGTGCTGCCACATCTGGATCGCCGTGGTCCGGTCCGGGTCGAGGTTCCCGGGGATCGGCAATCGGTGGAGCGTGATGCCGGGGAGTTGAAGCGCCTCTTCGATCTTCTTCAGGGCGAGCTCGCCCCGGCCGGCGTCGAAGGCGACGCTGGCGGCCTGGAGGGCGTAGAGCGAGTTCGTCGGGTCGAGATGGGCGGCGTCCTCGAAGGACCGGATCACCTTCTCGGCTTTGCCGGGGGCGGTCTCGGGGTCCATGTGGGCGAGCGCCGCTTCCGCCTGGGCTCGGAGGAGGTAGAGCAGGGGGCTGTCCTTCTTGCGCGCGATCGCCTCGGAGACGGCGTCGTAGGCCTGCTGGTATTTCCCGGCGGCAAGGTCGGTGTAGACGAGCGCGGTGCGGTAGTCGGCGTTGTCGGGCTCCGCGGCGACGGCCGCCTCGAAGTGGGGGATTGCGGCGAGCAGGGCCTCTTGGCGCGCTTGAAGCGCACTCCCGGTCTGCTCCCCCTGGCGCGGCGCAATGACGGCGAGCCACCCGGCTCTGAAATCGGCCTCGCCCTTCTTCTCCGTCGGGACGGCGTCGTCGGCGAGAACCGGGCCGATGATAAGGAGCGCAACAACACAGCCGATGAGCTTACGCACGATTCTCTCTCCGTGAAGGGGGTATGGACTTGCGGACCGCGACCTCGGCCGATCCCTCTGCCAATATGACTTCTGCCAGTGTACCCACATCCACCTGCCGCCAGGAGCGGACGACCGACCCGTCGGGGAGCCGCGCGATCGAGTAGCCGCGGGCAAGCACGGCCTCGGGGCGGAGGGCGTCGAGCTTCTCTCGGGCGCGCCGGAAACGGTTGGACAGGTCTCTCAGGCGCTCGGAGAGGGCCTGTCGTTCCGCCGTGCGGAGCTCGTCGAGGCGCTGGCGATGGTCGGCCAGGACGAGGCGCGGCCGGGAGAGGACCGGGCGGGCGCGCAGGAGCGCCAGCTCGCGGCGGTATCGGGCGACGAGGCGCAGAAGGCGGTCGGCGAGGGCGCGCCGGAATGCCTGAACCCTGAGCGAGAGGGCGCCGCGGTCGGGTGAGGCGGCGAGGGCCGCGCCGGTGGGCGTGGGGGCGCGCCGGTCGGCGACGAAGTCGGCGATGGTGACGTCGGTTTCGTGGCCCACGCCGGTCACGACGGGGACGGGTGAGGCGGCGATGGCGCGGGCGACGGCCTCCGAGTTGAAGGCGGCGAGCTCCTCCAGGGAGCCGCCGCCTCGGACGAGCAGCGCCACGTCTATCCCGTCGATGGCGTCGAGGCGCTGAAGGGAGCGCACGATCCCCGGGGCGGCGCCGGGGCCGCTTACCGGGGTGGGGATCAGGATCACGTGGGCCGCCGGCCAGCGGGAGCGGAGGGTGGTGAGGATGTCGTGAACGGCGGCGCCGACGGGTGAGGTGAGGACGGCGATCTTCCGCGGGAAGGCGGGGAGCGGCCGCTTCCGGTCCTCGTCGAAGAGGCCCTCTTCCGCGAGCCTGCGGCGAAGGCGCTCGAAGGCGAGGGCGAGCCCGCCGAGGCCGGCCGGCTCCAGCTTCCGGACGATGAGCTGGTACTGACCGCGCGCCTCGTAGATGGTCACGGTGCCGAGGGCGACGACCTCGATGCCGCTCTCCGGAGCGAAGGCGAGCGCCTCCGCCTCCTCCCGGAAGAGAACGCAGCGGAGCTGAGAGAACTCGTCCTTGAGGGTGAAGTAGATGTGGCCGGAGCTGTGGTGGACGAAGTCGGCGATCTCGCCGCGCACGCTCACGTTCTGCAGGGTCGCATCCTGTGACAGGAGCGCCTTGACGTAGCGGGTGAGCTGGCGGACGGTGAAGACATGGCGCGTGCTCATGGCTCCGCCCGCTCTTCGTCCAGGTTCCTGATGACGTTGCCAAGGATGCCGTTGACGAAGCTGCCGGACTCGGCTGTGCTGTATCTCTTGGCCAGCTCGACGGCCTCGTCGACGCTGACGCTCGGCGGAATGTCGGGCAGGTAGAGCAGCTCGTACATGGAGAGCCGGAGGATGTTGCGGTCGATGTGGGCCATGCGGTCGAGCGACCAGCCGCGAGCGTACTTCCGGATGACTGCGTCGATGCGAGGCTCGCTCCCGGTGGCGCCGACGACGAGCTCCGCCGCGAAGGAAAGGGTCTCGTCGGAATACCGCTCGCGGTCGGAGACGCCTTCGAGAGCCTCCTCGGGGGAGATGCCGGCGACGTCGATCTGATAGAGCGCGCGCAGGGCGAGCTCTCGGCTCGTTCGGCGGCTTCCGATTCGCGGCCTCATCTACACATCCCTGCGGCCTAGAACGAAGATGGCGGCGGCACCCCGCTGGGCCCTCCGTCGCCTCTTCGCGTGTTCGCGTCTCGCTTCGCCCGCAAGCATCTCTAGGTGAGGCCCATGCGGCGAAGGATGAAGTTGGTGGCGACCTCTCCCCGGCGGAAGTAGGCGTTCGCCATGACTTCGATGTGAAATGGGATGGTCGTCTTGAGGCCGTCGACCTGAAACTCCTGGAGGGCGCGGCGAGTGCGGGCGATCGCCTCCGGGCGCGTCGGGGCCCAGACGACGAGTTTGGCGAGCAGCGCGTCGTAGAACGGCGGGATCGTGTATCCGGGATAGAGATGGGTATCGACGCGAACGCCGGTGCCCCCGGGGAGGCGGAGCGACTTGACGACCCCGCTGGAGGCGAGGAAATGGTTCCTGTAGTCCTCGGCGGTGATCCGGCACTCGATGGCATGCCCGTGGAAGGCGATGTCGCGCTGGTGCAGGCCGAGCTTGTGCCCGTAGGCGATGCGGATCTGCTCCCGCACGAGGTCGCGGCCGGTGACCATCTCCGTGACGGGGTGCTCGACCTGGATGCGTGTGTTCATCTCCAGGAAGTAGAAATGCCCGGAGTGATCCACCATGAACTCGACGGTGCCGGCGTTGGTGTAGTTCACGGTCTTTGCGGCGCGGACGGCGGCCTCGCCCATGTGGTGGCGAAGGCGCCTTCCGAGCCCGGAGCAAGGGGACTCCTCGAGCAGCTTCTGGTGCTTGGCGGTCTGGATGGAGCACTCGCGCTCGCCGAGATGGACGATGTTGCCGTGCTCGTCGGCGAGGACCTGGAACTCGACGTGGCGCGGCTCCTCCAG
>Ga0307376_10005596_pt1 | contig 11287 bp, 4 predicted proteins | sample TR2MG_FD_202536 | JGI IMG/M metagenome (GOLD analysis project Ga0307376, IMG submission 202536) | Soil microbial communities from Risofladan, Vaasa, Finland - TR-2 | ecosystem: Environmental > Terrestrial > Soil > Coastal area > Acid sulfate soil | place: Finland: Risofladan, Vaasa | collected... | reverse complement strand
AAAGAGTAACCTTTTTTATTGAGAAAAATAAGTATTTGAGGATTGAAATTTTCAGGTGGTTTTCTTTGTATAGTTTTTTTGACTTCTTTGTATATTTTTTCAGTATCTTCTTTTGGTAAATCATAATTTTCTAAATCTATCCTTGATAAATGACACAATCCTTCTTCATCTTTTAGTAAAACAGACAACCAAATTTCTTCAAACCCTTTTAAACAGCTAATCTGTTTTGACACTGCTTCATCCTTGTAATAATTTACAATCGAAAATAATTCTAATGTAAGTTGCCTAAATAATTTATCATTTATAGATTCCTTTAAATCCTTAAATAAAAGTTTACCAATTTTATTGCAATCTTCTGACCGAATAATCTTAGAAAAAAGGTAGCTAATTATATCTTCCCAAACTTCGTCTCTTTTTAGAAGGGAATAAATAGCATCATATGCGCATTCATATTTCATTTCAGGTCCAGGAATAATCCCTCCACCATCAACTATTTCACCTCTATAGAGTGATTCCCAAATTGTTATTGCATATAATGCTAAATGACGAGTATTTGCCACTTCAATTAGTCTAGATGCTAAATATTGTAAATAACTTTCATCTGTAAAATCAGCTCTATGCCTTAATAATCCTTGATAAGAATAAATAGTATCATGATTACTTACAAGAATAGCCCAATCTTTTATTCTTTCATCTATATCGCTTTCTAATAAATTAAGGAAATAAGTCTGTGTTGGGTTTCCATCAATTTCATGTGTTAAATTAAATGTATATAATATATTCCACAAATAACTTAATTCTTCTTCTAAATCATCTTCTTCAATTGAATAGTCATTCTCTCTTCTTTTCTTTTCTCTTTCATCAATTTCCTTTTTAATCTCACAAGCTTTACAGAAACCATTTTTTGGTAATTTGTTTAAATTATCAAATAATTCTTGTATATGTTTTTTTAAGGTTCCTTCGAATTCTGGGAACATTCTTCTTATCATATTTATATATTCATTTGGATGAACACTTAATGAAGTATTTCCAAAAGACCAATCATTAATAATTGGGTCATATGCATTATCTAATGTTTTTTCAGGTATTCGTTGAATTATTTCTAGAAGACCATTAGACAGTCGTTCATATCTGATAGGTTCTGTTTTAGAAATTAATTCATTAACAATTCCTTGAATTAGTTTTTCATACCAATCAGGAACTCCTAAACTAAATCTACCCATTATTAGAAGGTCTCCATGATCAGTAAATTGTGGTAAATGTTCTGTAGGTTTCAATTTGATTTGTTTTGTTAACAAATACTTTACAATGATATCATTTGCATTTTCTCCTAATTCAGTTAATTTAGTATTTCTTTCCCAAGGTTTTTTATTTTCAAGAAATTTATGAAACATTTTTAATATATCAGAATTGATGAGTGGAACCATTTTACCAAATTTGTACAGTGAATAGATATAATGATTAACAAAATAATCTCTTAATTGTGGTTTAATGAAATAAATAAAGGAATGAGTTAATTCAGGTAAAGTAACAATATCTACAAATAATTTGATGTAGGGATTTTCTTTGTATATTTTTTCTACATATTCACTATCTATTTTACCTGAAAAGGATAAATAGGCTAATTCACTGCAAGTTCCTAGAATAGAACCATCACTTTGAAAATCTGTTTTACTATATTTACGTTCCATTGGGCCATTAATTAAATCATAAACAGAGTACTTTTTTCCCAATCTGTCTCTGGTCTTAGATTTTAGTAATTTGGTAATATCATTCATAGATTTTATTCTGGAAAAAACTGTTAGATTTTGTTTGAATTCCTCCCATAAAATTGTTTCATAAATCTGAAATTCTGATTCTTGAATTTCATCTAAAACTAATTCAATTGGGAATAGACTTCTTGTAGAAAGTTGGAGAGGTGTAAATTTTTTATAATCGAGTTTTAAAATAGTAAATCCTAATTTCTTAGCTCTATTTTCTAGATATTCTTGTGTTTCTTTTTTATTAGGTTCTAATAACCAATAATAGTGCAGTCCTTTGGAACCCAAAATCTTTTGCAGTCGATTTAATACAATGGGTCTTGTAGTTAATAGGAAGGAAATATTCTGTTTGAATAGAAAATCAATCCACTCATCGACTAGATCATTACTAATGGTTATTTCGTCATATCCATCGAGACAAAAAACAAAATAATTCTTTTTTAGTAGTTTTTTAAATAAAACTAAATAAACATCCTTTCTTTTAATTAAATCTTCATCTTTTGTTAGATGTTCAAAATATGAATATACAACCGAATTAGTAATATCTAATAGAAATTTATCACTAATATCCTTATCACTTGGTATAACTAAATTATCATTTTTATAATTAAAAAATAACTGTTTATTCTTCTTGTATTGTTGAATTTCTCTTAGAGAAATATAAAGCGGAATTCTATATTGAGTTTCTTTTTGGATAATTTTTTCATAAATTTGATGAAGGAGAATAGATTTTCCTGAACCGGCAAAGCCAGAAATAACTGAATAGTTCGATAATTTAAGTATATCATCAATAGATTTGACAGCTGTGGTTTTGTCACTCGGTTTACCATCTTCAAAAATTCTTGCTTTTAAATTTAAAATCCATTTGCCATCTTCTTCAATCTCACCTTTTTCAATCATTTCATCTTTTATTTTTTTATGGTAATCTTCAGCAACTATCTTTAACTTTGGTATCCATTTTTTTTCTAATTTTTCAATGAATAGAAAAGAAAGTCGAGGATCATCTTCTGGACAATCTCCTAATTTGAAATGGTCTTTTATAGCGATCATATCTGTCTCATCAAGCTTATAACCAGCATTAACAAAAGTTAATTTTCGAATTAGGTCATCACAAGTTATTATATCAAATCCTACTCGATATTTGCCTGATATCTGGCGTTTATCATAAATACTTCCTTTTTCAAAATATCCCCAAGCTTGCACCTTTCGCATTTTTCTTTTAGTAATATTAGGAAATTTCTCTACCCGTATTTTTTCTAATTCATCAATAACTACAAATCTCTCTCTCATTAATTGAGGAAACAAATCTAGCTTTAAATCTTCTTCTTCAGTTTTAATTAACAATTCATCTGTTTCACTACCAATTATTTCCCCTTTTATAGATTTGAATTCAATAATAGAAATGCCTTTTTCTTGTATTATAAGGAGATCAATTTGAGCTCTATTACTAATTTTAAAATCATATAGAAGATAAATTGGTTTATTTTTATCATAATAGTCATTTAATATATTGCAAATTTCAACTAGCTGATCCCGTTCATGTTCAAATTCACAATCTTTATTTTTTCCACAGAACCAATGAATTCCCATAGATTTACTTCCTATTCTTTTTTTATCAACTAAATTGAAGGAGTACTTAAAAAGTCAAATTATTATTAAATATAATTTAGATATAAATCCTTCTAGATTTACATTCTTTTGAGTATTATACTTCAATCATACTATTACAAGTTATAAATTTATGACTTTTTAGTAAAATATTTGGATTGTTTATTTTTATATATGCATTTATTATTTGTTTGTTTTATATTTTGGAGCTATAGCGATAACCAAGTTCACTTTTTTCAAGTAAAGTATTGCATTATAATCAATTAAAACACAAGAACAGTAATTCAGATGTTTTAATGCATTATTTAAAATGGAGTAGTTATAACCTTCTACATTATTCTCTTCAAGTATTTTTATTGCATGTGTATCTTTAGGCATCCAGAGATTGATATTTTTTTGTTGAGAATATGACTTTAAATTAAGGTTCAGTTGAACAAATTTAGTTAGTTTGCTTTCTAGGTTATTAATTAAACCAATAGCTGCAATTCTATCCTGAGTTAATAACATCTCTGAAAATTTAGTGATATTACGAGTTGAAATAATAAGCCGATCTAAATCATTTTCTATTCTTCCATTTTCTCTTAAAAATTTAAATATTCTAAATTCATTTTTAGATAAATCTTCAAGATAATTAATTTCATATTTGTCTCTTAGAATGGTAATTGTTTCATTTAAAGAAGAACAAAGTAGTCTAACATCCATTATTTTTAGTTTTAATTCATCATAGTAAATTCTGTTCTTAATTTCAGTTAAAAAATGAGAATCTTTCCAAAATTTAAACTCCCTTTTAAAAAATTTAGTTAATCCATCTATTGCCAAAAAACTATTAATACTAAGTAGCCAGGGATTCGATAATATTTTAGCTTTAATAAAATTAGATCTTTCTAATAATTCTTGTTTCATATTTGTCGGAAAAATATTCTACTTAATGTTTATAAGCACGTTAAAATATCTAGTAACCTTATCCATAAATTATTGAATAAATAAAAAGACGAAAAAATTTATTTCGTTTGATAAGCTAATGAGAAGGAATAAGTGAAGGTTATAGAATGTCAAATTTTGAGAGAGAAAGACTAGAGTTTTATGAAAAGTATATCAGCAATATAGCAAATGAACTAAAGCTTACTCATGGAGATGATATATATCCTGATTTTAGTGTTACAGTAAATGTAGATGATGGATATAGAGAAGCAGATATTATTTTAGAACTGATTATTGAGAACAAGGTAAAAAAGCATTTAGTTTTGATGACTTCAACAATCATTGAAGAAAAGAGAGTATTTATTGAAAATATTGATGACAAAGAAGCAATGCAAAGAGTAAGAATATATGCTTTAAAAGTAAAAAATGGCGCATATTATGGTATAAGTAATGGTAAAGATGTGCATATAAAAGCAATCGATCCGGATATCTTTTTGGATGAAATAAAACCAATAGAGGATTTAAAAACAATACTTGGCATGATAATAAAAGAAGAGAGAAGAATAAAAGAATCAAGTGAATTTATTGATTATTTAAAGGAAAAACATAATGAAATAGAGATTTATATGGAGAAGAGATTAACTCAAAAACTTGAAGAGAAAGAATTCGAGGAAAAAATAAGACAATTTCTAGCACCAATTGGAATGAGTTATAATATAAAAGATGAAATACCAAAAGAAACATTGAAAATGCTTTCTATGCAAGCAACCTATCTTTTAATTGATAAAATATTGTTTTGTTATTTAATTCTAGAAAATAAGGATAACCTAAGAAAGGGATTTGATGATAAAGAGAAATTCGATAGAATTTTTAGTGATTTAAAAAAAGAACCACCTCACTCAGATAAAATCGATACTAATTGGTCAAGAAAATTCTGGAGTTATCTAGAAAATTTATTCAAACTAGTTCAAGAAATAGATTATGAACCAATATTCTCAACGAAAAATTCTCCTTTAAATGAGATTTTATTGGATGATTACCCACAAGCAAGTTTTTACTTAAAGGAATTGATAGAATATCTCTATGGTAAAGAGAAATTATCAAATTTGTTTGATGGTCCACTTTTATCCAAAATTTATGAAGGATTAATTCCATCAGATCTTCGATGGAAATGGGGTCAAATTTATACTCCACCAGAAATAACTCGGTTTATTGCTGAATGGGCTATAAGAAATCCTAATGATTTGGTTCTGGATCCAGCATGTGGTACAGGACGATTCCTTATTTCAGCTTATGAACGGTTAATGAAATTAAAAGGAAAAAGTTTGGACAAAATACACCAGGAATTATTATATCAAATCAGAGGAATTGACATAAATCAATTTCCAGCACATTTGGCAACAATGTCACTTGCAGCTATGAATTTAGAATCAATTACAAGTTATGTTAATATCAATGTTATGGATTTCTTATTATTTTTAGAAGAAGGTCAATCAATTTTTAATCCTGATGAAATAAGGGTACATTTAGCTGGACAAACAGAATTCGGTGAAAAAGGCAAATTAGTTGGACAAACCGCATTTTCTTCAGATATGAAACTAGATGATCCGATTGGTTTAGTAGATGTTATAATTATGAATCCACCTTATACAAGACAAGAAGCTCTAGAAAAAAAATATAAGGATCTTTTTAGGGAAAAAACACTTTCTGGTTTAATACAAACTAAAAAAATAAACTTAAGCAATAGAGCAAGTTATTATTCTTATTTTATAATTCATGGAACTAAATTTCTTAAGAATAATGGTAGATTTGGTATGATTATCCAAAATTCTTGGTTGGATGTAGATTACGGAAAAGACATTCAAAAATTCCTATTAGATTTTTATTGTATTAAAGCTATTATTGGTACTGAAAAACATCGTCTGATACAAACAGCAGATGTGAATACTGTAATTGTTTTACTAGAAAAAGAGTCTAATAAGAAAAAAAGGGAAAATAACTTAGTTAAGTTTGTAAAATTAAAAAAGAACTTAAGTTGGTTTGAAAAAAATTATCAATTTGAAAATTTAATAAATTTAATAGATGAAAATAATAATTTTGTAAATGATGAATTAAGAATTATATCTAAATCTCAAAAAGAACTAGAAGATGAAACAGTTAATAAAAGTGGTAAATGGGGGCAATTTATAAAAGCTCCAGATATTTATTTTAAATTACTTGATAAAGTTGGAAAGAAATTTATTCCTCTTAAAGAAATTACAGAAATCTGCAGAGGCATTACAACAGGAGCTAATGATTTTTTTTATCTACCAAAACCTGGACAATCTAATAAATTCTTTCGTTCAGAAATGGATGAAGAAACAGGCCAACTTTTATTATTTATAAAAAATACCAACATCGAAAAAGTATTTAGAAAACAAGGTTTTGAAATTTCTAAACCAATGTTCAAAATTGAAAAAGAATATTGGATGCATGAAGAGGATATTAAACCAGAGATTGCAAGTAATTATTTTGATTTCATCTATCCCTATAAAAATGAAATTTGGATTCCAAATTATGTAATTACACGTTTGCAAGAAATAGAATCTATTATAGTTAAACCAAAGAATCTAAATCGATTTGTACTTATGATACATAAACAAAAAAAAGAACTTAATTATGGAATTAAGAAATATATAGAATGGGGAGAAACATATAAACCAAGTTCTGGTAAAAAGTATCCTCTACGACCTACATGTAAATCCAGAAATTTATGGTATGATTTAGGAAAACAATCAAAATATGATATCATATTACCTAGATTTAGACATGAAAGAAATTGGAATCCAATTATTTTACATGATATTTATATTGGTGATATAGTACATGTTGCTAAATTTATTGATAAGGATTTTAATAAAGCATTTCTTAATAGTACTATAATAATTTTATTTACAGAAGTATTGGGCAGAATTAATTTGGGTGAAGGATTATTAACAACTTACGGACCAGAATTATATTCATTGCCAGTTATTGATGAGAGTATCAGTTTGGAAGTTAAAGATTTAATAAATCAGAAATTACTAGTATTAAATAAAAGAGAAGTATCATCGATATTTTATGAATTAGGAACTGATGATCCTAACAAATTTGTTTTAAATGAAGTAAAGAAAGATAGAAGGAGTTTAGATTTAATATTTATGGAACAGATATTAGAATTAAACGAAATAGAACAATTAGAAATATATAAAGAAATTATTAGGTTAGTTAGCTCGAGATTGGAAAAAGCTAAAAGTGTGGAGAAGTCATGATAAATAATAATGAAAAGAAATCAGAAAAACAGCAATACAATCTAATTGATAATGTTTTTACTGAATTAAAAGTAAAAGATGCTATCCAAGATATTTTCACAGAAGATGGTATAGTCTATTTGATTGCAGGTTACTTTTCATTTTCTGGTTATAATATTATGAAATATTCAATAAAAGATTTCCTAGAACGAAATAAAAACAATAAAATAATTATAATAATCGGTACAGAACCAAATCAATTTTCAGCAACAATAGCTTTTGATCTTTGGGAAATGAGTGATGGTGAAAATGTTAATTTACTAAAATTTGAAAATCATTTTCTTCACACAAAACATTATGTTCGAGAAAATTTACATCCTATTATTGTTATAGGTTCAGCAAATTTTACACATGAGGGATTAAAAGAAAATCTTGAATTAGTTAGTTACTATAGGGCAAATTCACTTGAAGATTCAATAGCAATTCAACACATAAATTGGTTTAAGCAGTTAATAAGCAAATGTGAAGTGGTAACAGATAATGATTTAGAAATATATCAGAAAATGCGTATTGATGAGACATTTATCGAAGAAATTGATTTTTTAGAAAAATTAGATATATCTATTGAAGAAATCAAACAGAAGCTACTCGAACCCGATCCATATCCTTACTATAAACTAAATCTATTATCACATTATCTAGAAATTGAAGATACATCAAAGAGTACCATTGCAGTTAAATCAAGGATTAAACGATATCCTCATCAAATAATTGCAGGTTCGCAAGCTTATCGAAATCTCAGTTATCATGGTTTTTATTTACTGGCTGATGAAGTAGGTTTAGGCAAATCATTTGAAGCAATATTAGCTTATAAGCAATTAAAATTTACAAAGAAGGTAAATAGAGCGATTATTGTTTGTAGAAGTTCTGCAATGAGTGATTGGGAGGAAGTATTAGAGAAATTCTACGAAAAACCATTCTTACTTACATCTTCTAGTAAACAATTATTAAAAGAAAAAGGTTTTTCAGAAAGGGATATTTGGAAAAAAAGTAATTTATTGATTTGTACTCATCAAATGTTTCGCCAAGCTTTGGAGGGTAACAAAACAAATGACAATGATTGGGATTTAATTATTTTAGATGAAGCACATGTTGTCAAGAATGATTCAAGTAAAATACATCAATTAATTAAAAACTGCAATGTTCCCTATAAATTATTTTTAACAGCAACACCAGTTCAAAATGATGAGAAAGATTTCTATAATATTTTTGAAGCAATGAATAGAGGTTTTTTAGGGATAAATTATTCCACTTATAAAGAAACTGGCGAAAGAGTTTTACAAGAAATGTTGCAGGGAGAAAATGAAAGTCTTTTAACAAGATATCTAAGAGAAGATATCCCTTATATGAAAATTCCTCCACGAAAAGTTAAAGATATATTCATAACGTTATCAACTGAAGAACTAGATATCTATAAGACATTTCTTGAATTTTTATCTGATCTTGTTAATAGAAATCCTACAGCTCCTTTGCAATTTGTTTCAACTATTTATCAGAAAATTGCTGCTAGTAGCTGGTTTTCTTTAGAAGTTTCCATGAAAAGATTGCGAAGAAAATATCTTGATAGTAAAACAAAGCAATTGACCTTAACAGATTTTGAATCTACATTTGAAGGAGATATTGAATCATTTCTAAATGAACACAGACAAGAATATTATGATATTGATATTGATCTACTAAATCTACTAATAAGCAAAATTGAAAAATCATCTTATGATTCTAAAATAGATAATTTAATCAATTCAATATCTGAGATATTAGAAAAAGATGATAGAATAGTTATTTTTACACAATATAAAACTAATATAATATCTAAAACAAAAATCAGTGAGAAAACGATTAGAAAGAATCTACTTAAACATCTGAAAGAATCAGAAAGAATTACTTGCCCAATCTATTCTTATCATGGTGATTTGAACAGTTCAGAGAGGTATAATATTAGAAAGAGTTTTAAAAGAACTGGGGGGATTTTTCTATCCACAGCAGCAGGGGCAGAGAGTATAAATTTACAACATTGTAATACTATGATTAATTTTGATATTCCTTGGAATCCTGCTAGAATTGAGCAAAGGATAGGCAGAATCCAAAGACTAGGACAAAAACAAGATGAAATCTTAGTTTTTAATTTTATTTTAAGCGATACATTAGATGAATCAATTTATAGACGAATAATTCAGAAATTTAACATATTACAAGAAAAATTTGGTTCTTCTGAAGGTGTTACAGAATTACAAACACTTGATGCCATCGAATCAGGAAGCTTTGAAAATGTTGAACCTACTTCAGCCATACTTGTTAGAGCACTACAAGAAAGAAGAAAAGCAGATGACATTACAGCTTATTTCGAAAAAGCTTTAATCAAAAGAGAAAAGGAAATGCAAATATTAAAAGATCAAATGAAAGAAAGATTGGAAGATTTTGACAAAAGAATAAAAATCCTATTTACAAAAGAAAAGAGTGATCATTCAAAAATAGAACAAGAAATAAAAGAATTAAGTCTTGAATATAAAAACATCTTAAAAAGCTATTTGCTTTTTCTTAGATTTACTGAAAATATTGATATTGAATTCAATGAGGATGAAGTAATATTATCAGGCAATCCTGAATTATTAGGTGATAATAATATCCGAGTGGCAATTGATGGTGAAACTTCTATTTATGAAGATATTCCTTTATTAAGCCCGTCCTCAGCACCATTGAGTAATCTTCTATCATTAACAAAAAAATCATTTTCTTTATCTTTTGTAAAGTTTGATGAGGGAATTATTTTTGATTACCTAATAAAAATTCAATCACCCATAAATACGATTCAAAAAGTTATTCGCATAAAATCAAATAAGAAGATAAATGAAGTTTTATACAATTATCCTGCACAAATCCAAGCAATAGATGATGAAACCTCTTTTTCACAGAGATATTTACTTAATCGCTTAAAGAGTACCTATGGAATAGTTGAGAAAATAGTACAGCAAGAATTCAATAAAGAAAAAGAAATATTATGTTCATATATATTATCAGAAAAATCACGTCTTCTAAAAAAGAAATCTGAAGAAATTCGAGAAGAGATAAGGAAAAAGGTTGAAGAACCACTTAGATTACAAATAAAAAAAGTTGAATCTTACAAGAAGAAATTTGTTTCTAATGAAATTACAAGAAAGGAATTAGAAAGTGCAAAAGTTGAATTAAATAAAAGAAAAAATGAAGAACAAAATAAGAAAAAGAAAATTAGAAAGGATTTTGATGATAAATATGATGAATTGATTAAAAAAGTTGAAGAAAAAGAAAATGAATGCAAATTTAATATAAAACTACTTTCTATTTGTGTAATGAAATAATCATTATTTAATTAATATAATTCATTTGTTATTCTTGGTTATTTTTCTATTTAGAAATAGTTTTCTAATTAAAACAAATAAATTATTCATATTTTTAGATAATTTTAATCATCTAGTTTATACTTTCCATTTCTTTGTAAGCTTTATTGACAGAATCACAATAAAAAACATTTTCTTTAAGCTGTTTGGTTATTATTGCCAATTCTCTCATAAAATCCTTGTATTTCGGATTGTTTTAAGTAGAAATTCATTTCTTTTGTCAGATGCTTATCTAATTGCTTTCTGAACCTATCTATTCTTTGCTATTACTTCCTGCTACTTACTAGCATTACCT
>Ga0307376_10005595_pt1 | contig 11287 bp, 9 predicted proteins | sample TR2MG_FD_202536 | JGI IMG/M metagenome (GOLD analysis project Ga0307376, IMG submission 202536) | Soil microbial communities from Risofladan, Vaasa, Finland - TR-2 | ecosystem: Environmental > Terrestrial > Soil > Coastal area > Acid sulfate soil | place: Finland: Risofladan, Vaasa | collected... | reverse complement strand
GTCGCCAATTGAAGTTCTTCAATTTCAAATTCTCCATTAATAAATTTATAATGTCCTTTCTTTATTTTTGAAACCTTTCCCGAGGTATTTTTGTTGCTTGGAGGATTTTCAAATGCGAAAATTTCATAAGGTCGATTTGTGCCCGGATATTTTCCGATAATAACAGCGAAATCTCGTCCGGCTGCTTTAGCTGCGTAATAGTCTGCTTCAAGTACTTTTGGTCTTTTTGGGGCGTTTGTTTCTTTAAATTCTTCATTTACTTCTTTTTTGTTCTTTGATAATAAAACTCCTGTTCTTGAACCTTCCCTGTAAATTGTACATCCTTTACATCCAGCCTTCCAAGCGGCAAAATAAATATCATTTACTTCTTCTAATGTAATTTTTTCTGGTAAATTATGTGTAACTGAAATAGAATGGTCAATCCACTTTTGAATTATTCCCTGCATTTTTACTTTTTCAAGATAATCAATATTATGAGATTCAGATCCAGCCCACGGGGAGGTTAAAATTAATTCATTTAAAATTTCATCTTCCAATTCCGTTAAATATTTCTCAGCTTCAAAAAATAACATTTTATTGGATATTGAATACCAATTTATGAACTCATAATGAAAAACATTATACTCTTCCCAGCTATCACCATTTTCATCTACAAAATCAACATGAACTTCTGGATCATTAGGATTTACTTTCTTCCTTCTTTTTGAACTTATTTTAAATACTGGTTCTATTCCTGAAGTTGTTCTAGCTTCAATTGCTAATGTTCCGGTAGGTGCAATAGAAAGTAATGCAATATTTCTTCTTCCTTTCTTAACATACCTATCATATTCTTCGTTGCTAAAGTTATTTGAGATAACTCTATTTAAGAATGGATTATTTGCTTCTTTATTATAATCCCAGATTGGAAATGCTCCTCTTTCTTCTGCAAGGTTTACAGTTTCTTTATAACAAGAAACTGCTATAGTTTCAAATAATTTATTTATAAGTTTTGTTGCTTTTTGAGAACCATATTGAATTCCTAATTTAGCTAACATATCTCCTAAACCAAGAACACCAATTCCTGTTCTCCTTCCTTTTCTAAGAACATCGAGAACAGTTTCCCAAGTTTCTAATTCAACTCGTTTAATATTTTCAGGTTCTGGATCAGATTTAATTTTTTTAATTATTTGTAATACTTTTTCTTCCTCTAATGATACAATATCATCCATTACTCTTTGAGCAAATCTAGCTGTTTTTTCTAAAAGTTCCCAATCAACTTTGGCTGTCGTTTTATATGGTTTTGAAACCATATTTGAAAGGTTAATAGATCCCAAACGACAAGAGTCGAAAGATGATAATGGAACTTCACCACATGGATTAGTACCCTTTGTAACAAAACCATCTTCTCCATAACAATCTGCAGGAGATTCATTTATGATATTATCCCAGAACAAAAGTCCGGGTTCAGCATTCTTATGAGCTTGTTGAATTATTGTGTTCCATAATTCTTTAGCTCTTATTTTTTTGATATAAGTACCATCTTCTCTTTTGAACAATTTATTATAATTGATTTGTTCATGAACTTTAGGTTGTTTTGGAAGTGTAGGCCATGAAAGATAATAATCCTGATCAGTTTCAACTGATTTCATAAATTCACTGGTTATCTTTAGAGACACGTTTGCACCCGTAACCTTGGTAAGATCATTTTTTTTGGTTGCAAATTCAGGAGAATCTGGATGATTTATATGCATACTTATCATTAAAGCACCTCTCCTGCCATCCTGGGCAACTTCTCTTGTTGTAGCTGAATATCTATCCATAAAAGAAGGTGCACCTGTCGAAGATTGGGCACTATTATTAACTGAAGATGCTGTAGGTCTTAGATTTTCTAAAGTGACACCAACGCCACCACGGCGCTTCATAAGCTGAGCCATGGTTTCATCAATGTGAAAAATTCCTCCATAAGAATCTGCTCCATTATCTATAAAAAAGCAATTCCCTAAAGAGGATATTTGATGTTCATTTCCGAGACCAAATAAAATTGAGCCTCCAAATATGAAGTTTTTAAAATTTTCTAAGTTGTTGTGTATTTCGTCGTAGGTGAGGGGGTTTGGAAATTCTGATTCCTTTCTGTGTATTTCTTTTGTTATTCGATATATTGTATCTTTAGGTGATTTTTCAATGTAATGTCCATTTTCTTTAAGTGCATATTTGTTAATCCAGACGTTGGCAGCCAGAGTATCTTGATTAAAATAAGATAACGCTGACTCCTTAAGCTGATCAACCTCAAAAGTTTCATTGATCATATAAAAATATGTTTATTTTAGGTTGCGTAAATTTTTCTATTTATTAATGCTTAATTTAACTTAACGGGAAATTTTATATAGATTGAGCTAACCTCTTTGCTTTGATTTTCTTGAGCTCATCAGCCTCTTTATCAGCTTGTTGAGAGGTGTGTTTTGCTACCTTTCTTTGGTTATAAAAATCCGATAAGATGGCGGGAATTAAAGGTTCAAAAGATGCATCAAATACTGCACCACTTGCACATTTAATTTGTTTTGAATTAGGTTCGAAAAGTTTATCTTTAGTGATAAAATTCTCAATTGATATCATGAATTGTCTCATGATGGAAGGATATAGAGAAGCAAAGTCAAATGACGCTACCCATCCATATAAATCTGGAATTGGTTCGAAAACAAATGCTCCTTCAAAACTTTCTCTTTCCTTTCTTCCAAAGTTTTTTGGAAATACTTGTTTTCTTTTATATGCATATCTTGTTAAGGTTGCTTCCAACATGGCAATAGGTGAAAAGGCACTCATTGCCTCGACTCTTGTAATATTTCCTAAACCTAAGAATGTTGACATTGTTTTGAGTTTTTCATCCATTAGTTCAACTAAAACTGAGTCAATAGCATTGTAGAAAATATATTGAACATAATCATTATTATACATTTCCTGGAAGGTGCCCGGATATTTTACCTTCTTAATTCCTAAAGCTGCCTCTGCCACAAAGTCAAGAGTATTATTTTCTTTGACATCAATTGTTCTATCCCATTTCACATAAATTGCTAAATAGTCAACAATAAGTTTATGAAAAGGCAACATTATTAATTTTGTTTTGCCTCTATCTTTTATTTTATGTTCATACCATTGATTTGTTGGAGACATCCATGATATATCCATTCCTAATCTTTTTGTACAACGATTATAAATGTAAAGCCAGTCGTAACCCCAAAAGTTCCAACCAGTAATTAAAGGAGCATGTCTTGCATAATTATATAAGAAATCATATAACATATCTGATTCATTATTATATTGTTTATAAATGAATCTATATTCTTTTCCTAATTTTTTTACGTGCTTATTTATATCATCTTCAATTTTTTGACATTCTTCTCCACTGAGCGGTTTTAAACCAAATACAAAACAATTTGGGTAACTTACCCAAGATATTGAATTTATTCTATTTTTTGCATCATCTGGAAATGGAAAACCATCATCTGTAACATCAACCTCTATATCACAGAAAAATGGGTTTGGCATATTAGCTTCAAATAACTGTTTGGTAGTATCTTCTCCAGCATCCATAAAAAACTCCTGGATTCTGTGTTTATTTAAAAATTGGGCAGGAACTTTTGTTACATCCTTCCCATCCCAAGATCGTATTCCTGGAATTGCTCTGCTTTTTTGTTTAGAATAAACATAATTAAATTGGTGGTTAGAAGGAACATTAAATTGTTGATAAGAAATATTTCCTTCTTTATTTACATGAGATATAATTAATTTCCCCTGTCTTTGTTCTATATTGACTATCATAACATTATTTTAAATTTATATCGCTGAAGATAAAAAAGGTTCAACGTTGAATGTTAAACCTTTTTAAGTTAATATGAAATTAAAATTGAAATTTATACATCACTAGCCAAATCTAAATATTTCTTCTTTAAATATTCTGCATCAAAATGTGCGGAAAAATTGGTTTGCTTAGAATTAGCCTTGAAGTGGTCATTGAGTTCTTCGACTGATTCGAAAACAGGAATGCCTTCTTTTTCAGCTAGGGCAGTTTCTTTATCGGCTCCACTACTTGGAATTTCTCTCCCATCTTTATCGACAGGTCTTAAACGTAAAACTGCATCACAGCATTTAAGAAATACAAAATCTTTATCAAGCCAATCATTTTCTGGTCGAGGTCTATATAAAGATTGAAAATGATCTAATAGAGGTGGATAAGGGTAATATCCCTGATTCATTAATTCATCGGCCACATCTATTTGCAATTTTACCATTTCTGATTGCCAACCATTAGAATAAGGACTTGCTATGTAAACTTTTATTTCTTCTTTCATGAATTTAAGGGTTTTTTATCTTCTGGTTCTGGACCATCAATTATTCCCAAGTCCTTTAAAGTACTTAATGCTAAAAAATACACTGATGTATTGTTCCACCCTCCCATATCTTTCTGGGGATACATTACTTGATCAACCATTTGTTGAAGAGTATTCAATGAAATGTTATTTCCATCATACTCCTTTTCTAATTCGGCAATTCTTTTTAAATTTAATTTCATTATTCCTTTGTTTTAGTTTCTTCTTTTTTATCTGTGCTCCCAAATCCTCCCGCACCTCTATCATTTTTAAGTCCTTTATAAAATTCATCTTCACCTAGAGAAACAGGTTCACCTGGTTTTCCGGGACCTGGATATACATAAAGAGATATTTCTGTTTCTACTTTAGAAAAGAACACAGGGGTTTCTACGAATTGAAGAATTTTATCTCCTTCATAAATTCTAACAACTTTTGTAGAGGTATTAATAAGACTAAGATGAATTTCTCCTTTATATGTATAATCTACCACTTGAGCTCCAAAAACTAAACCTCTTTTAGTTGCAACCCCAGATTTATTTGCTGCGATTAAAGCTCTTCCAGGTTCAGCCATTCTTGATTTAATTCCAGATGGAATCATTACTCTAGCACCTGGAGCTAAAAGAAAATAATTTTTTCCAGTTTCTTCATTAAATTTAAATAATGTATCATTATGATCATTTAAATCCCATTTAACATCAGCACTTGAATTTCCAGTGAAAGTTAAAGTTCCTGCATTAGTGGCACCCACTAATGATGAATATCCTGAACAATCGGATAATTTTTCAAACACATCTGGATTTTTTTCCTTTAAATCTTTAATAAATTGTGGAGTGAATACAGGAACATAGAAATCTATTCCTGCATCAAATTCGTAAGCCCTTGAAGGTGGTTTAACCTCTCTTACAGATAAAAATTTTATTGATTTTTGTGACATAATTATAAGTTTAGATATTATATCACATAACCGAGTTAAGGTTTTGTTAAATGTATGGCTCTATTGAATTAGATACAATCTTTTTTGATAGAATAGATTCTACCATATCATCGGCTGTAACTTGAACTGGTTTTAGAGTAACTCTTGGTAAATCTTTGCCGTCGGCATATATAGTAAGCTCCTCATCATCTTTATGAAATTTCTTAATGGTGTTTTCATCATTTTTACCAACTTCATCCCACTCAAGTTCAATAATTTTATCTACAATTTCATTGATATCGCCTTTTAAATAAACCCTGTGTTTTCCGGATGGGCCTGCCTTATAAATAAATGGAATTCCAAGATCTTTTAAAAGTTTTTTGGCTTTTGAATCTTTTAATGTTTCCTGTTCTGCAGGCGTTTCCCCTTCATCTATTTTTTTACCTTTTCTTTTTTCTAAGTGATGAACTGGAACATGTTCAGCAGCTTTAGCATATTGGTCTAATGTAGGAAGTCTAAATTCAGGTTCAGGGGCTTCCTCAAAAGTTTCTTGTTTAACAGTATTTGTTCTAGAATCACCTTTTTTAAATGTTTGTGGCACTCCCATCTTTTTTGCCATCATAGCACCTATTTTATCATAAGGATTTAAATTGTTTTCTTTAATAGCTCCCTTTTTGGCTTCTTTTTCTCTTTTCTTTTTTTCTTTTTCAGTTTCAATTTTTCCATTTTGATCATATATTGGTCCGTCCCCGAACTTATCTCCTGAACCTATTGCATCAGGAGAAGTTTGTTGAGCTCCGGTCATAGCAGCCGTTTGAGCGGGTTGGGCACTTCCAACACCAGGTACATTAACTAATGTTGCTCCAGGAGCAGAAACTCCACCCATAGCATCTTCATCTAAGGTTTCTTTTACAAATTTTATCATTATGATATTTTATTTTATATATTCTTATATGCTCTTACATAGTCAACTAAAAACTCAGAATAATAATCTTCTTCATCTCTACTTATATTATGATCGTCCATGCCATGATTTACCAATAACTGCATGTTTGCTTGATCATTAAACCACTTATCTAAAATTTCTTTTCTGGAATACTGAAATATTTTGACACCATCAGTAAAACATTCTACTTTTTTAGAAGACCATTTTAAAGTAAATTCATGAAATGCATCTTTGTTCTTTATAGTATCAATTCTAACACCAAAACCACCTATACTACCTCTTGTCCCAGGCTGATCATTTTTCCCATAATGAATGTTGATTTCTTGAATACCTGCATCTTTTCCATCTTTTCTACCATATAATTCGAATATGTCTATTTCTGGAGGCCATCCATTACCATACATCCACCAAGCTGGCCAAACTCCCCTATCATAAGGAATTGTACACCTACATTCAAATTGTCCGTGTTGTTGTCTAAATGAACGGGCTGTAGATATTAAACTATTCTCAAATGGTATTGTAACAGGATTTCCAGTTATATGATCATCAGGAAAGGTCTTCGGATTATATTTTAAGGTGAATCTTGCACATGATGTGCCCTCAACTAATTCCGGCGGACCGTAATATTGAATATTTTTACGAGGATGGAATGGTCCCCAATCTTCCCCAATTAACCATTTTCTATTTTGTGGTTTAGTTCCCCATGATACTTCATCAAATTCATCAACGAAAGTCAAATCTAAACCTTCTTTATTTTCTGGGGAGGCATTTTTTAATTTCCATTTGAAAATTTTACGGTAACTCCAAAACCTTGCTTTATAGAATTTGTTAGCGATAAAATCTCCTAACGTCATTCTTCTTACGATAATTTGTTTCATATGCTCCAATCTACTAATTTTGTTTTTATTCCTGCAATTTTTCCTGCAAGATTAACGTTATCTTCACTGTCATCAAAGAAATATACTTCATCACCATATATAGAAACTAAAGCTTCTAATACTTTTTGTTTTTCTCCAGGTGTATCAACTCTTTCACCATCATCCCTTCCAACTGTAAATACTCGTTTTAAAGGAATATCTATATCATTTCTTTTTAATAGAGTATGGATAGGTTGCTGAGAAGCACCCGATCTGGCGGTTAAAATATAAATGTCAATATCATTATTTCCTAATTTATTACCCATCGAAATCCTTTTTAAAAGAGGCCACATTTTATATGGTGTTGCATCTAAAATAACGCGAGGATCGGTGAAATCACTCATGTCAAATTTTTCTTCCTTTGTTGGGCGATAAGTATTATATTCTTCAGGAGTTAATGATTTAACTCTTTTTCCATTTACATTCACATGTATCTTTGCTGTTGTTTTGACTAGAGTATCGTCAAAATCAAAAACATAAGCTTTCTTTTTAACTGTGCGAGCTCGCATTCGTATAGTTTATTTTATTTATTCATAAAAAAAGGGAGAACTAAGTCTCCCCTTTTATTTTTTATTTTATAAAATTTATTATCTCTTATCCATTAGTTGCTTAAATGCGTCCATTGCTTTAAATATAGATGCAGAATCTTCATCATCACCAAATGATTGTAAATCTCCTGCCATGTTATCTATTACACACCATCCCCAATCTTCAGAACTTCCTCCAATTGATTCAATCTGTCCAGGTTCCATGTACGCAAGATGATATGCATCATTTCCTCCACCAACTATGGCGTCGTGATCTATACCAGCATGAGTTTCTTGAAAATAGATGTTAACATCATATCCGTCATCTTTTAATTCGCTTGCAATAGATTCTAAAGTTTCACCTTGATCATCAGGAGTATTATAACCACCAAGACTTACAGAACCATACTCATTTACTTTTTTCTTAGCATCACCTTTAGTTTTAGTAACATTAGCAGGTTTGTCACCAGCTTCTTTATTACGTTTCTTTTCAAAATTTTCCATACCAGTTACTGATTCTTCAACTTCTTCATCTTCCTTTTCGTCGTCATCACCTTCAGCTTCCTCTTCGGCTTCCTCTTCAGGAGTTTCTTCTGCTTCATGTTCTTCTGATTCATCTTCAGGAGTTTCTTCGATATCTTCAAGACCATCAAAACTGATTTCGTCTTCATCACCTTCATCACCTTCAAATTCAAGGGTTCCACCAAACATTTCTTCAGTATCTACACCTTTTTCTTCTAACCAAGCTAATAATTCTTTTGCGTATTCTGCAGGAACTCTAATTTGTGATTCACCACCAACTTCAACTTCGTCTTCAGCAGGAACTTCTCCTAAATCTTCAACTTCGTCTTCAGCAGGAACTTCTCCTAAATCTTCTTCCTCGCCTTCAACTTCTTCATTACCATCAGCATCAACTTCAACAGGTAATTCTTCTACATCATCCATTGCAAGTTCATCTTCATCATCATCTTCAGTAAGATTTGGCCACATTTCATCTTCTTGTTGTTCCATTCCAGTTACAGATTCTTCAACTTCTTCTTCACCTTCAAAATCTCCACCTAAATCAAGATCAAAATCATCCATTTCATCTTCAACAGGTTCTTCATCTTCTAAATCATCTTCAGCAGGAACTTCTCCTAAATCATCTTCAGCAGGAACTTCTCCTAAATCATCCATTTCATCACCACTGTCAACATCAGCTTCCATTCCAACTTCGGAAGCTTCAATACCTAATTCACCTAGTTCTTCAAGTGCTGCGGCAACATCTTCAACTGTTATTATAAATTCAGAAACTTCAACTCTGTCATCATCCATAACTTCTTCATCTTCAACTTCATCTTCAACTTCTTCTGTAGATTCTTCATCTTCAACTTCATCAGAAACTTCTTCTTCAGCATCTTCAACTTCAGCGTCAGCATCTTCTTCAGCATCATCTATAATTTCATCTTCTTCTTCATCTTCAGTTAAATTAGCAGGACTATCTCCAGCTTCTGCATCACGTTTCTTTTCAAAGTTTTCCATTCCTGTTACAGATTCGTCAACTTCTTCATTTACAGTTTTTGCTCTTTTGGCTCTAATTTGTTCAACTAGTTTGTTAATACGATCTTCACGAGTTTCTTCATGACAAGTTTCTTCAACTTCTTCATCTTCTTCCTCTATTTTTTCTTCACCTTTACTTTCCTTACCATATTTTTTGAAACCAGGCTTACTTATCCACTTAGCGGCTTTGTCATCAGCTTTGTCTTTTTTCTTTTCGGATAAAGATCCAACAACAGGCGTTGGTCGTAAAGTTTTAACTAATTTTTCTCCGAGTTTTGAAAGTTTATAAGTAGTTACCCCACCCTTACTTTCGGTAATGAAGAATTTTCCATTTCTTTTAAGCCACATATTAGTAGCTGCGGGTTTCTGATTACCCTCGTTAAGTCCAGCAATGAACTTCTTAAGTTCTGTTCTGGTAACTTTTTTGTTTTCTAAGACATAAGATAGAACTTGATTTCTTAATGGGGCTCTAGAGCCTACAACAACAGCTTCTTTATCACCGTATTGTCTGGTGAGGGTTATTGATTTATTCTCATTAAGATACTGATCTAAACTAGTCGGTACATAATTTTGTTTCATAACATTAATTGTTTATTTTTTAATCTATATATTCATTTGTTTATAATACTTTTGGACACTCACTATAACATTAATCTTATATATGCATTCCGGTAATTCCACCCTCTTCATCTAATTCTCCTGGTGGGGTTTCTTCCACATAATCATTATATTCTGCATCGTCAATAACCTCTACCGAGTCATAGGTTTTCTTAAGGAAATCAATTATGTCAATTAAATCATAATCGGAATCATAAGAAATATCATCAAAATTATCACTTTCTCCAGCTTTTACTTCTCCAAACCAATCTCCGTCGGTACTTTCTTTAAATATTTTTGCAATAAACCAATCATTTTCTTTTTCATATATTTTGATATAATGGATGTAGTTTTCTCCTAAAAAATCTTCAGTTTTTTTTTCAACTTCTGCTTCGTTTAAATAAAAATTTTCTTTAGACATTGGGTTATTTTCATACATAGATGCTGGATCATAAAATTCTCCATCATCTGGTTCTTGGTGAACTCCACCTGCAGGGTCTACCCAAAGTCCATCCACTTCACAATCATTACAAACTCCCTGAGATCCTCTTTCATTTGGATCATTTCTTTTTACAGGTTTTCCGCACCCTGGACAGTTCCAATCTTCCATATTTACTTCAATTAATTGATTGATTTTCTCATAATCAGGATTTTCAGATTGCATTAACACTACTATATGATCTTCTAATAACTCTAAATTATTGAATTCACTTTGTAATAAAGATTCTGAAGAATTTCCTGTAGGAGTAACAGGAGTTTGGGCTGCGGATGACTGGGCTTGAGCTTCAGCAGCCTGGTCTGCAGCTTGTTGATTCATTTGTTCTTGTTTAGCAGTTTCTTTTGCATTTTTTTGCATTGTACGAGCATTTTCTTCCTGTGCCTGCACCATCATTTTTTGTATTTGAGCCTTCCTTTTATTAATAAGCATAATTTTATTGGTAAGATTTTGTAATTTTAAATCTTCCTTATTTAATGCTATCTGCAACTGACCAAGTTTTTGAGCTATATCTGCATTTGCAGGCGGGAGAGATGTTGCTGAAATATCTTCTTCATGCAAAGTTTCTTTGACTCTCCAATCATTTACTATTTTTTTCATATTTAAAATTATTTTATCTCTGGATATTTTGTTGGTTCAAATTGATTAATAACAGCCCCTTCCCAACTTCTATATTCATTAACTATACTATCATAGAAGCTATGAATAGGTTTAGGTGTTTGATCCATGAAATATGTTCCATTTCCATCTTCTATTGATCTGTATGCCGATATGTCATCTTTATTTTTCATTTCTCCAATGTTAAATTCATCAAGGACATTTAATTTTCCACCCATTATTTCTTCTTCATAAAATAATTGTAGTGTCATTTCTGATTTTTTTCCCATATCTGTAAATACAATCAAAGGTTCATAATGAGGTCTTGCAAATTGGAAAATTTCTCTTAAACTCCAAGAATTTAACATCATAAATGAAGGAATTAAGCTTTTGTTAAAGTTTGATAAGGATC
>Ga0307376_10005593_pt1 | contig 11289 bp, 12 predicted proteins | sample TR2MG_FD_202536 | JGI IMG/M metagenome (GOLD analysis project Ga0307376, IMG submission 202536) | Soil microbial communities from Risofladan, Vaasa, Finland - TR-2 | ecosystem: Environmental > Terrestrial > Soil > Coastal area > Acid sulfate soil | place: Finland: Risofladan, Vaasa | collected... | reverse complement strand
GAACCGTCCAAAAAGCCGCTTAAATATGGGAATTAAATGGCAACGTTGTCCAGTTACATCACGGAAGTCAGAAGACTTTTGCATGATGCGAACGGAAATTTTTATTCCGACTCTGAACTAACCGATTACATCAATTCGGCTAGGGAACGTGTTGTCCGTGATACTGGTTGCCTCCGCACTATCCAAATTACTCAAACACCGCTTGCACCAGTAGCTTCTGCTGTGCAACCTGTGCCTTGGACTGCTGATACCGCAGTCACGCTTGGAACCTATCTTTTTTCCAACATCTTCATTTACCAAGTAACTACGGCTGGCACAACTGGTACTGACGCGCCTAGTTATCCTGCGTATGGTGGCCTTTATCCTCCTAGCACACCGTTTGCTAGCGGAACTGCCATGCTGACTTATGTTGGCAATGTAGAGAATATGAACTATGTTGCGTTGCCACAAGGCTTGCTGACGCTGGATATAGTTAATATCAATCTTTACTGGGGAAACAGCCGTGTTCCTCTGCAATATTTGCCTTGGACACAATTTAACGCGCAGTTGCGTTACTGGCAAAACTACATTGGTCGGCCTGTTGCGTTCTCTATTTTTGGTCAATCAAAAATTTATCTCTCTCCTGTGCCAGATCAGGTTTATACCGTTGAGATTGATTCGGTGATTCTGCCTACGCCATTAGTTAATGCGGCAACCGTAGATGAAATTATTGATCCTTACACAAACCCTGTTGCTTTTTATGCGGCATACAAAGCCAAGTTTAAAGAACAAAGTTATGGAGAGGCTGAGATTTACAAGCAGGAATATGTCAAACAAGTTCAGGCTGTTTTGGCAACGGTAATGACGCGCCGGATACCTGATCCTTACAGCACTCCGTTTTAATCATGGCTGCGGCTGAACAGAAAAAGTCGTACCAGGTTGTCAAACAATTTCGTGGCGTAAACACGAAGGCAAACCGTACTGCGATTGATGAAAACGAATTTGCGTGGCTAGAAAATGCCATGCCTATTGGTTATGCCAATCTTAAAATAACGCCCTACAGCAGTAATACCGCCGTTAGCTTTGCCAATGTTGCAACAGGCTTATATGCAGCCAACATCATCAATAATGATTATGCTTTGGCGTTTCAAGAAGATGGAAGTTGTGAAGCAGTAGATATTATTTCTAATACCACATCCAATGTGGCTATTGCTGGCACATTTTCTAATTCTGGAATCAACACTACACAATGGAAAAGTGAGCGCGTTCTTATCAGCGATAAGGACAAAGGCATTTTTTCTTGGGATGGCACTAATATTGTAGCTATTGGCGCGGTAGGATCAATAGGAATTGTTAATGGTGGTTCTGGATTTACCAGTACGCCAGCCGTAACTATTTCTTCGCCTAATCAAACTGGCGGTATCCAGGCTGAAGCAGAAGCCATTATTACGGCTAATGCGGTAAGTTCCATCATATTGACTGAGGGCGGTAGCGGCTACACATCACCCCCAACAATTACGATTACAGGTGGTGGTGGCGCTAATGCCAATGCTGTATGCAGCCTTGTAACGTTTGCTACTGGCACTGTCTCTGTCATAGTGACTAATGGCGGTACGGGTTATACCAACGTTGCAAATACCGTAGTCACTATTGCTGGCGGCGGTGGAGCAAATGCAGCAGGTCAGGCTATTCTTTCTGGCGGTCAGCTAATCAATGTCATCATGACCAATGCTGGAAGTGGCTACACCAATGCTTCCAACATTACGGTAACGATTACAGGCGGGGGAGGTAGCAATGCTACTGCAAGGGCAGTTATCAATGCTGATCCGCTTGTTGGCATTCAAACGTTTAGCGGCAGAACCTGGGTGGCTCAAGGAAGGACTGTTTCATATACTGCTGCTGGTACTTACAATGATTTTACAAGCGTTTCTGCTGGCTCACTTACTCTGACTGACAATACGTTGCATAGCAATATTGTGCAATTATTGTCAGCAAATAACTTTTTGTACATTTTTGGTGAAGACAGTATCAACGTATTCTCTGATGTTCGCGTCACAAATACTGGCGTTACCATCTTTACCAATACTAACGTTTCTGCGTCTGTAGGAACGCGACTGCCTTACGCTATTTTTCCGTACTTCCGTTCCGTACTTTTTATGAACGAATACGGTGTGTATGCGCTGGTGGGTTCCACAACGTCTAAGTTGTCTGACGCGCTAGATGGCGTATTCCCTGACATTGATTTCACAACGGCAATTGTTACTGCCGGTCAGGTGTTGCTAAATAATATTTTGTGTGCGGGTTTTAATATCCGTTACAACGATAACGGTACTTATCGTTATCTCCAGGCTGTTTTCTTTGAGCGTAAATGGTTTTTTACAAACCAGCGCACAGATTTAAAGTTGGTCATGTCTATCCCGTCAGATGGCAAGATCAAAATGTTTGGAACAAATGGTTCTGGGCTTTATCAGCTTTACAATGATTCATTATCTGCGGTAAGCAGCATTATTCAATCTCCATTGCAAGCAATGGGTGATCCTATTCGCACTAAGCAAGCATTAAAGATTGGTATTGAGGCTACTGTTTCAAATACTGCTTTATTAAATGTGACGGTAGATAGCGAAAGTAATGCTAGTCCTGTTTATGTTCTTGGTAATTTTGTAAGTTGGACTAATAATTTTGGGTCAACAATTTCTTGGACGAATAATTCTAGTTCAGTAATAACATGGGTTGGTGGTTTAGGGTATACATTATTTAAAACAGACGCGCAGCAGTGGGGTAAATATCTTGGTATGACCGTAACTTCCAATTCATCAGGTATGGTCATCAACGGTTTTGAGTATGAACATGAATTGAGAGTGAGGTTTTAAATGACAGTTCCTTATGCCTTTGGAAGCGCGACAACTTCTATTCCTTTATCGGAACTAGACGCTAATTTTAATACGCCTATTACTATTGGTAACACGGCAGTTCAGCTAGGAAATACAGTAACGACATTAAACAACATGACGTTGGCGAATGCTACTGTTAGTAGCGGTAATGTTACGGTAACTTCTGCAAGTTTAAGCGGCAACCTGACCTTCACCGGCACAGGCAACCGCATCACTGGTGACTTCAGCAATGCGACTAAGACAAGTCGTGTGTCTTTTCAGTCAAGCACGACTGATGGCGCAACTGTTGTTCAATTAATCCCTAATGGAACTTCAACATCTTCACAAGTTGCAGCTTATGGCGGTTCGGATATTGATAATACTTCAGTTGGACAGTTAACAAACAACGGCACAGAAGTTCGTGTTGCGTCAGGCATTTTTGGCACAGGCACTTACCTGCCAATGACGTTCTTTACCGGAGGCTCCGAGGTAATGCGGATTGATACGTCGGGGAATGTGGGGATTGGGACGAGTTCGCCAAGTTATCGTCTTGAAGTCAAAGGGCCGTCTGCTACTGCGGGTCAATTAAGCATACATGATGGCACTGGAGACACAACTGTTTCTGGGGTAACAGCGGCTTCATTATTGTTCCAAGCAAGAGACTCAAGCGTCAGAACTATTGCTGAAATTGATGCTGTAAACACCACCGCCAATGGTACTGGTGGCGCAATGGTATTCCAAACCCGCATTTCAGATACTCTTGCAGAACGCGCCCGTATCGACTCCAGCGGTAATTTGCTGGTGGGGACGACTACATCACAAGGGCGGCTTACTGTGCAAACAACAACCGCCACCGCCGGAACGCGCATGGTGGCGTTTTCGGATTCTAATGGCCGGTTTTCTGGATTTTATGAAGGCGCAGATGGCACAACTTTTAATGCTGCAAATACTGTTTTAGGAGTTAGAAGCACTACGGGTACTGGAAGATCAATCAACGCTTCTGGAACAGTAAATGCTAGCGGTACAGATTACGCCGAATACATGACCAAGGCTGGTGACTTTGTTGTTGCCAAGGGCGATGTTGTCGGCATTAACCAGCAAGGGCTGATTACCAACGTGTTTGCTGAATCGGTTTCTTTTGTGGTTAAGTCTACTAGTCCATCGTATGTCGGCGGAGATACTTGGGGTGGCGGCTTTGAAGATGACCTTGAGGCGCTTGAGGCTGCGCGTCAAAAGGTGGATCGAATTGCCTTTGCAGGGCAAGTGCCGGTCAACGTACTGGGGGCAATGCCGGGGCAATACATTGTGCCTGTTGAAGACAATGACGGCATTAGAGGCGTGGCTAAGAATGAGGCTGATCTGACCTTGGCTGAGTACATGAGGGCTGTTGGAAAAGTTATTGCCATTGAGACTGATGGACGCGCCAAGATTATCGTGAAGGTGGCGTAATGAATATCCAAGAGCAACAGCAAATGATTGAAACACTACAGGCCGAAGTAGCGGCACTTAAAGGAGCTTAAATGACAACATTTAATTGGACTGTTGATGCAATGGACTGTTATCCACAGTCGCAGGGTAATGCAGATGTGGTTTATAACGTTCACTGGCGTTGCACAGGCGTTGATGGTGATGCCTCTGCCTCTGTGTATGGTACTTGCGCTGTTCCTTACTCTGGCAGCAAATTTACCCCTTATGACTCTTTAACCCAAGATCAGGTGCTTGGCTGGATTTGGAGTGATGGCGTAAACAAAGATGAAACAGAAGCTAATGTTAGCAATCAAGTGAATGCCATTCTGAATCCAACGACTGTGACACCACCGCTGCCTTGGAGTGCTACCGATGAAGTTTGAACTTGACCAGAATGAAGCCGCATTTATTGTGCAAGTGATTGGCAATATGCCAACACAGAGTAACGCACATCCGTTGTGGCAGAAGCTGGTGCAACAGTTTAACGAGCAGCAGCCAAAACCGGAGGAAATTCAAAATGGCAGTTAATGCGCCTTTTACCCCGTCCGGTAATACCGTGACGTTTACGGCGGCAACTACGGCTCCTGCTGCCGTACAAGCCGTGTCTACCACTTTGGGTGGCAACCAGTACCGCATCTTGAATGCTGGCTCTGTGGTGGCTTTTCTAGGGATTGGAACGACAGCGGCTGCGGCGAATGCTGCGGCTGTGGCAGTAACGTCTTCAGGATCGGCTATTCCTTTGTTGGCTGGTACGGATGAAATCATAACGTTCGCCCCTAACGCTTTCTTTACAGCGGTTACGGCTAGTAGCACCGCAGTTATATACGTTAGTCCTGGAGATGGTTCATAACCATGCTAAAAACAGTAAGCACCTATATCAATGTCATAGGTTCTCTTGTTTACAAGGGTACTTGGAATGCTGCGACCAACTCGCCGACATTGACATCCTCTGTTGGGGATAAGGGTGATTACTACGTCGTTAGCCAAGCAGGTTCAACCAACCTGAATGGAATTACCGATTGGCAATTAAATGATATTGCCGTATTTAACGGTTCTGTCTGGCAAAAGATTGATAACACGGATGCTGTTCTGTCGGTCAATGGGCAAACAGGTGCGGTGGTACTGACAGCCGCTGATGTAGGTGCAACACCCAATACAACGTATGTTCTAGCAAGCGGATTGCTTTCTGGCGGCGGTCAACTTAATGCAAATGTGACGGTAAGCCTAACCTCTGTGCCGGTGGCTAATGTTTCAGGAGCAGTACCCAATACGGTTAATGTTCTGGCTGGCGGATTATTGACGGGCGGCGGTGCTTTAACCGGTAATGTGACTTTGGCCTTGGATACTGTGCCGGTAGCTAATGTATCTGGCGCGGTTTCAAATACAGTTAATGTCATTGCTGGCACAGGATTATCTGGTGGCGGTGCATTAACTGGAAACGTCACTATCAATCTTGCAAATACTGCTGTTGTTGCTGGAACTTACTCTCCAGCCAACATTACGGTAGATGCACAAGGTCGGATTACTGCGGCTTCTATTGCTTCCGTAACCAATGGAACCGTGACAAGCATTACCGCTGGAACTGGATTGGATGGCGGCACAATTACGACTAGCGGAACCATTAGCCTTGCAAATACCGCTGTTTCTCCAGGTAATTATGGAGCATCAGGTAGCGTTTCTAGTATCACAATAGATGCACAAGGAAGAATTACCGCTGCCTCTAATGTAACTATTATTGCAACTCAAGTTAATTTAAGTAATACAAGTGCAACAGCAACATTTGCAACGTCTAGTTTGCCATTGGTTCCTGAAGGATATATAACTGTGCAAATTGCTGGTGTTAATAAAAAGATTCCTTACTATGGAGTGTAATGGTGGAACCGCAATTCCTGATAAACATACTATTTGCTGCTGCCGGAGCCGCTTTTGGGTGGATACTGAACAGTATCTCGCGCTCAATCGTGAGAATAGAGGACAGAATTGCGGAAATGCCAATGATGTATGTGAACAGAGAAGACTATCGGGAAGACATACACGATATTAAGGGAATGTTGAGCAAGATATTCGACCGTCTTGAAGGTAAAGCTGATAAGTCATGAATATGGAAACACTCTCTATAGTGAAATTCGGTGATGTGGATTCACTGGGGGAGTTTTTGTTTGAAAATGGTATGCAACACCGCCTTTTTCAGCAATATTTCATGGATTTAGGCATCCAAGTGCCTGTATTTCCGCTTATGGAAGCCGATCCTGACAACCTAGATGACTGGCTTTTAGCGCACCAGGTAGAGCATCAGGCATACGCTAATCTGCTTGGATTGAACAACCCATTCAACCTTTTAGACGCTGATTGGAACAAAGAAGATGACTTCTATGATTGGCTGGCAAGTCATCTTTATATCCATGAGCAGATTGTTTCTTCATTAGGATTGTAAAAATGGAACTCCCTCCCCAAGAAACTATGGATGTTGCACCGCAACAAGGCGATCCGGTCAGGATTGTGGAACGGTCTATGCGTCGTGCTATTGGTGATGAGCAGAATGTTCAGAAGGCTATGGCTGCGCTGGTTGAGATGCTCAAGAATCCAGCTAACAAGTTTGTTCACTTGGGAAACACCATGTTTTTGGTGATGGTGAAGGAGCCTGGTGCGGTAGAAGTGCATACCTTCTCAGAAGAAAGCCCTATGGGATTAGCCAAAAACTTTGTTGATTTAGCAAAATACCTGCAAAATATAGGTGTAAAGAAGGCCGCTACTTATAGTGAAGATATAAGGTTCAAAAAGATTGCCGAGATGACCGGATTGCCGGTCAAGGTAGAACAATCTACGGGTATGGTAGGCGCTGATATGCGTCCTGTCTATAAATACACGATGGAGTTCTAAGATGCCAGCAGCCCCATTATTGATGGTAGCCGCAAGCGCAACTGGCGTAAGCGCTGCAATTGGAAGCGCTGTTGCTTCTGCCGTTATTGGTTCAACAGTTAGCGCTGCGGTAGCAACTGCGGTTGGCTCTGGAATTATTGCGGCAGGTGTTACGGCTGCATCAGGCGGTGATGCTAATGATGTTCTTAAAGCTGCCGTTATTGGCGGTGGTAGCGCTTATCTTGGTAATTTAGCTGGCGCAAAAGCTGGATCAGCCGCCCAAGCCGCCGGTTATTCAGATGAAGTAACTAGCATTGTGTCTTCCGCAGCCGCTGGAGGCGTAGAAAATACGGCACAAGCACTAGGATACGGCGCAGATGTTGGGGAGGCTCTGCAAGAAGGCGCTGTCGGCGCTCTTGCTGCTGGCGCTACTGCTGGCACGATGGAACTGTTTAAAGAGGGCAAACAGCCTGGTGTAAAAATACCGGCTTCCGGTTCTCCTTCTGACGTACCTGAAATTGGATTACGCGCAGGAACGCCTCGCGCAGCCGCAGATATGGATGGCGGCACAGGCATTGTTCCTCCTAGCGATACATTTTTACCAAGATCGACCCGTGCCGATATTGCTGCTGGTCGAGCAATGATAGATGCAGATGGGAATGTTATTCCTACGATGAGAACGCCAGAAGGTCGGATTATTCCAGCAATGACAGATGCCGATGGTCGGCTTATTAGCAAGCCGGTTAGCTATGATTTGGCTGATACGTCCACTAGGTATGGCGCATCAACAGCAGAAACAATAGATCGTCCTTATCGCCCTTCTGCACTAGGTGAGTTTGGCGAACAAGTCCTTGCACAATATATTTATCCTGAGTTTGCTTCTGCCGCTAGAGGCGTGTTTGATACAAATACTCCGGCTCCATCACAATCAACACAAGTTGGCGTAGAAAGTACCGGAACACCATCCTCTGCGGCATTAGCACAGGCTTTGCGTGTAGGTGATGCTGGAGAGCCGGTATTTGGTACTGATGACCTAGGCAAGCAAAAGCGTGTGTGGAACGTATCTTCCTTAAAACTTAAAGACGAAGTGGGTGGCTAAGATGGCAAAACAAATTGCACGTTTGTTGAAAACAAACATGATGGCTGATATTGATATGCCAGCCCTTGCTCAGTTTTTACAGTCACAAGGCCGTAGGGGTGATTCTGTTCTCGCGCATATCAATCCAAAAGAAGCAATGTTGCTGCAAAAGATGGGTGGCGCAGGTACAGAAAATCCAGCAACAGGATTGCCTGAATTTTATCGGGATGACGGATTTAGCAGAAGTTATGGCGAAGACTTTGTTGATAATTTTTATGATTCTTATATGAGTCGGCAACGTCCTATAGAGGAAGCACAAAGATATTCTGACCTAGCATCTTCTTCTAGACCAAGAGATGAAGAAGTAGAACCTCTTCGCAATATTTTTAGTGGTGGTTTAGGAGGTCGATTTGCTGCTGAAGGTCAAGGACAGACTATGGATGTTCCTGATTATGGAATAAATAGACAGCGTGGTTTTGATGTTAGTCCTGTATTTAGAGAATTTACAGAACCACAGACTATCAACACAGATTACCTCAACGCAATAAATTTATCCGGTTCAGGTCGTTTTTCTCAAGTTCCTGAGTTAGAACAATTTGCCCCATCTGTTGATACTGAATTGGCGGCTGCTGCGCCAACTGAAGCCGCTGCGGATAAGCGCAACATATTTCGTCGCGGGATTGATTCATTAAAAGAAATAACTGGTCTTTCTGGTGAGGAATTGGCGCGTTTAGGTTTGGCTGGTGGATTAGGCATTCAGGGCGCTATGGGCGCAAGACGTATGGCAGAGCAAGGCCAAGAAGCCCGTCGTGAGCAAGAAGCTATTGCAGCACCGTATCGTGAACGTGGGGCAGCATTACTGGCTGAAGCAGAAGGTGGTCAGCTTACGCCACAAGCACAACAGTCTTTGCAAGCCATGAGAGCAAGACTACAGCAGGGCGTGGAGTCTCGCGGTGGTGTAGGCGCACAACAAGCTGCGGCACAGGTCGAGGCTTTCCGTCAGCAGTTGCTTGGTAATCAGTTTGATTACGGCATGAAGATCAGCAACATTGGAGATCAGATTGCTATGGGCGCTATCCGTACAGGATTGGAAGCAGATCGTTATGCCAGCCAGATGACTAACAGCTACTTTACCAACATGGCTAGATTGCTTGCTGGTATGGGTGGAGAAACAGAGGATGCTGTTACGCAATCAACGGAAATTCGTGGAGCTAGATAATGGCTGATATTTTGCAAACTCAAATGCCAGCGTTGCCAGTAACGCAAGGCTTGTTTAAGCAATCGACTGCTAGTAAGCCAAAGTACATTACTGCACAGCAGGTGGCTCCTGCGATGGAAGAATCTCGTCAGGCTAGATCAAGATTGATGCAACAAATTGATGTTGCGGCGGGGGAAGAAAAGCGCTTAGAGTCTGAGCGAAACGTTGCTAGAGAAAAAGAAAAGCAGCGTCTTCGTCAAGAAGAAGTAAGAATGGGAGAAGATGCGCCAGAACGAGAGGCATTAAAGACTGCACGCGATGAGTTAAAAAATGCTGCATTTGTTCCATCAAAAAATAATGCTAAAGACATGGCAACAATGTTTAGTCTTATTGGCATTATTGGTATGGCTGTTGGTGGTGAAGGAAAAATATCAGCCTATCAAACTATGGGCGCGATGAACGGTATGCTAGAAGGCTATCAAAAAGGTCGCGTAGATTTGTACAAACGCGAGAAAGATATTTTTGAAAAGAACTTAAAAGTATTGCAAGGTAAAGTAACTATTTTGCAATCTGAATTGCAAGAGGCATTACAGACTTATAAAACAAATCGTGAACTTGGTGAGCAGCAAGCTGAAATTGCTTTTGCTAAAGCGGGTGCAGATATAGCAGCGCAAACCCTTAAAAAACAGGGATTGGTTCGTGCCGTTGAATATATTGATGGCGTTGCTAAAGATACGAACACGCTGGTCACTATGGCAAATGACCAGGTAAAACGTGCTGAAGATGTGGCATTTAAAGATCGCCAGCTTTCAGAGGAAATTAGACGTAATAAAGCTGCGGAACGTGATCGCGCTTTGGATCGTAAATTAAAAGAAAAATTAGAAAGAGAAAAACAAAACGCCAGTTCTTTAAAACCATCTGCCAAGATTCAAGAAGGATTTATTGCAGACAATCAGCTTAAAGCAGACTTGGGCGCTATTCGCACAAAACTGCAAGACCCTAAACTTGCAAAGCAAATTGCAGATTATCGGGCAGAAGCGTTCTTTTCAGAAGAAGGCGGCAAGATTATTTCTCAGCTTATGCAAACAGAAATACCCACAGAGCTTAGACAGTTTCTTACGCAAGTCCGAGATATGCGTAATAACTACTATCTTGCCATTTCTGGCAAGGCTGTTACACAGGGCGAAGCTATGCGTAGCTATGGAACTGTTCCGCAGCCTGGAGATTCCGCAGAAGTTATTCTTGACAAGATTGGCGGCATGGAACGCAGGGTTGGTCAAAAAGTTGAAATCATGAGAACTATGTATTCCGGATTGCCAAACCTTGAGGGCAAGTTGCAGCCTGGTATGCAGACCAGTTTAAATCCTAGCGAGAACTATGCTGTTGGCGCACAAGATGATTCTGCGGCTACGCCCACTCAAAGAGCTATGCTGAGAGGTAGGGAAATTATTGTTCGTAATGGCAAATGGGTTTTCTCTGACACGGGAGAGGATGCTAAATAATGGCTGAGACACTGCCTCCACTGCCTTCTGGCGCAACGCTTGTTGAAGATAGACCGACTCCCCCTCCTGCGCCTAGAGCAGACTCAAGTATGCCTCCGCTGCCAAGTGGGGCAATAATGGTCAGTGAGCCTGGCTTAGAGCCGGAAGGTTTAGTGGCAAAGGCTGCGCCTTATGTAAAAGGCACGTTGGCTGCCGGTGGATTGGGTGCGCTTGCTCCTGAGATTCTTACTGGTACAGGCATGATTGCTGCCACAACGCCATTTACTGCACCGGCTGCTCCTTATCTTCTTGGCGCAGGGCAAGCTGCAAGAGGATCAAGATTAGCGGCAGGTCTTA
>Ga0307376_10005589_pt1 | contig 11290 bp, 5 predicted proteins | sample TR2MG_FD_202536 | JGI IMG/M metagenome (GOLD analysis project Ga0307376, IMG submission 202536) | Soil microbial communities from Risofladan, Vaasa, Finland - TR-2 | ecosystem: Environmental > Terrestrial > Soil > Coastal area > Acid sulfate soil | place: Finland: Risofladan, Vaasa | collected... | reverse complement strand
GGCACAGTCATCAGCCGCTCCCCACCAATCGTGCAGATCGACGGGCAGCCCGTCGAGGGTCTGACCGAACTGGAATTCGAAACGCTGTGCTACCTCTACGAACACCGCGGGCAGGTGTGCACAAAAGATGCCCTGATCGAAAGTGTCTATCGCCAGCAATACGACAGGATGAAAGGCGGCGTGACCGACGCGGCGCTCCAGACGCTGATCTCTCGCCTGCGGGCCAAGATCGAGCCCGACCCGGGGCACCCTCGCCACGTCGTCACCGTCCGGGGGGAGGGGTACAAGTTCGTCGAACCGGACGCGGCGTGAACACTCCACTGATACTGAACCAGGGATTCTGTGGACACATCGTTTGGAAAAATCGTCAGCTTCTGTAAGGCGCGCAAGGTAGAAGCGCGGTATGCTGAGGATAGAACTGGCCCCTCCTGACAGAAAGGTGTGGTGGAGTGACAAAAGGTGGAACGACAAGGCATTCACAGATCCTTGCGGAAATTCACAGGTTTGTTCCAGTCGGCCCAGTAGTTAACGGCAAGTCCAGAGGGCAGCACAGGCCAATACCGGGTATGATTAGAGAGGGTGATGGACCTTCCATATCTTGACGTGATGGTCAAATATGGCATATGTAACAGCCCTTTGTTGCACCATTGTTCCCCTACAACGCCTCCCCCTATGCCATGGGCTGCGATCTGTAACCCCAGTCCTGTTCTATCGGCAGACAGAATCAGTAAGGAGGCGCTCCAATGGATGACATTTCCTCAATCGCGTGATAACCCCAGTTCGACCCAATGCTAGTGTCTGGAGGAGATTCCAAGATGAAGCGAAAATCTCTAACAAGCTTACTCATTCTGGCCTTGGTCATCCTGGTCCTGGCCCTGCATCCGTTGTTTGGCCAAGCGCAGGCCCAAATAAACGAGCCCGACATACCTGGTGACCCCTTTGTCTCCGAGTTAGGTGACAAGGTATCTGTTAGCCGATTGGATGTGCCATTCCCACGCCGGCATCCTGCACAGGTTGGTGAGGAGATTCGTCACCTGTTACAGCAACTAGATTCGTCCTCTGTCGGGATCGCCGCATCTACGCCTATGCCTACGGTCGAGGCTCCAACGCCGCCACAGTTCGAACTCGATAGTGTGGGCGATACGGTGCCTGGCGCATCATCCCAAGCATCAGTGGCATCGGCGACAATCGACAATGGCGACACCATAACCGCCCTTATCGACACCGAAATCATTCAGGGTTACCCGGCAGCGAATTGCGGCAGCGGGTTGCTAATGCGGGCAGGTTACGATACCTATCTGGACCCCGATGGAGAGATCGTACGTAGCTTAATCCAGTTCAACCTCACAAGGATCGCACCACAGGCAACAGTTTATAGCGCTACCCTCAGGCTATACCTGTTCAGCTCGTACGATTACCCAGGCTACAGTATTCCCATCAGCCCCTATCGAATTCCGCCGCCGTGGGCGGTGGATAATGTCACCTGGAACAGCCAGCCCTCTTATGCAGAGTCTTATCCCGCAACCTGGATCACTCATATGGACTGGGGATGGCACTCGTTTGATGTGACAGACCTGGTCAGGAGCTGGGTCGCCGGAACCTACCCCAACCATGGGCTGATGCTGCGGGGTCCTGAAGCATCGGTGGGATGGAGAGCGTTTACCACAGTCGAAACCATACATCCACCTCACTTGGTCGTCGAGTATGAACAGGCACCGGACTACGCTCTGACGATTGTGCCTGACTCGCAGGCAGTTTCAACTGGACGTAGCTCTTTGTCAATTCTTTATCTCACGGCAACGGACGGCTTCTCCGACAGCGTGGCCCTCGCAGTGGGTGGGTTGCCCGCCAATACCTCCTACGTGTGGAGCGCCAACCCTGTCACCCCCACCACCAGCACCATCTTGACCATCACGACCACGCCCGATACGCCCACCGGCCTGCATACGTTCACGGTAACCGGGACGGCGGGGAGCCTGGTCCACAGCGTGCAGGCCACGTTACAGGTGTCCGCCCCGGACTTTGACCTGCGCCTCGCTCCATCTCTGCGCTCGGTCGCCGTGGGGGAAAGCGCACGATACACCGCTTACCTCACGGCAACGGACGGCTTCTCCGACAGCGTGGCCCTCCAAGTGGCCGGGTTGCCCGCCCACACCTCCTACACGTGGAGTGCCAACCCTGTCACCCCCACCACCAGCACCATCTTGACCATCACGACCACGCCCGATACGCCCACTGGCCTGCATACGTTCACGGTAACCGGGACGAGTGGGCCAATTGTCCACAGCGCCCAGGCGGCCTTGGATGTCTCCACATCAATCTATCTGCCTGTAGTATTGAGAAACCACTCAACAACGAACGTCATTTCCTCCCATCGTCCTGCCGACAAGAGAGAAATTGTCCAGGCAAGCGCTAGCACTGCAACCAGCGCTGTCTCCAGGATCGCTCTGGTCATCGGCGTAGCTGACTATGAACATATGGAGCCGATAACCGGTACGCGTGCGGGTGCCCCAGGCTATGACCCAGCCTACACAGCGCACGATGCAGTGAAGCTCAGTGGGGTACTTCGGACGCGGGGAGGTATCTGCACCTCAGCAACGACCCTTGAATCCCAGACCTCTGAGTGCGATTGCTACACTTTGCTCTTGGATTCCCAGGCAACCAAGGCCGCGATTCACGCAGCTATCGTCAATTGGATGGATCCCCTCGAGGACGAGAACACGGTGGTTGTGATCTTCTTCAGTGGGCATGGGATGTACGCCCCAGACGAAGACGGCGACGAGGCCGATTCCTATGACGAGTTCATCGTGCCGCATGAGATCGACTGGGACCCTGTAGAAATGCGGTGGCTCCATGCGATGGCTGTTAGCGATGACGAACTGAAGAGCTGGCTCAACGTCCTCGAGTCTCGACACATCGCCATTCTGGTTGACAGTTGTTTCAGTGGAGGCATGATAGAAACCAGCGTTGGCGGAACGAGAGGCCTTGCCTGGCAACCTGCTTCTCACGGCGAAGTGACTGCCGTGCAGTGGCGAGATGGCTTCACACGTGACATTCAGGGGCCCGGGCGCGTGGTGCTGACCGCCAGTGCTGAGGATCAGCCTAGCTGGGAGTTTGGCGCGCTACAGGACGGCGCGTTCACCTATTACCTGATCGAGGCACTCTCCTCCGCTTCGGCCGACACAAACCACAACGGTTGGGTATCGGCTGAAGAAGCCTTTACCTACCTGGAGAATCGGGTGGATAGCTATGTCTACGACCACACCTCCGACGTTGATGGAGGGCCATATCATCAGAATCCACAGATCAGCGATGGAGTGAGCGGAGAGGTGGACCTGGCGCAGCTTGGTGAGACCATCCAGGCCTGTCCATCTTGGGACTGACTGCCAGTATCGTATGCCCAGGAGAACCACCGTGGCTTGCTCAGGGGTAGGTTCTCTTGGGGTTCGTACCGCCCCATCTGGGTGTGGCCCGGGCCTGTGATAGTAGTAACAGCTTGGGCCATTGAGGGCAGCCAAAGCTATTGCTATAGATGTTGCCAATCTTGACCAATTATTCTCCACAGGAAACGCGAAATGGCGCCATCACCCCACCAGCAGCCCTGTCAGGACAGCGACAAGCTGCAAGATTTGATAGAACAACTGCGTAGCCTTCCCAGAAACTCCGTCACCATTCCCCAACGCATTCAGCTATGCCGTCGAGCCCTAAAGCAGGTGCGACAAGAGGAACAGCCGGAACTGTTTGCGCGTCTACACTTCGAGACAGGGCTCTGCCTATTGCAGATGTGCGTCAGTGATTCTAACGGCGGTGATGGACAAGAACAGGCCATCTCTCACTTCAAAAAGGCCCTGGAGGTATTCACACCTGCGACTTATTTCTTCGAGTGGCTTGACACAACCTACAACCTGGCGCTGCTCTACGAACAATGCATTCGCAGTAATCGAGCAAACGCTATAGACCGGGCGATCAGGCTGCACGAAGAAATAGTAGAGTTATGCTCGCTCCAGATTTCTCCTACCGATCGAGCTGCATCGCATACTGACTTGGGGCGACTCTACTTTCAGCGTATAGAAGGAGACAAAGCGGAAAACATCGAGACAGCTATCCAACACTGCCAGCAAGCACTCAAGATCTGGACGCGCGACGAGCACACTATTAGCTGGGCCGAAGTACAGGACCTTCTCGGCACCCTGTTCCGACGCCGTTTGCATGGTGTTCCGAGCGAGAACCTGGAGGACTCTCTATGCCATCACCAGACGGCATTGGAGGCACTGGAACCTATTCACGGGACTTGTGCGGAGGATTGGGCACGCATTCATCACAACCTGGGCACCACGCTCTTACATCGCATCGGTGGCAACCGGAGAGACAACCTGGAACAGGCCATAACACACTTTGAAGAAGCCCTAAAAGTACGAACCAGCGACACTATGCCCGTAGAGTGGGCCGAGACCCAGCACAATCTGGCTATCGCTCACATCGAACGCCAGCAGGAAGATCGAACGCAAGATGTCGAGCGCGCCATCGAACTTCTGAACACGGTGTCGCAGGTTCACCGGCGGGAGGCGTTCCCTATCAAATGGGCTATCAATCAGAGTATTCTGGGCAATGCCTACCTCAGGCGCATCCGTGGCGAGCGAGCAGAGAACATAGAGCGAGCTATCAGGTGCTATGAACAAGCTCTGGAAGAAAGGAACTGGGGAACCCACACTGAAGAAAAGGCAGACGCTGAACACAACCTGGCGGTCGCATATAGTGAGCGATTGCTTAAAGGTCGGATCGAAAACCTGGAGAAAGCGGTCAAATACGGCGAGGCAGCCTTAAAGACAATTGACCAGTACTCTCTGATCAAATGGGCCCTAATCAAAACCGACATGGTTGACATCCACTGGAAGTTGGCCAATCTCGAGCGACAACGCCATGTAGGACAAGCAGCGGCGACCATGGAAAAAGCTATCGCCCACGGTGAAGAGGTTGTCTCAGCGATGGAAGGTCAACCACCCTCCCACCGATGGGCGCTGGCCCACTATAACCTGGGCAACACCTATGGTGATCGCATTCAAGGGGACCGGGCAGACAATCAGGAAAAAGCTATCGCGCACTATAACTGCGCACTAGAACTCTACACCAAACAGAATTACCCTGTCCGTTGGGCCAATACCCACAATAACCTGGGCGTCACCCACTGGGAGCGTCTGCGAGGGGATCGGACTGAAAACCTGACACGAGCCATCTACCATTTTAGAATGGCCCTGGAAGTTGCCACGCCTGAAGCATTCTCTGTAGACAGCCGCCGGGCCGCGCGCAACCTGGGCAATCTTTACTTCCAGCAACGGGATTGGGATGCTGCACTTGACGTTTACTATGTCGCTATGGACGCCGGAGAACGACTCTACCGCGCAGGTCTTTCCGCTGAGGGCAAGGCGGTCGAAGTGGCCGAGAATGTTGCTCTTTACCGCCATGCTGCCTTCGCTACCGCTCGCCTGAGGCAAGCATCAGAAGCTTTGCTCACCTTTGAACGTGGTAAAACTCGTCTTCTGGCCGAGGCCTTGCGCTTGCACATCTCGCGTCCGACCAGCGTTCCTGACAAAGCCTGGACCGCATTCGAGCAAGCGGGAGTCATGGTACGGACCGTCCAGTCTGGGGACAGTGTCCCACCTGGTGAGGAGCACGACCCAGTACGGGCATACACAGCCCGTGAACAAGCCGCGCTAGAAGCCGACACCGCCTTGGATGCTGCCATCAAGCGGATACGTAGGTACGCCCCAGGTTTCCTGAAGGACCTTGATCTATCCACCATTCTGGACTTACTTCCCGACAAACGCACGGCACTAGTGACATTCTGCATCACTGACCAGGGAAGCGTGGGCTTTGTAGTGAGCCACAACCAGAGCGAGGCAGTGCAGATAGTGGATGTGCCGTGTTTCTGCCAGGCTGATCTCAGACGGTTGCTATTTGCCGAACTGGACGAACAAGGACAGATGACTGGTGGTTGGGTCGGGGACTATGTGGGTCCGAATAGAACCCGCTGGCGTTTTACTATGAAACGGGTTCTGGCAGAGATAGGACAAAAGCTATTCGCTCCCATCGCGGCTGCCTTGCCTAAGGATGTAAAGAATCTCATGCTCTTGCCGTCCGGCGGGCTGTTCATCTTGCCACTACACGCAATGCCACTCTCGAGTAACGGTTCAGACCTGGTATGCGACCGCTACCAGATCAGCTATACCCCTTCGATCGAGGTATTGGCTGACTGTCAAGCAAAGGCAGCACGGTCGGGTGGACAGAGCCTCTACGCGGCTATCAACCCGGAAGAAGATCCTTTACTTGCCTTCACCCCAGTTGAAGGTGCCGCTATCGCCGCTCTCTTCGACCAACGTAAAATCGACGAAGGAGGTGCCGGGACGAAGGACGCAGTCAAGGATGGGGTGCGCGGGAAGGCCTACCTGCACTTTTCCTGCCACGCCGTCTACAACTGGCACGACCCGCCCCAATCCGGCCTGATTCTGGCCGACGGCCGCCTCACTCTGGCCGAGTTGCAGAACGGCGTGGTGGATATGTCCGCTGCTCGGCTGGTGACACTCTCTGCCTGCGAGACAGGTCTCACCGATATCCTCAAGGGGAGTGCAGAAGAGTACGTGGGATTGCCGGCCGGGTTCATGCTGGCCGGAGTGCCGTGCGTGGTGAGCAGTCTGTGGTCGGTACCGGATCTCTCAACTGCCCTGTTGATGGAACGTTTCTACGTGAATCATGTTCATGGCGATCCGAATGAAGATCCAAAGACCCGGTCGCCGCTATCACCGGTGGAAGCGCTGCGTCGTGCCCAAATCTGGCTGCGTGATGAAGTGACAGTGCAAGAAGCAGCAGAACGCTGCGATGAGCGAAAAGAAGAACTCGAACGCAAGGGGGAAGATCCTCCTCAGTGGTTGTCGCTGGAGTGGAGAAAGTACACCCGGATGGCAAGTAAAATGCCCGACAGCCATCCCTTCGCCCACCCTTATTACTGGGCTGCCTTTGCCCTATATGGTGCTGCAGGTAATCCTGAGTAAGTGAAAGGAAAGATGACCATGCTTGATGCCAAGACGGTTCTCGATGTTCTGGAAAACGACTTCCAGTCAATTAAATCTCAACTTGGGCCTCAGTGGGCGGAATTTAGCCACAGGGGAGGAGATCTGGCTGACCGGTTCAGCGCCATCTCCGGCAATGAGGACCCACAAGCGGCGGTCAGGGCTCTGGAATCGGCGGTTAATAAACTGCTCATAATCTGCTGGGACTATCCTTATATTGCAGAACTGCTCGATCGGGCTGAGGAGACTCCCTTGGCAACCACGCCGGTGATCGCAGGGAATAAGCGTCCGCCGTCTCCTGAGGATGGACCGAAGTTCAACCCGAAAGAGATAGCGAATCGTTATTACTCTCTCTTGGTCAAGTTGAAGGAGACAAGCGATCAGAACAAATGGGATGCCAATGATCGCTGAACCCACGCTTGAACACTACATTTATTACCTGCGCCGGGTCGAGGGCGACAATACCGGGGCCATCCAGGAGCGCCGTGCCGCCTTCGCGGAAGAGCTGAGCGGGCTCCTCGCTCACCTGGCGCGCTTGAGCGATCAACCCATTCCCCCGTGGGAGTGGCCGCAGGAGAGCCAGGATCGCCATGTCAGCCAGCGCGTCGTGGGCACCGCTTGGCTGGACAACCCGGCGACCGGACGCTCTTGCTTCGTGGAGGCGCGCACCTACTGGGACGTCTACTGGCTTCAGGTGGGGTACTGCCAGTCCGGCCATGAGATTGAGCCAGAAATATTCGCCAGCCTGCGCGACGAGGCGTGGCAACCTTCACCCACAGGCCACTTGCTGGGAAGTTCCGTGTATCTGTGCGGCATCGCCGCCGATGGACTGGCCGAGCTAGCCGCCCAATCGATAGCGGGCTATGCGGGCAGCACTTTCCGTGACATCGTCTCCACCGACTTGGTCAAAGGTTGCGCCAGCCTGTACGGCTGCGATCAACACCCCTACATCACCGCGATCTTCTACCCCGACCCTGAGTGCGAAGCAAAAGTCGGTCGAACCATTCTCAACGACGTCGCACTCCGGCTTGAACTGTACAAACACAAGGCCGACCGCCAGCTCGCCTGGTGCGAGGGAAACATCCCGTTGCTGTCTGAGCAAGAGCGGTTACTGCGCGAGCTTTTGGAAGAGGCCAACCGGACACTGTTGACCAACCTGGAGCCCCTGCGCCGGCTCGTTCGGCTCTACCGCGTCTTTAACGGGAATGTAGGCATGCTGGTCGACCGGTGGGCGACGATCGGTATCAACCTGGAGAACCTGGACAGCGTGCTTGCTGAGCTGGAGACGCAGGGGGAGAACCGCCTCCTGGCTGGCACGCGGGTTCGCCTCCGGCGGCGTGAAAGGCAGTTGGAGGCCGACCTCACCTTCGCCGACCAACTCAGGAAACGGGCCGGTGCAGCCATCAACGCGATAAGGACCGGGTTGGGGTTGGACCGGCTGGTCAATCTCCAGACCGAGCCAAGCCATGCGGCCTTCATTGAGCCGGCCGGGTGGCCTGGCACGCCACCTCCAGCCGAGTCGGAGATAGAGACCATCACGCCACACCAGAAGCCTTCACAGCCCGTGACCTATCCCCAAATCAACGTGCCGCCTCACATTCCGCTGACGGCGGGGGACAAGGCCCTCATTCAGCACGTTCATCGAGGGTTTGGCCAGGTATTGGTTGAGAAGGAATTTGGCGGTGGCTACAGCGGTACACGGGTGTTCCTGACCCAACCTATCACGACAGGTGATTTGCCTGCCGCCCGCAAGGTAACCAAGCTGGGCCCTGCCGCTGAGCTCCGCCGGGAGCGAGACAGATATGAGCGTTTTGTCGAGGACTTTTTGCCCTTCAGCGCTGCCCGATTGGAAAAAGATAGGTATTACGAGCAGGACGGCCGAGCTGGCCTGAACTATGTTTTCGTCGGCGGTGGGGCGCTGGGCCTTGCGGTGGACCTGGAGAAATACTATTACCAGGCAGCATCTTCCGGCGACGCCGAGCCAATCATCCAAACACTCGGCATCCTGCTCGACAGGGAGTTGGGCCAGCGTTGGTATGGGCAGGCCACCCCGCTCCATTGTTTCTTTGCCGCCGAATACGGCCAGCACATGGTCGAACACCTGCGACTGAGGCTGCGCCCGGCGTCGTCCGACGGGCTGTGGCCGGAAGATCGGCCACCAGCCCCAGTGAGTGACTATCGGCGGATCGAGGTTGAGGCGATTCCCGTCGAATACGACGCCATACAACCAGGGACACTTGTGACCATCGAGGGCCTGGTCGTCAGGCGAGTCAAGCGCCACGTGGCGAAGCTGCAAGATCTTGGCGATCAGGGCATCGTCGTCCGGGTAGAGCTCGAACCCGAGGACGACGCGGCCCAGGGGTTACAGTTGGGTAATCGGGTCGTCGTGCGCGGCGAGGTAGTCTTCAATCGGCGCAACCGAATGGAGCAGATCGTTCGGTGCGCTCTCCCCAATCTCCTGCCCGGGGTCGATAGCGAGTTCGTTAAACTACCCTGCGAGGTCAGGACACACCCCGACTGGATGTATCCGAATCCTTTGACTGTATATCCCCGGGTGCTGAGCAAAACGCTGGGGGCCAGGCGGTCCTACGTCCACGGCGACCTGCACCTGCGCAACGTGCTGGTCGACGAATGGGGAAAAGGCTGGCTGATCGACTTTGCGCAGGCAGAGAAACGACACAACCTCTTTGACTTTATCAAGCTGGAAACCTACGTGCGGTTGATGGAGTTGTCGCGCAAAGGCCTCGCCTTTTCATTGCGCGATTACGCCCGTTTTGAAGAAGCCTTGAATGACGCTGTCTTGGGCAAAAGCGTGCCCCTTCCCGGCGACCAGCACCTGCTGTTCGCCTACAGAGTCATCCGGGCTATACGGGACATCGCACGGAAGTACATGGGCGCGACACCCGACTTCCGGAACGAGTATTTCCCCGCCCTCTTTCTGTATAGCCTGGCAGTGCCAAAGTACTACCAGGAGAGCACACCCCAACCCACCCGGTTAGCCTTTACCACGGCCTGCGTGCAGGCCAAGTACATTCTCAAAATCGACGACCAGGCGCGCCCAACCTCAAGACTGTCCAATCGCAACAGCAAACCACCCCGTCCAGAGCCGCCCCTGGGCACCGGCAACCGCTGGGCGGTGCTGGTCGGCGTGGACGAGTACGAGGACAGGCCGAACTACGGCCGGTTGCACATCTGCGTCAGAGACGTGGACGCCATCCGCGAACAACTCGTCGCTGGTAGCTTCGACCCGGCCCGCATCCGCCTGCTCACCGATCGCACGACAGACGAGCCTCCGACCCGGGCGAACGTTCTGGCCGCACTAAAGTCCGTCGCCGACGCCACCGAGCGGGACGACCTCCTGCTCTTCTACTACAGCGGCCACGGCGACGAGGCCAACGGCGAATCGTACCTCGTCGGCCGCGATGGCCGCCAGTTGGTGCTGGACGACACGGCCGTCCTCATCTCACGGGTCAAGGAAATCATGTTGGAAGCGCCAGCCCGTGCCAAAGTCATCATTCTGGACGCCTGCCACTCCGGCGCTGACGTCGGCGGAAAGGGGCCGGAGCCCATGTCGGCCGAGTTCATCCGCCGCGTCTTCGAGGAAGCCGAGGGGTTGGCCATTCTGGCTTCGTGCAAACAGGGACAACTGAGCTACGCATGGCGAGCACAGGAACGCAGTGTCTTCACCCACTTCCTGCTGGAAGCCCTCACCGGCCAGGCCGACCGGGAACAGAAGGGCTTCGTCACCGTGCAGGATGCCAACCGGCACGTGACCGACGGCGTCAAGCTGTGGGCAAGCCAGAACAACGTCAGCCAGATGCCGACGCTGCAATATGCGGTGGTGGGTGACATTATCCTCGCACGTTATTCATAACACCGTCTCTCTTGCTCGTCATTCTGCAATTGACTGTCCAAGGAGGAAAACAATGGCTGAGCCTACTGTAACTGCCCTCTCCCAATCCATACTGGAGCGCAAACCTACGACGCCTTTGTCGACAACCTGATCCAGCGACCGGAGCAGCCGCGTCAGACGAAAGGCATAGTCATCAGCCGCTCCCCTCGAGAGGTGCAGCTCGACGGGCGGCCTGTCGAGGGTCTGACCGAACTGGAATTCGAAACGCTGTGCTACCTCTACGAACACCGCGGGCAGGTATGCACGAAGGATGCGCTGATCGAAAACGTCTATCGCCAGCAGTACGACAGGATGAAAGGTGGCGTGACCGACG
>Ga0307376_10005588_pt1 | contig 11291 bp, 7 predicted proteins | sample TR2MG_FD_202536 | JGI IMG/M metagenome (GOLD analysis project Ga0307376, IMG submission 202536) | Soil microbial communities from Risofladan, Vaasa, Finland - TR-2 | ecosystem: Environmental > Terrestrial > Soil > Coastal area > Acid sulfate soil | place: Finland: Risofladan, Vaasa | collected... | reverse complement strand
ACAACAACAATAGTAAGCCCAGATTCCATAAATGAATTTACTAATGCTTTATCGAATATTTATTCTGCAATCACATATCCAATTTATACACTTATTGAGGATGCTAGTGGTGCAACATTTACACTTGCATCAGCTCATACATTAAATCTTCCTCAACAAATTAAACCAACAGGACAATACACTCAAAATTTATTTTTAGATAAGTCTCAATATTTTATAGATTCTCAATTTTTAATTGATATTCCTCTTGACCAAACCCTAGGAGATGTTAGAGCTATTAGTGGAGACCAAGTGGTTCAATTATATGATATGCCATTTAGCTCAACTACTACAGTAGGAACTGGAAGCAATTCTCATGTAATAACAGGAGGAACATTTAGTGGAACATCAATAAGTGGTGCAACATTTACATACTTTGTTCCCCCTAAAAAAGCAGATATTTTTGTTCTCAACGGAGAGCCTGCAGTAAAAGGAGTACAAGATACATTCGCTCCTATTTTTAGTTTTAAAAATGTAGAAGATGGAGATTATTATAAATTACAAGTAACATACAATACAGGAGATACGGTTTTTACAGGAACAACCACTACATTTAAATTACAATCACAACCAGGAGGCCCAGAATACGTAAGAACAGCAGCTGTTTCATTAACTCCAAACGCTGAATTTTTGTATAGAATTGGAAACACAAAAGAGATAATAAATTTATTTAAAGTAAAACAAAATGTTACAACATGGAGTGAACAAACATATGCACAAGCTGCTAATGATGGAAGTTTTCTACTATCTGGAAATACTTGGTTAAATTATTTAGGAAATCCTTTTCCAAATGCTTTAATTACACTAACGATACAAACAAATATTTCAGTAATTGACTTAGGTTCAGATGAGCCTAGTGACCCAAATGTAACAAGTGAAGTTTCAAATCCTTTAGGTGGAGGAGTTGGTACAATGATACAAACAGCCTCTAATGCTAATGGCGCTTTTTCTTTTGGAAAAATAGGTGGTGGACAATATTTAATGACAGTAGATTCTCAGGACCCAAATTTTGGCTCACAAACATTTAATTTTTTCTTATCTCAAGACACAAACTTTGATGTTATATTTAGTATACTTTGGGGAAACACTGTTATTGACTTTCAACAACCATATACATTCTTATAATTTATTTAGAAACTATTTATACACATAATCATGGCAATAGGAGAATTAATATTAACTGGCGATACCTTAAATGTAGGTAGAATAAAAATAAACAATTTTTATAGTGGAAACACTATATTGTGGTCTGGTAGCGTAGGTTCAAATTCTATAATAAGAAATAATGTAGATGAAAATTTAGGAAATTCAGCTACAGGCCCAAATACAATGGCTGCTGGTAATAATAACTCAGCCGGTGCGCCATATGCAATTGCATTTTGGGGAAGCGGAAATTCTTCCTCAAATTGGTGGTCTGGAATATTTGCTGGCGAAAATAACTCCATAGGAGGGGCTCACAGTTTTATTGGAGGTGGTTCCGGAAACATAATACCTTCAAGTGCATATGGTAACGCATCTGTTATTGCAGGAGGTAACACAAATTCAGCAAATACAGGAAATGGTATATTTATTGGTGGCGGAACAAGTAATAGAGTAAGCTCAAATAGAGGCTCTATTGTTGGAGGACAATATAATGTTGTTACCGGAAATTTCTCAACAATAGCAGGAGGACACAGTAACACAGCTTCTGGTCTTTATTCATCTGTTGGGGGTGGCCAATTCAATCAAGCTAGTGGTAATCATTCAAATATAACAGGTGGACAATTTAATACAGCCACATCTATATATTCAGCAGTTATTGGTGGTTTTAAAACATCAATATCTGGAGTAAGTCACTTTTCTTTTATAGGTGGTGGTCAACAAAATACATCAAATGCTCTTAATACAGGTATTGTTGGAGGATTTAACAATTCAACAAGAGGAGCTGGCTCTTTTGTTGGTGGAGGAAATAATAATATAGCATCAGGAATTCGCTCAACAGTTATTGGAGGTCAGACAAATACAGTTTCAAATTCATATTCAGGAATATTTGCTGGAAGAAACAACGCTGCAACAAGCCCTCACAGTGTTGTACTTGGAGGTTTTTATAACACAGTAGGAGGTTCGCAATCAGCAACAATAGGAGGAAGAGGAAATGGAGCTATCCATGCAAATTGCGTAGTTATGGGCGGAGGAGGAAGAACGAGTGGACCATACCAACTTGTAATTGGAGGAGTAGGAACATTAACATCAAGCTTAGTAAACAATAGATTTAGAGTAGATGCTAGAGATTCATTTGCTAACGGAGCTTGTTATGCTAATGGTGGATTTTTTGCTTTTGGAGCAGATTATGGAGAATTTTTTGAATGGTTTGATGGTAATCCAAACAATGAAGATAGAACAGGATATTTTGTTTCATTAATTGATGGTAAAATAGAAATAGGAAACTCTAATATAGTTGGAATAATTTCAAATAACCCATCTGCAGTAGGTGATTCTGCTGATTTTTATTGGACAGATATGTATTTAAAAGATGATTTTGGAAATATGTTAAAAGAGGAATATACAAAACATGAATGGATAGAATATATGATTGAAAAGGTCGCTTTTACAAATAGTGTCGGAAACAAATTTAAAGAATATCCAAATCCATCAAACAAAAATGGTGTACCTTTTACAGGAAACATATCAACTAGTGCAACTACTTCAACAATAAGCGTTCCAAAAATAAATATTGATTATGACCAAGCTTCAACTTATGTACCACGTTCAAAAAGAAAAGAGTGGTCTGTTGTTGGGTTGTTAGGTAAGTTATATGTCAGAACAGCGGAACTAATAACTGCTAATTGTATAGACGTAAATTCTGATGGTATGGCGATAAATGGAACTACATATAAAATATTAGAAAATAAAAGACCTCATACAGAAAATCAATATGGAATTGTAAGAGTTTTCTTTAAATAATTAATTTCTAAATTTTTCAAATAAAACCATCCTGGTCACAATAGGAATATAGGGTGGATTAAAATGTATATTACCATCTGAGCATTTTACAGTAGTACATCTATGGTCAATGTATATAATCCAACCTTTTTTATAACCATCAAAATAATCAATAAAAGTAATTGTATTTCCTATTTCCATGAGCAAATATAACAAAAATCCCGACACTTAGCCGGGATTTTGCTGTATTTTAATAATGTTAATTTTATTTATTTACTACAAATCTTGATGTGGATTTAAATTCATTAGATACAATTTCTAAAATATATATTCCAGATTGGAAATTAAAAACATTTATATTTGTTTTGTTGCCATTTAATTGTACTTTGTCTGTTGACACTTTTTTCCCATCAACTGAATATATGTTAATTAAAACTTCTGAGTTATCGTTAATGTTACTTAATTCAATATTTACATTATCATTAGCTGGAACTGGATAAACTTTAGAAGTCACAGATTTAATATTTGAATTTTCAACGCCCGTACATATACTTACGTTTTGCATAATTCCACTAATACCAACACAGCCATTTAAATTTGTTCCTGAAACATTATACACTGTATTTGTCGTTGGACTAACTAAAAACGTATTTGTATTTGGTCCACCACTCCAAGAATATGTATTTGCACCAGAAACTGTTAGGGTTGCAGATTGTCCAACACAAAGCAGTGGATTAGATGTTACCACATTTAAAACAGGTGATGGAATTTTATTTTGCACAACAGTTGCCGTATTAACACATCCTGTTGTATTATCTTTTCCTAAAACTGTGTATGTTGTATTTGATGGAGGGTTAACTGCTATTGATGCTGTTGTTAATACTGGAGGATACCACGTATAAGTATTGGCTCCTGATGCGGTTAATGTAGATGATACACCCACACAAACCAAACTAGATGAAGTAACAGCACTTACTATTGGCAATGGATTAACAACCACTGTTATTGTATTTGAAATTGCAGTACTACATGCATTGGTCGCTGTTGCATAATATGAAGCCGCGTTTGAAACTGTAATTGAGTTACCGGTTTGTGCATTACTCCAAGTAATGTTGGTGTAATTAATTGCAGAACTGTTAAGCGTTAAACTCTGGCCTACACAAATTGAATTGGAACCAATTGAAGTAATTGAGATACTTGGATTAAAAATTACATTAACAGTAGTTCCAGCAGAAGTAGAGATGCCACACTGATTACTTGTAGAAACTGTATAAACTGTATTAGCAGTTGGTGTAACAGAAATAGAAGCTGTGTTTGCGCCATTAGACCATGTATATGTAGAGGCGGCACTTGATGTTAATTGCACCGAACTTCCTACACAAACAGATAATGAACCAGAAGGGGTAATCACTGGAGCTGCCGGTGCGTTTTTAGCATAAATCTTATGTGGCGTAACTGGACTTGCATTATTTATTGGAGTATTAAAAGTGTTGTACATCCTAACTCTTATGTCGTATAATCCATCAGGAACAGAAGGTATGGAAGCAACTACTGTAAAATTTCCAGTCGTTGATGAAGCTGGAATAGTGATTGTAACAGGTGCAGTTGTTCCAATTATTGTTGGAGTTACCATATTGTTAAATTGAACCTTAAAAGTTACTCCAGTCCAAGTTAATGGGGAAGCCGATGTATTTGTAATATTATACACTACATTTACAGTACCTCCAACACAAGTTGTAAGAGAAGCTGGAGCAATAGGTAAAGTATTTACCGTTATTGGTGATTGTCCAAAAATGCTAGTTAAAGCGAATACACTTAAAAAAGCTATTAAAATTGATTTTTTCATAATTATTGTTTTGGTTTATAGTATTTAAACGGAAAACAAATCTAAATGTTACATATTTCTATATATTTATCTATAAATGAATGGAATAGACTTTAATAATGTACAAGGCTCGAACCTTGGAGACCCAAAATTTGGTCAGGATGCTGTTAATTTAAGAACTGCAAAAAACTTAATATCTAATTCATTAAGTAATCCAACAGGAGAAATAACAGCAAATACTATCTCAGTATATTCAGCGTCAATAAACACAATAACAGCAACGACTATTTATCCTGCATTTATACAGCTTGCGCCACTAGACAACATTCCAGACCCAAGTCCAGGACTTATGTTTTATGATGGTTTCATAAATAAATTATGCATATTTTCAGGAGCTACCTTTGCTGACTTAGTAATACTGTATTAAGTAGCTAAACCCTGACTCACTGAAGTGAAATCTTGATTAAGATTTATAATACTTCTTTGTTCGCGTATATCAATATTACCATTTCCAAATTTCTTCTTAGTTGTATAAAGATTATATTGTCTGTATATACGATTTTTGTCGTCAAAATAAGAAAGAATACTAGTTTCCAAATCTCTTGTAGAGTTTCCGAAAATACCTATTCCAAGAGTTTTTATGGTCATATCTGTCATTTCAACCTCAATAGAAATTGGGTCAAAATAAGTATTTGAAACAAGGATTGTTTGTCCTCTTTGTCCAATATCAACAGCTGCATTACTTGATATAAGGCTTGGTTCATCTGGTGTAACTGTTAAAAATAAATTAGTTCCAGCCTCATCTAAAGTATATGAACTTGCCCCTTGATTAATTGTATTATTATTTGTAGAAATAGAAACTAATTGTGAAGATGTTACTATTTTATGAAGATTTTTTATCTTAACATTATTTTTATCAAAATATTCAATTTGATATCCTACTATGCTTCCAGCTTTTTGAAATTGAGATGATGGTATAACTATTCCTTTTTTAGATATTTTTATGTTATTATCATCACTCGAAACCACATAAGAACAATCTTGAATAACTGTTTCTATAGTTTTTGGTTTAATTAAAACAGAATAAAATCCTAATTGATTAAACTTATCGGCCGGTAATCTTAATTTATAAACCCCATCAGCTCCAAGCATTTTTCTAAGGTCAGCGTCAGTTATTGACGTAAACAAAGGTTGAAACGCGTTATCTCCAATATCTTCTCTACTTGCACTAAATGCATAAAGGATATCAACATCATCTATTGTGATATCAGCTAATTTCTTTGTTCCAAATATTCCTATACTCATCTCTTATTATTTAAATAGTTTATTTTATTAATTCAATATTGTTAAAAATCTGGTCCGGTTCTAAAAAAATTAATCAAAAGCTCTGTAATTCTGTTTGTTTCACTGATATCATTGACATCAAATGTTATTGAGTTATATCCAAGAACCCTAAACTCTATTGGCTTTATCTTTTCGTTAAATCCTCTAAATCTGAAAAACTTAAACCTAACTTCTGGCCCATCCCCATTAAGTGTAACTATAGAACCTCCAATGCCAAGTCTTTTTTCTAAAACATAACCAAAACTTATCATTCTATTATATAAAGAATTTTTAGTAAGGTCAACTGGATTAACAGTTGGATTATGTGGTGTTGGCGCCGGCGGAACAGGTGGTGGAGAAGGCGGCGGTGCAACAAACAATCCTGGTATTACATTTGGATTTGTTGTAGATTCATTTCTGTAAAATTCAGATTCACTATCATTAAAATTAAGGTCAACAAAAGATTGTAACAAATACTGAGGTCTTGTTTTAATTGATTCTTTTACATAATCATAAGAAATGTCATTTTGAAGTTGTGTCTCTAATGGTTTTGTTGTTTGTATTATAAATGGTTTATTAGAAACTGTATAGCTATTTAATAAATAATTTCCCAAACTAAATAATTGCACACTTATTTCTAAATTTGGATTTGAAAGCAAATTTGAATCTTTCAAAACCAAAGTAGCAGTAACAGCACTTTGTCCATTTATTATACTAAAATTTTGAGCTATTCTATTGTCATTGCCGCTTCCATCATCTATTTTTACCTTATATAAAGGAGCTCCTTTAATAGAATCTACCCTAACCTGGAATGACTGTCCTGAAAATGGGGGTATTGTATCAAATACAACATTAATAGGAATTCTTACATTTTGACTATTATTTGGTATTACATATTTATCCTTTTCAAATTGTATTCTCAACAAAGGTGGATTTATTGGTGAAAGTAAATTTGCAGTATAATCACCAAAAGAATTAACCTTAACATCATTTATGTTAGGGGTTTTAACAACATCACCCTTTACTTGAGCATATCTAAACCATTCGGCATACAAATATTGTTGAGGCCCTCCTAAAGAATTTTTTTTGTACTTATCATAATTTGAATCATCTAATATATTATAAGAACTACTTATTGGCACACTTATATAATAACTATCACCTGTATTGTATCCAACAACAGCAGTTATTTTTTGAATACTTCTTTTGTCATAATTTACAAAATTTGTATTTGTATAAGTTACTGCAGTTGTTGCTGTTAATTGTAGGTTGGCAACAGTTTTTGTAGGCGCTACATTTTCAATTATTGTTTTATTATAATAATCATTAAGTGTATTGGAGAGCTTTATATTGTTATAATAAAGTTCATTAAATTCTGGTTGCGAATAATTTGACTGAAGATAGTTAAAAAAATCTGTTGCAATTTGTTCATTATTTTGATTATCTAAAAAATCCCTAACAGTAAATTCATCAACAAGATTTCCGCCAAAAGATGAAGAATATACCCAATATCCGCCCTTAAACTGCAAATCGCTTTGAGTAACTCCAGTTGTCTGACCGCTGAATTGTGGTATTTTACGTATTTCTATCAACTTGTTATTTATTTATATCTATATTATAAACTTTTGATTTTGTTTTTATAAACAAATCAGAACCAACATTTTCAGTACTTGAAGAAAATGATTTTATTGTTTCAAAAAAACCATAATCCATAAAATAAGGATTAACCAATTGTCTTTCCATTGTTGTTTTAAATGGGTCTAAATATATTTGTATGTAATCATTAATTATTTTATTTTCTGTAACGAAAGGAATTATAATATACCAATCTTTATTGTTCTTTTTACCATAAGAACCATCAGGTTGTAAAATACCCAATTCTCTCTTATCTAAAAATAAACTTATCTTATGTGTCGAATCTTTCATTTATATTAAATATCATAATGTATTTTTATTAACCTATCTGTTCAAATGATATTCTTGAACTTACTGAGCTTTGACATGTATAATTAAATTGTTTATTAACCTCGACAAAATATCCTCTCTTAAATGAGCTTTTTGAATTTGGGAACAACACTCCTTTTATTGCTAAATTTATTAATTTACCAGTAAATAGAAATTCATCTGAATTACAGTCTATAGGATTTGTTTGTGTATTTATGCTTCCAAGTTGTCTTTGAGTTGGGACGTACACATCCTTATATTCAGTAATAATATTATATTTAGGAGTTGCGCTTAATGGTCCAGAAACTAAATTATTTGTAGGCTCAAATTTAAACGAAACTGGACTTCCACTAACTAAGCCATTTGTTGAAAAATAAGAAATATTTTCAAAAGATACTATATAATTAGCCACAGTAAATGTTGAAGAAGATAGTATTAAAGATTCGTTCGTTGGTAAATTTATGTACACCTTACTTAAATCATTATAAACTCCTTTTATGTATAATTTTTCTCCAGGATTTACAATTGCTCTATTATCAGGTGCAGAAAATGATTCCGAATTAGTAGAGGTTAAAGAAAATGGAGATGATACATTTCCTAAAGAGAATCCACCAGAAATTTCAGTAGAAACTTCTCCATTATTAAGAATTGATATTATCATAGACTCCTTTGTGTTTTTTGGAGAATTGCTCCATTTCAAAAAACCCCTTTTAGAAGAATTTGAAGTATCTAGTCTTAAAAAATTAAACAAATCTGGTATTGGAGTTGTTGATTGCGTATAAAGTTCTCCTATATTCAACTCTATATATTTAAATTTATACGGAGGTGAGGGTAGTTTTCCAAAACCAAACGGTATTTGCTGAGAACATTGTATGGCTATTTTTGTGTCCTCAAATGTAACTTCTGATTTACTATCAAGCAACGATGCACTCGGAGAGTTTGTGTTTTGTACTGGATAACCTAAAAATACAAGATTGTTAGTATAGACAGTATTGATTTTTTCATAAACTCCATCAATAGTACATGCACTTAAATTTTTATTATAATTTAAAATAAAATTTTGAAGTTTTGTTGTTAAGTAGTAAATTTTTGAATTTGATATTCCTGCGTCTTTTTCTGTACTTATTTTTATTGGAATATACTCTCTTTGAGTAAATGCATTATTATTACCGAATCCTTGTTGATTTGCTATAAATCTTTCATTTGACTTAATGGTGAAATTGTATTTTGATTTTTTATATTTTTTATTTGGCTTATCATACACAGAATTTGAAGGTAGTTCAATGTTTATGTTTTCAACCTGAGTTTCTGATATAGTAAAGGCTGTTAATATATTATTTGTTTTTATTAATTTTCCACCATAAACAACATTTGCTCCATTATTAGATATAGATATTTCATAATTTATTGTTGATATAAATCCATTCTTGAAGTCGTTGTTCCAAAAATAATAATTTGCATATTTTCCATCAAAATTACTAGGAACCGGACTTGCAAAAGCTCTTACTGCCCCTATTTTTTTATCATTATTATTAACTAAAGAAAAAGAACTATATTGAGTAACTATACTATCCTGTATTGTTATTCTAACAACTTGTCCAGAATCAGGTATGATTCCAACATTACTAATTTCAATATTTTGAGTTGGATTTCTAAGTCCAATTTCTATTATTTTATCTAAATCATATACATCATTATCTAAAATTTGGATAGTTGTAGAACCTGAAGTTTCTCCTTCTAAAAAATTTAATTTTAAACTTGTAGCTGTTGGATTTTTACTATCTAATATAAAATCAGTTCCTAAAACAGCATTTGTATTAGAGGTAATATATAACTCTATGTTTTGATTTGGAACCTCCAATGGCTTATCAAATACATAAGTAAATGTTGTAAGGTTTACATTACTTTTAACTGAAATATTGTTATTGAAAAATCTAATTTTAGAAGGAGTGTCGTTATCATTTATTGTTAGTGTCATAACAGATGAATTAGAATCCTTTGGTAAACAAGATTTAAAATTAACAAATCCAAAAGAAACAGTTTCAGCGCTCTCAACATATTTATCATCAATAATATCTATTGTTATATTTTTAAATTGTTCTCCAGCTCCCCACTTAACTAATGTAGGATTAAATATAAAATCTAAATTAGGATTTCTAATTGTTTTATCATCTTTAACCACAACAGTTACCTCTTCTAATCCATATGGACTAGGTTGGTCAATAGAAACATTTAATGAAATAGTTCCAGCAGATAACCCGACACCTATTTGTTTTTCCAAAGCTGTACTTTCCGATGTTCCTGTTTGTGTATTTGGAAAATAAACAAAAGAAGGCGCCGCTAAATCAAAATACTGTTTTATCCAGTGTCTATCGTAAAGAAAATGAAAATCATTATTTATTTCTATTACATTTCCGGAATCATCTATGTCAGAAGTTTGGTTTCCAAAATCAACCCTGTTGCCATCTAAATCATAAAATAAATAAGGCACATCTTTAGAAAAATAAATTTTTCTTTCTTCGTCAAATATAGAAAAATTTATAGTTCTAGTTCTAGGAATTACTTTATTATCTCTCCAATTTTTATCATTTGAATCTAGTTCATCTTTGCTTATTTCAAACAAAAATGAATATGCTGACTTGTTGTTATTATATATGTTTTTTGACATACCTGAATTTCTTGTTAATTCAAAAGTTTTTATATTAAGAGTTTTTCCAGTAATTGAATCGTTGGATATTTTTGGAGTACTTAACGTTAAACCATTAGATTCTTTAATCTCAATTATTATATTTTCAGTATTAACAAAACGAGATTCAACTAATCCAAAAATACAAAACTTTAAAGAATTTTGTCTCTCCGTATTATATTGTTGGTTTATATTAAATACATTATCAATCTTTTCATTTTTAATATCTGAAATAGTTCGATTTAATTGAATGGATATAAATGTATCTTCATCATCAGCTAAGGCAAATGAACTCTTTGGTAATAATATATTTTTTTTAATTTCCATTTTTTTTATTATCCACAATCAACATAATATCCATGGTTTTCTGACAAATCTTCTCCGTATTGCTCATAAAACATACCAACAACCGGATTTTTATCAGATGCATTATATGTCTGACCCTTATCGTCACCGCCTTTAAATTTAAAATCTCTACTAATACCATCAGAAACTACACCACACTCACTTCCGTTGTGAGATGTTCTTACCCAATATGTTGGTATTCCTGTT
>Ga0307376_10005586_pt1 | contig 11293 bp, 7 predicted proteins | sample TR2MG_FD_202536 | JGI IMG/M metagenome (GOLD analysis project Ga0307376, IMG submission 202536) | Soil microbial communities from Risofladan, Vaasa, Finland - TR-2 | ecosystem: Environmental > Terrestrial > Soil > Coastal area > Acid sulfate soil | place: Finland: Risofladan, Vaasa | collected... | reverse complement strand
TCTCCTTGCCACGCATGGGATTGACCAGATTCCTGCACTCTGGTTCGGCGTTGCAGCCCTTGCCTGTTTTACAGGCGCATACGTGGCGGAAATGGTAAGGGCCGGTATACAGTCCATTCATCGGGGGCAGACCGAAGCGGCCCGATCGCTGGGCATGACCTACGTTAAGTCCATGCGGCATGTTATTCTTCCACAGGCCCTGCGAAGAATTCTGCCGCCCCTGGCCGGTCAGTTTATCAGCCTCATCAAAGATTCTTCGCTGCTGGGCATCATCGCAATTCGAGAGTTGACAAAGGCGACCCGTGAAGTGGTTACAACCAGCCTGCAACCCTTTGAACTCTGGTTTGTATGTGCACTGTTGTATCTTGTTTTGACATTTTCACTTTCAATGTTATTACAGTATCTTGAAAGGAGGCAATTTGCGGTATGATCGATGTTAAAAATATTTCCAAAACCTTCAAAGGTCATTCAACGGAGGTTAAGGCGCTGGTTAATGTAACCGCTAAAGTCGATAAAGGAGAAGTCGTCGTGGTGCTAGGTCCATCCGGGTCCGGCAAAAGTACCTTTATCAGATGTCTGAACTATCTGAACGTGGCAGATGAGGGGAGTATCGTTATTGACGGTATCGATATCCTCGACCCCAAAACCGACATAAACAAGGTTCGTGCTGAAGTCGGCATGGTGTTTCAATCCTTCAACCTGTTTCCGCATAAAACTGTCCTTGAAAATGTAACCCTGGCGCCGATGGTTGTACGGAAAAAATCTAAAGAAGACGCCAAGAAGAAAGGCATGGAGCTGCTGGAAAAAGTCGGCATTCTGGACAAAGCCGATGTTTATCCGGACCAGTTGTCAGGTGGACAGCAGCAGCGTGTGGCCATCGCCCGTGCCCTGGCCATGGAGCCTAAAGTGATGCTCTTTGACGAGCCGACTTCGGCACTCGACCCTGAAATGGTCGGTGAAGTTCTCGATGTAATGAAAAATCTGGCCCGGGAAGGTATGACAATGGTGGTTGTTTCCCATGAAATGGGATTCGCCAGAGAAGTGGCGGACAGAGTTGTTTTCATGGATGAAGGCGCCGTTGTAGAAGTCGGGACACCCGAGCATTTCTTCACAAATCCCACCCATGAAAGGACCAAGCTTTTTTTAAGCCAGATTCTATAAAATACAGTTGCCTGTGATCCTAAATTCTCATATGGAGTTTACATGCTCGTCTTATATGTGCTAACCTCTCGCCATACTGCGCCTTTAGCGTAATTCCAAAAAATATATTCCCATTGAACGCCGGCTGATCATCCGATATCATCTTTGATCAACGGGAAAAAAATTAACCCATCAAGCCTGACACTATCCAGAATTCATGAGGTGAACAGATGAATTTTTCGTCAATTCCGAGACCGTTTAAAAAAAGCAACGCCTATTATCTCTGGGTATGTGTCTTTATTCTGATCGTCTTGGGAATTACTTCATCTCTTTATTATTCTGCGCTTAAAATCGACTATGTATGGAGATGGTATAGAATTCCCCAATATTTTGTATATCATGATATCGTTGAAATCAAAGCGGATATAGCGGGAGAAATAGAATCTATCCAATTAAAAGACGAAAAAGCCGTTATCCGCGTAACCGGAGATGATGAAACCAAATCCTATACCGTTCCGACTTCGGATATTCGTGTATTTGAAGGCGATCTTATCTCTCCGGGGGATATACTGGCCACGTATAAAAAGTGGCGTATTGGTATTTTAATGGAAGGGCTGTGGCTGACCTTAAAGGTCAGCGTAATAGCGATTGTTTTTGGAATTTTCATTGGTCTGTTCACCGGCATTGCACGCATATCCTCCAACCCTGCATTAAAATGGTCTGCAATCACCTATATTGAGTTTATCCGAGGTTCTCCTCTGCTGGTACAAATCTTTATCTGGTATTTTGTTTTGGGGACCCTGATCAATAATGTCCTCGCCATACAGGGAATCGCTCAGATTCCTCCACTGTGGTTCGGGGTCGCAGCCCTTGCCTTTTTTACAGGGGCGTATGTTGCGGAAATGGTACGGGCCGGCATCCAATCCATTCATTTCGGTCAAACTGAAGCCGCCCAATCTTTGGGCATGACCTATATTCAGTCTATGCGGTATATTATTCTGCCTCAGGCCCTGCGAAGAATCCTTCCCCCCCTTGCCGGTCAATTCATCAGCCTCATAAAAGATTCATCTTTGCTTGGTATTATTGCGATCCGGGAACTGACCAAGGCAACACGCGAAGTTATTACCACCAGCCTTCAACCGTTTGAACTCTGGTTTGTTTGTGCAATTTTATATCTTATTTTGACCTTTTCCCTCTCCATGTTTGTACAATACCTGGAAAGGAGAACAGAGATTACCTGATCGTTTGTTTCGATTTACCCTAACATGGATGGAGGCGTTGTTTACCACCCACGACCCCAATGGCGTCAAAACTCCATTGGAGGTTATCTGTTTTCGGTGATCATTCGAACCATCAACTCCAGGAAAGCTGCCGGAAAGTATACGCCGCAAGAAACAGTGCAAAAAGGATTAAAACGATCCATTTTACAACAAACGCTATGATTGAGGGTTTTCTTTTTTCTTTGGGCATTTGAACATTCTATTTTTAAGGTCTTTTTATTTTTTCATGGAATATTCGGGCAACGCCGATGCCTTCTTCCTCGACTTCGGAAATTTCCTGAGACATTTTTTGTCTTCCCGAATAATTGCACAGACTTTCCGGTTATGAAGCTCTTTACAGTTATCGTGATTGTACAAAGGGCATTCTGGATATTGCTTAGACATTTCGATTCTTTTTGTCCATAAACCGGGTATTTATCCTAACATAGATAGACAACAGGGCCGGCATTAATAAAAATATTATTATTGGTTTATTCCCCATATAACGGGCCATTCTGAAAGGCATTGGAAGCTGCATCCAAAGATTATGACAAAATTCCCCGATTGTTTACGATCAATCAGGGTTAAACATTAGGGTTTATTGTCTTTAAAAATTCTCGAATCATCAAAGCCGCACTTGCCCCCTCACCTGCGGCACTTGCCACTTGCTTGGTGCTCTTGTCTCGCACGTCCCCTGCAGCAAAAATCCCGGGTATACTCGTCTCCAATATGTGAGGGTCTCGATCATCATAACCCTTTGGCCGCTGACCACCATGCAGCAGGTCGTGGCCGGTTACCACAAAGCCCCATCGATCCAGCCGAACCTGGCTTCTTTTAAGAAATCCGGTATTTGGGGTCAGTCCGATAAAGATAAAGGCACCGTTTACCGGCAATTCGTCTTCTGAACCGGTCTGATTGTTTATCAGCCGAAGTTTTTTAAGTTTAAAATCCTCCCCCACGAATGCTTTGACGTCCGTATTCCATCGCACATCAATTTTTGGGTTGCTGAAAACGCTGTCCTGGATGATCTGGGTGGCTTTGAATCGATCACTTCGCACCAGTATGGTCACATGTTCTGCAAACTTGGTTAACAGCAAACTCTCTTCGGCAGCACTGTTGCCGCCGCCGATGACTGCAACCTGCGCGCCGGTGTAAAAAGGGCCGTCACACGTAGCACAAAAATGCACCCCGGCGCCAAGATATTCATTTTCGCCGGGAACGTTCAGGCGCATATAACGACTTCCTGTTGTAATCAACACAGCCCGAGCGCTATACGTTTGGCCGTCTCCGGTTTTTACACAGTGATAATTGTGGTGCTGGTAGAGTTCTACGACCTCTTGGGCCTGCAACAACTCGACGCCGAATCGTTCGGCTTGCAGACGTAATCGCCGGGAGAATTCGATACCGGCCACGCCGTCCGGAAATCCGGGCATGTTATCCAGCTTTTCCGTGCCGGCAGCTTGTCCGCCGAAGGCTGCACGTTCAATAACCAGCGTGTCGATGTATTCACGCCCCGTGTACAGCGCTGCGGTTAAACCCGCAGGTCCACCTCCCAGAACGATCAAATCATAATGACTGCGACTGGCGGAGGTCTTTAATCCCAGTTTGGCCGCAAGTTCGGCGTTGCTGGGCTCCACCAGAAAAGACCCGTCAGCAAAGACAATGGTGGGGATAATGCGCTTTCCCTTGTTGGTCTCCATCACGAATTCTTCGGCCGCTTTGTCCGTTTCAATATCGATCCAGCTGTAGGGGATCTGGTGCTCGCCCAGAAACTGTTTGCTCTGCCGGCAATCCGGACACCAGTGGGCGCCGTAAACCGTAATCTCGGATTTTGGCATGATAGACCGCTTTGATTTCTTCACGTATCCTTCCATTTTTTTCTATTGAAGCTCCCGAAGTCCCGCAAGTGGGATTTCCACTGCGTTCCAACACCCTGCGGGGAATGTTCTGCCTTGCGGCAGTGCTTCGCAGCGCATGTAAGAAAATTAATCCATTTTAATATTCCCTCGCCCGGTTAAATGCCGCTTTGCGGCCCTCCTCCGGAGAATTTAACCGGGCGAGTTGTTCCAGTTCAAACCTTGCCGTCGGGCACGAATCTCATTCTGAACAATTGACGGATATCTTCAATAATAAGGTAAAAAGACGGCACCAGAACCAGCGTAATCACGGTTGCGAACAGAATGCCGTATCCTAAAGAAAGGGCCATGGGAATCAAATACCGGGCCTGGCGGGATGTTTCAAAGATCATCGGCGACAAGCCACCGAAAGTGGTCAGGGTTGTCAAAATGATCGGCCGAAAACGGTGAATACCGGCCTGATGAACCGCGTCGCGCCGGCTCATTCCGACCCGCTCCTTGCGGTTGGCAAAATCGATCAGCACCAGCGAATCATTGACCACCACCCCGGAAAGCGCCACCACGCCGAACATACTGAGCACGCTCAGACTGTAGCCCATGATCAGATGCCCGATCACTGCCCCTACGATGCCGAAAGGAATGGCCGATATAATGATCAAAGGCTGGATATAGCTGTTCAGTGGAACGGCCAGCATGGCAAAAATAACCACAAGTGCCACCAAAAGTCCTCGCATCAGGCTCTGCATGCTTTCCCGCCGGTCGGCCTGCCGGCCCTCAAAACTATAAGTCAGGCCGGGATATTTGTTTTGCAATGCCGGCAGGGTTTCAGATTTAAGCGGCTGCAAAACCATACCCGCCTTGCTTCTGGGCCGAACGTCGGCTTCTACCGTTACGATCCGGCGGCCGTTCCGACGATTGATATCGGTATAGGCCCGCCCCCGGTGTATGGTGACGGCAGATCGCAATGGAATTTCATTACCGGCCGGCGTCCGCAATATCATTTCTTCAAGATTGTACTCGGAAATCCGTTCGTCCTTGGGGAGTCTGAACATGACTTTGACTTCATTGCGCCCCCGCTGTTGTCGCAGGGCCTCGGCACCGTAGTAAGCATGCCGGACCTGTCTGGCCACTTCCCTGGACCTTAATCCAAGACTTCGGGCTTCGGGTTTGATCTGAAAATCGATCTGTTGTTTGCCGGGCGCAAAACCATCATCGATATCTTTTGCATTCGGATAATAACTTAGAGCCTCGGCAACCTCAACAGCGGCTTTTTCCAATACGCCAATATCTTTGTGACTGAGTTCTACGGTAATGGCGGCCCCGCGGCCGGGACCACCGGCATCGGATTCAAATAAAATTGATTCCAATCCTGGAATAACCCCCACCCGTTCCCGCCAGCGTTCCGTTATTTGCGCCGTCGACACCGGGCGTTTGTTCGGCGGCGTCAGGTAAATACGGACTTCGGCCTTGTTATCATTGATATTGGCGAAAATTCCTTCCATGAGTGTTTTTCCACCATTTTCAGCGACAACCTCCTGGGCCGCTTTGACCAGCATCTGCTGCACCTTTTCGGTTTTTTGAAAGGCGGTCCCGAACGGCAGTGTGGCCGTCACCATGGCATAATCGGATTCGATCTTTGGAAAAAGCTCAAATCCCATACGCCCGCTCTTCACATACCCGGCCACAATCAGCAAAACAGCAATACCCAAAGATGTCGTCACATATCGCCAGCGCAGGGCCAATCCCAACAATGGACCGTATCTCCGATTAACAAATCGGACAAAGGCGTTGCTGAATCTTTGCTGCCAAGCATGCATCCAGCCGAAAATCCCTTGACGCAACGGTTTCTGATGGCCGACATGGGCAGGAAGAATCAAAAAGCATTCGATCAGCGAAATCGCAAATACACTGATCACGACCACTGGAATTTGCTTGAAAACCTTTCCTAAAATTCCGGGAATGAAAAACATGGGAACAAAAGCCACCATGTTGGTTAATACGCTAAAAGTCACCGGCATGGCCATTTCTCTGGTCCCTGAGACGGCGGCGTTGAACCAGGAAATACCGCTCTGGTGCTGATGATAGACGTTTTCCCCAACCACGATGGCATCGTCCACCACGATGCCGAGGGTGACAATAAACGCAAACATGGAGACCATGTTGATGCTGACACCCATGGCCGACAAAACTAAAAGGGACCCCAGAAAAGAGATGGGAATACCGAGCGCCACCCAGAAAGCCAGCCGGATCTCCAGAAACAATGCCAGTAAGATAAACACCAGCCCCAGGCCCATACATCCGTTTTTGATCAACAGCCCCATTCGCTGCCGATAGACATCCGACCGGTCATTGCGAAGAACAACCGCCAAACCTGGGGGCAGCTCCTGGTTTACCGCCTCTACCACCTGTTTTGCGGCATTGGATACCGAAACCGGGGTTTGATCACCGACCCGGTAGACATCGATCATCACGGTGGGCTTGCCGTTGTATGTGGCGGCATTGTCTGTTTCTTCGAATCCGTCCTTAATATCGGCGATATCTTCAAGCAGGACCTGGGTTCCGTCGTTGGCCGTAATAATTGGAATCTTACCGAATTCATGCCCGTAATCCTTACGCTCCTTAACGCGGACAAGGATGTCGCCCCCGGGGGTTTTTACGGCGCCGCCGGGAAGCTCAACGGACGTCCTGCCGATCCGTTGGGCAATCTCCTCTAGAGTAAGGTTATAAGTCCGTAATTTGTCCTGGGAGATTTCGACGCTGATTTCATAATTTCGAACCCCTACCAGCTCAACCTGGGTGATATCCGGATCCTGAAGTAACCGATCCCGCAAATACTCGGCATATTCACGCAAAACCCCCTCGCTTTGATCGCCGTAAAGCGCCAGTGACACCACATAACGCTTTCTGGAAACAATCACCACCTGTGGCTTTTCTGCTTCTTCGGGGAAAGACGTAATCCGATCCACTTCACTCTGGATGTCCTGACCCAGCTTTTGCAGATTTTCGCCTTCGATCATCTCTACGGTCACCGTACCAACACCCTCTTTGGCAGATGCCCGGACTTCATTGACACCTTCCAAGCCTTGTACGGCTTCCTCTATGGCAAATATGATACCCCTCTCCACTTCCTGGGGGCTGGCACCGGGATAGGGAACGGTGATTTGGACCAGATCCAGTTCAAAGTAAGGAAAGACTTCCTTTTTGATGCGGTAGCCCAAAAAGAATCCTCCCACCAGGAGCACCAGCATGAGAAGGTTGGCTGTCACGGAATGACCGGCCATCCAGGCAATGGGCCCTTTTTTTTTGGAATCATCTTGCGGAAGGCTTTTCATACTAAGAATTTCCATCCTTTACTGCTTTTTCTCTCACAGGTCGGTCGCTCTTCATTTCAGATTTCAATGTATCGACTCGCACTGTCATTCCTTCCACAGGTGCAGGCAAATCCGAAACGATCAACTGTTCTCCGGGTTTCAGGCCGTCTTGCAGCAGGACGACGTCGGCATCACGCCAGACCGGACGTACCTTTCGAATTTCCAATGTTTGGTTTTCACCGACGATCCAGATACTTGAATTATCTTTCAAGGCCGACCGCGGAATTTGAAATACGTTGTCAAGTCTGCGGCCCAGGATTTTTACCCTGACATACTCGCCGATTAAAAGGGGTGTGCGATCCTGATTGGAAGAGTTGAAGCCGAGCGGATCAGAAACCTCCACCAGGATCCGGGCCATTCGCCCTTCGGTTGCCAGATCCCCCATCAACCGGATAACCGTCCCGCTGCATTCATGACCCCGGCCATAAATGATTCGGGCTTTGGAACCGGAATCGCCGGCTTGAACCGGAACGTCAATCCATTCGAGGCGATCCACCGGTAAGGATGTCTGGACTCTGTAAGCATCGGTGCCCACCAGTTCGGCCAGCGGTTCCTGGAGTGTTACCTGGGAGCCGCGATCCACTGACTTGGAACGCACCATGGCATTGAAAGGCACCGTGATATGGGTTCGCTCAAGATCAAGCATTGCCGCTTTTAGTTCGGCCTCTGCTGCCGACAGATCTGCTCTGACCTTGTTTAGGTGGGGCTGGCGTAGCGCCAGTTCCTTTTCCATATCCTGCGCCGGTTTGCCCTGGTTTAAAAGCTCCCATTCTCGCTTGGCCACTACTTGATGCCCCAACTCCAGTTTCAGGGCAAACTCGGCATCGGTCACTGTACTTCGCTTTCGAGCCAGAGCCAGCTCGTAATCTTGAGGATCGATCTGGATAACTCTCATGTCCTTTTTTAAAAACCCGCCTTCCGTGAATTCAGGATGAATCTCTACAATTTCTCCGGACACACGGGATTTTAGCACCATTTCCCGGGCAGGAATAACGGTTCCCATGGCTGTTACGATAATCTGATAGCTGGAAGGTTTTACCGTTTGAATCAGAACAGTCGGACTCAGCTTAACGGGCGGTCGTTTCCGGGTTCGGGGCGCACTGTTTTTCAGGTAAGATGCTGCACCTATACCGGCACTGAGTATAACAAGGGATAGGACAATTCTGATGATGGGTCGTGGACTTCTGGCAGGGTTCGGCTGTTTCTCCGGCAACATATTGTTTTGCTTATTATCTCCCATTTTCATTCCTGTTAGTTTTTTAAACTTTATTCCTCAAGGGGTCAGCGATTCCGTCCATGTTCCGCCCAGGGCTCGATAGAGACTGATGCGTGCATTCAGAAGGTTTGTTCGCTGCCGGATTAAATCCCTCTCAAGCCGCTGAACCGCCAATAATTGGGTCAGTACCGGCAGGTAATCGGTAAGCCCGTTACGATAGCGAACCCCTGCCTCCTCGAGGGCCTTGCGCGCTGCAGCCTCAACCTTTTCGAGCCCTCTGATGTGTTCCCGTTGCTTGGACTCGTTGACGAGCGCATTTTCAACTTCTTTTATGGCCGTTAAAACCGCTTGTCGGTATGCGGACAAATTTTCATCCACAAGCGCCTGCCTGCGGTCCACTTCCGCTGCCCGCCGATTTCCATCGAATATCGGTGCCGTCAAATTGCCCGCCAGGTTGAGGAGCCAGTTATCGAAAAGCACGTCCATATCGCCTTTCCCGTATTGGGCTCCGGCAGTCAGGCGGATTGCCGGCAGGCGATTTGCCCGAGCGGCCGCCACTTGCCATTCTGCCGCCTTCAGACGCATTCCGGCCCTTCGCAAATCCGGACGTGATGAGAGGAGATCGGCAGGCAGTCCGGTTGCCGGGATTTCGGTCGGTTCAGGCAAGCCGACCCGGCCGACTTTCAATTCAGCCTGTGGCGATTTTCCCAGCAAAAGCGCCAGTTCATGTCTCAGCACCTGTTCTTCGGCCTCAACCAGTGGGATTTCAGCCCTGATGTCTTCAACAAACTGTTTTTGTTGATAAACATCAAGGGCCGACACCATAGACATTCGAAATCTTAGCTCAATAAGCTCCAGGTATGTCAGGTTGACTCGAAGCTGATGTTCCAAAAGCCGTTTTTGCATCTGCTGGGAAATAATGAATGTCCAGCGCCGGGCAACCTCGGCCGCCAGTGTCATGGCCGCCGTATTCACTTCCTCCCGGGCGGCGGTCACATCCAGCAAGGCGGCTTCCCGATCGGACCGGATCCGTCCCCAGAGATCCAGTTCATAGCTGCTGATAAGACCCAGAGAATAGTCATCGCTCGATTCGGTTTTCTGAGATCCGTTGTCTGATCTTCGACGCTCATAAAAAGCATCGGCGGTGCCGGTCACGTCCGGATAAAGTGCCGCACCGACCTGAACGGCCAATGACCGCGCTTGATTGAGGCGCGACCAGGCTTCTTTCAGGGTCAAATTGTCGGCCAAGGCTTCTTCGATCAGTCCGGTAAGTTCGGAATCATGGAATTCTTCCCACCACCGCCCCAACGGCTCGGTTTCCTTGGAATAAAGAGAAAAAGTTTCCGGAAGTTCACCGGCCGGCGACTGTCTTATCTGAGGTCTGAACGGATTGCAGGCTGTAAACAGAAGCAAGATGACCGTCAAACCGATAAATTCATTTATCCGATTCTTCATAGGTCTTTACCGGCAGCATCTATTGGATTTTCGTCAGGTATTTCTTACGATGTGTCTGTCAAAATATCAACAAATTAAATGAGGTTCTTCTCCAATTTAGTTGGAGAAGAGGGTTCGAGGATTCAAGGGGTCAAGGGTTTGTTTTCTAAAGACTTTATCAGCGCTTTGAGCATACTTTCAACTTCCTCCGTATCATCCGTAAGAGCATTATCCTTCTGCTCTTAAGTATTTCACTCGATTCCTTGGCCCCTTGACCCCTATAATCCTTTCAAAATTATCTTTCTTCCTTTGGGAATTCTGCTGTTATTGTATACATCTCTAAACAGAGTTCGTATGACTTTTGCCAGGCTTTCAAATCTTTGTAATTATTTAGCATTTTTATCCGCCTGTTCTGTGGAGGATCACTCGACCCCTTGCCACCTTGATTCATCAAATCCTTGACCCCTTGAACCCTCTGGGATCTGGGAGATAACTCACTTATTTTACTCTAATTAACTACAACTAATCGGGAGATGATCCTTAAATGATTCAGGTACTGATTTGGATGGTGTTGTACTCGAGAAATTCGGAATGGCTGTTTTCACGAACTATCCGGATTGGCTTTCTTCCGATTTAATATAGTCATCGATTCCCTTTCCAAGTGTATCGATCATCGTGCGAAAGCGATCCTCATTTGGTTCTAAAAGGGTGACCCGAAAGCCCTGCAAGTTCGTGTTAAAGGACGTCAGGGGAACCACACAAATTCCAGTGGCAGCCAGGAGGTAATATACAAACCGCTTATCCGGATGTATAGGCGGACCGGAAGTCAGTGTTTTCACGAGTTCAGCAACGGAGGGATCGGAAATGGGCAGGGTTTGCCGATGGTTCAGGAGGCCGTCTTCAAAAGCCACACTCATATACAGCGCACCGTTGGTCCGGTTTGCCAGCACACCGGGGATATCTTTGAGCCGATCGAAGGCGATCTGTGAGAACCTTTCGTAACGCAGGCGTCGTTTT
>Ga0307376_10005582_pt1 | contig 11301 bp, 9 predicted proteins | sample TR2MG_FD_202536 | JGI IMG/M metagenome (GOLD analysis project Ga0307376, IMG submission 202536) | Soil microbial communities from Risofladan, Vaasa, Finland - TR-2 | ecosystem: Environmental > Terrestrial > Soil > Coastal area > Acid sulfate soil | place: Finland: Risofladan, Vaasa | collected... | reverse complement strand
TGGGCCATGTAGATCATGGTAAAACAAGCCTTTTAGATTATATTAAGAAAACCAAAATTGCTGAAAAAGAATCAGGTGGAATTACTCAACATATTGGCGCTTATGAAATAGAAACAGAAGGCAGAAAGATTACTTTTATTGATACTCCTGGGCATGAAGCATTTTCTAAAATTCGTTCCCGCGGAGCAAATGTTGCTGATGTTGCTATTTTAGTAGTCGCTGCTGATGAAGGAGTAAAATTACAAACAAAAGAATCATTGAAAGATATAATAGAGGCTCAAATTCCTTTTATTGTGGCAATTACCAAAATCGATAAAGAAGGTGCTAATTTGGAAAAGGTAAAAAATGAATTATCTGAAGCAGGCGTTTTGCTAGAAGGACGTGGTGGCGATGTTCCTTTTATTGCTGTTTCTTCAAAAACAGGGCAAGGAATTGATGAGTTTTTAGAACTTATTCTTTTATTGTCAGAGATGCAGGAATTAAAAGCTAATCCAAATAATCCGGCATCGGGAGTAGTAATTGAATCGCATTTAGATCGTTTTAGAGGGAATACAACCAGTTTAATTATTACTGATGGTACTCTTCATTTAAAGAATAATATAGAGGCAGATCAGATTAGAGGAAAAGTAAAAATTTTGGAAAATTTTCAAGGAGAATCTATTTCTGAAGCGACTTTTTCATCACCAGTAAAAGTGATTGGTTTCGAAAAACCAGTACCAGTTGGAGCAAAGTTTTTTGCTGGTGGCACAAGAGACAAAATAATTAATTTGAGTGAAAAGTTAAGAATAGTTGGTAAAGAATTAGGGGATAAAGATTCAAAAATTAAAATCCCTCTTATTATAAAAAGCGATACATCCGGTTCAGGTGAAGCGTTGGAGCAAGTTATAACACAATTAGGAGAAAAAAACGATTGGGTCTTTTTGCTCTTAAAAAATGAAACAGGCGATATTTCTGAAGGTGATTTTAAAATTATTCCCTCGGGAAAAACTTTAATCATAGCCTTTCGAGTTAGAAAAAGACCGGAGGTAAATAATATTCTTTTAACTGATAAAAATTTATTATTAATTGAAGGAGATATTATTTATGAAATTGAAGACAAAATTAAAGAATTAGTAGAAAACGAGTATATAAAAAAGCCAACCGAGGAAATTATAGGAAAATTAGAGGTTTTGGTTATTTTTAATCCTATAAAAGGGAATCAGTTAATAGGAGGAAGAATTATTGAAGGTAAGGTTCAAAATAAAATCCGTTTCCGTTTATTACGAGGAGAAGAAATAATTAGTCAAGGGAAAGTTTTAAATTTGCAAAAGAATAAAATAGATATGCCAGAAGTCAAAAATGGTGAAGAATGTGGTTTGATAGTTGATTGTTCAGAGAAGGCAGAGAAAGGGGATTTTCTTGTATTTTTTAGAAAAATTTAATAAAATGAATCTTGTGGCGCGGTGGCGAAGTGGAAACGCTGGGGTCTGCAAAACCTCGATGCGAGGGTTCGATTCCCTCCCGCGCCTCAGTCCTTAAATTATTTTGTTGCCCAGGTGATGGAATTGGTATACATGACAGACTTAAAATCTGTTGGAGGTAACTCCTTGTGGGTTCGAGTCCCACTCTGGGCACTAAAAAACATCCCGTTTTCCAACGGGATGTTTTAATTACTTTTTATTCTAATATTTCCATTATTGTTTCTTTAACCCCAAACTCTTCAGCTGATTCTCTATCAGGAAACCAGATATCCACTCTTGTATCAGTGAAACGCTCGTGCATTTTATCGTCAACAGTGAATACCTTGTCTCTAAATAGTTCTGGGAATTTTACTTTTGTTCCAAATGGCAGGAAATTTGAAGCAACAACTCCATCATAAACCCATGCACCAGAAGCAGTGATAAATGGAGTATCGTCTGTTTGGTCTGGAGTGGAAGAGTAGGCTGTTATAGTGACTTCCCTCGTTTTAATTGATAGTTGAAGAGAATTTACTGAGGTAAAGAATGTATTATTTGAATCATAATAAAAATTCTCGTCAGTGCTGAGAATCTCTTGCTCAGAGCTATTAATAATAGTAGATGGAGAGCCTTCTACTATTAACCCTGCCAAGGGACTAAAAAAGCTAACACTCAAGACCATAACAAGGATTCCGGACTTCGCAGCTTTATTGATAATATTCATAATATTTTACATTAAAAAACTCCCTTTTTGGGAGACTTTTTTAATTCTATCATATAAATAATTTTTGTCAAGACGGTCAAGTTGTTTACTTTATTAATTAAAATTGTTATCATGGAGATATGGCAGGATTGTATACTTCTAAAAGAGCAATTTTCCCTTATGGAAAACAAAAAGAATTTCTCTTAGATACTAAGAGAATACTTGATTTATCATATATAGACTTAGCTAAATTATTAAAGATTAGCAGAAGGACCTTAACTGATTGGAAGCGAGAGAAGTTTTCTATGACATTGAAGGCAGTTAAAATTCTCATAAGAAAAACTAATAAGAAAATGCCGAAGTGTATTGAGATAAAAGATCCTTTTTGGCATGTTAATAAAGCGGCTAAGCTTGGTGGAGCTGCTGTTTATAAAAGATATGGAAGGATTGGCGGAAATCCAGAGATACGAAAGCAGAGATGGTATGAATGGTGGAAACGAGAGGGTAAATATAAAAGTAATTTAGTAACTAGTCGCAGGCTTATTAAAAAACCAAAATATTCCCAGAAACTTGCTGAATTTACTGGGATTATGTTAGGCGATGGAGGCATTAGTACATTTCAGACTTCAATTACTCTTCATTACAAAGACGATAAAGAATATGGCAAATTTGTTGTCGCATTGATAAAAAAATTATTTAATGTCCCAATTGGTAAATATTATGATAAAAGGGGGTCAGTTGTTAGATTTAGTGTCTCGCGAAGAGAATTAGTTGATTTTTGTGTAAAAAAGCTTGGTCTTAAGCAAGGAAATAAGATAAAACAGCAAATAGATATTCCTAACTGGATTAAACAAAATAAATTATATTCAATCGCTTGTCTTCGCGGTCTTATTGATACTGATGGGTGTATTTTTACGCATCATTATAAATCAAAGAATAAATTGTATAACTATAAAAAATTATCTTTTACGAGTTATTCTAAGCCACTCCGTAGATCGGTGTATAATATTCTAAAGGCTAATAGTATGAAACCACGATTATCTCAAGATAAAGATGTGCGTCTTGATAGTATAAAAGATATACAAAGGTATTTTCAGTTCATTGGTTCGCATAATCCAAAGCACTTGAAGAGATATTTTAAATAATGTATAATCCAAACAATCCTTATTATTTTCATAGTTTGATTGGAGGAGTCGCATAATGGTATTGCAGGAGATTGCTAATCTCTGACGGTGTAAAAAGCCGTCTGCGGGTTCGACTCCCGCCTCCTCCGCTAAGACAAATTTTTTATTAGGTAGACTCAGAGCAGTGGTTCGAATCCACGTCCCCCAGCAAATTAGAATCGCCAAAAGGGCGATTTTTTGGTATAATATCTAAAATATTTAAAAATATTCGTCAATAAAAAACTATGGAAGAATTTAATCAAATTCCTTATTCCCCAGATATTTCTAGAGGAGGTTCTTCTGACGATAAAGATAAAATTGAACGATTAGAAAAAGATAAAGAAGAAAAGATTAATAAACCAAATAGACTGGTAAAACGTTCCGAACTTCCTAAGAATGAAGGTGGCTGGGGAGTTGGCGAGGATAAATTAATTAGAGGATATTGGGACGAAATTGATGTAGTTGAAGCAATGTCTTTTGAAGAAAGATATGATGTGCGGCGAATAATGAGAGTAACTAATTCTCTTGGGTTTGAGTTGCCTAAAAAGATAATTCCGCTTTTTGAAAAAAGAGGAATGCCCAAGTCAGAATTAAAGTTGTTTTATCAGTTAGAGGAAGAATGGTATAAAATCTGGACTAGTGAAGGAATTGAAGGGGCAAAGAAAAGATTGATTTGGCTTACTTGTTTTTGTTTTTACATCAGAAGGGTGCATTAAAAGAATTTGAAAAAATTGACCATTCGCTAGATAGCCCTTAAAAACTAATGAATTTTGGGGGCTAAGTAAGTTCTATTATAGTCTAGTTCTTGGAGCCAAAAAGGTTCCAACATCGTTCCATAGCCCCAGCCGCCTAGTTTTTTTATCAAGAGGCCGAAAATCATATATTTTAAACACTTTTTCGAGTTTAGTTCGAATCTCAATCCCCTCGCCAAGTTTAAAAAGTCCCCTTACGGGACTTTTCTAATTTTTAATATTGCTTTAGCAAATAAATTATGATAATATAAAGATATCAATATGCTTACTACAAAACAAAAAGAAAAAGTTATTGAGGAATTTGCTACTCATAAGAAAGACACTGGTTCACCCGAGGTGCAGATTGCTTTATCAACAAAAGAAATAAAATTATTGAGCAAGCATTTAAAAAAACATCCAAAAGATTATCACTCAAGGAGGGGTCTTTTGGGCATGGTTTCTGATAGAAGAAGGCTTCTTTCTTATTTAAAAAAAGTATCACTTCGTCGCTATAACAAAACGATGAAGAAGCTCGATTTGTAATTTTAATTTATGCTTATTAGACACAAAAACCAACGCATAGCGGTTTTGATAGATGTTCAAAATCTTTATCATTCTGCGAAAAATCTTTACGGCGCAAGAGTAAATTTTAAAAATCTTCTTTTAGAAGCAACTGCTGGCCGTCAGTTAATTAGAGCAATTGCATATGCTACTAAAGCTGATGAACCTGGTGAGGCTTCTTTTTTTGACGCCTTAGAAAAAGCCGGGATTGAAGTTCGATTAAAGGATTTACAAGTTTATCCTGATGGAACAAAAAAAGGAGATTGGGATGTAGGTTTGGCAGTAGATGCTATCAGGTTATCTGTTAATATTGATGTGATAGTTTTAGTGTCTGGAGATGGAGATTTTATTCCTCTGGTTGAATATTTAGAAGTATTAGGAAGACATGTAGAGCTTATTGGGTTTGGAAAAACTTCTTCTTTTCGTTTAAAAGAATTGGTTGATGAATTTACAGATTTAGATTCTCGCCCTGATTATTTCCTCTTTAAATCCCAAAAACAAGGCTTTGCGAAAAAATTGCCTAATATTATCAAAATCAAGTTGAAAAGATAAAATAAATAAAACAGAATTAAAATAATACTAATGGAAAAAAAAGAATATCAATTAAAAATCGGAGGCAAGACTATTAGTGTGGAATTTTCTAATCTTTTGGAACAGTCAAACGGGTCAGTAATGGTAAGAATGGGAGATACCGTAGTATTAGCTTCTGCGGTTATGGGTAAGGAAGATAGAATGGATTTAGATTATTTTCCGCTTTTGGTAAATTATGAAGAAAAATATTATGCTGCTGGTAAAATTTACGGCAGCCGTTTTGTTAGAAGAGAATCTAGACCGTCAGATAGCGCAATTTTGACCAGCCGTCTTATAGACAGAACAATTAGGCCCCTTTTTCCGGCCAACATGAGGAGGGATGTTCAGATTGTAATTACTTGTTTGTCAATTGATGAGGATAATGATCCTGATATATTAGGGATTATTGCCGCTTCATTAGCTTTAGGCACTTCTAATATTCCATGGCAAGGGCCAATAGCGTCAGTGAGAGTTAGTTGGTCAGAAAAAACAGGATTTATAATTAATCCTACTTATGGACAAAGAGAAGAAGCGTTGTTAAGTATGGTAGTTTCAGGCCCTGACAATGTGATAAATATGGTAGAAGCAGAAGCTAAAGAAGTTCCTGAAGATATTATTAAAGAAGCAATGAGAATGGCTCAGCATGAGATGTCAGAGATTAATAAACAATTGGATAAAATTATTACTGGCTCTGGCTCTTCTAAAGAGAATATTGTTTTGAAAGAATTAAGTAAAGATATTGAAGAAGAAGTAAAAAGCTTTTTAAAAGACAAATTAGAATCTGCTATTTATGTCGTAGACAAAACTGAAAGAGAGAATAAATTATTTCTTTTAAAGCAAGAATTAATGGATTATCTTCATACCAAAGATTATTCAGAAGAAAGTTTGATTGATGCTAAATCTGTTTTTGAACAAGAAATTGACAAAGTTGTGCATAAAAATATTTTAGAAAAAGATAAGAGGCCTGATTTGCGAAAATTAGATGAAATTAGACCCTTAGAAATATCTATTGATATCTTGCCTCGACCTCATGGTTCAGCTTTATTTATGAGAGGGAAAACCCATGTTTTATCAGTTGTTACCTTAGGAGCTCCCGGAGATGTTTTACTTTTGCAAGGTATGGAAGTGACTGGAGAAAAAAGATTTTTGCATCATTATAATTTTCCAGCTTATTCATCAGGAGAAATAGCGCCTTTAAGAGGTCCAGGCAGAAGAGAAATAGGGCATGGTTTTTTGGGGGAAAAAGCAATTTTACCATTGATTCCTTTACAAGAAAAATTTCCTTATACTATTCGCGTAGTTTCAGAAGTTTTATCTTCAAATGGATCTACATCAATGGCAGCTACTTGTGCTTCATCGTTAGCCTTAATGGCAAGCGGCGTCCCTATTAAAGAACATGTTACTGGAATTGGTATGGGTCTGATAATTGGCGAAAAGAATATGTATAAAATTTTAACTGATATTCAGGGATTTGAAGACCATTATGGAGATATGGATTTTAAAGCAGCTGGAACCAAGAATGGAATAACAGCTTTACAAATAGATGTGAAAATAAAAGGAGTAGAATCAAAAATTTTAGAGGAAATTTTAAATAGAGCAAAAGATGCAAGACTTTTTATTTTAGAAAAAATGGATCAGGTTATTTCTGAACCAAGAAAAAATCTTTCTTCCTTTGCCCCAAGGATATTTACTCTTAAAATAAAACAAGAACAAATCGGGAATCTTATTGGTCCTGGAGGCAAAATTATAAATAAGATTATTGAGGATACTGGCGCTGCAATTGATATTAATGATGATGGAACTATTTTTGTGACAGCTCCAGATGAAGAAAAAGCTCAGTCAGCAATTTCCAGAATTAAAGAAGTAACCAAAGAATTTTTAGCAGGGGAATTTGTGCAAGGAAGAGTATCAGAAATCAGGGATTTTGGGGCTATTATAAATTTAGGAGGCCGCAAAGAAGGGCTTCTTCATATTTCAGAATTAGCTCCGCGTCATGTGGCTAAAGTAGAAGATGTTGTTCACTTGGATGAAATTCTAAAGCTAAAGATTAAAAAAGTGGAACCAAATGGCAAGATTTCTCTTTCTTTGAAAGACGCTTCTGATCAAAATGATAAAAGTAGATTTTCTTGACATTTGTTTTTGTGGTACAATGAAAATAAATATGAGTAAGCTTAAATTTTAATTTTTTAAAAACATGCCAGAAAATTTTTCTTTACCTTCCAATATTTCTAATGAAGATTCTGGAGCAACCCCAGAGCAAGCTTTTGGGCAAGTTCCTGAGCAACAGGAACCAGAACAAAGGTTTTCTCCACCACCTTCAAATGTTTTTATAAGGACATCGCAGTCAGATTTAGAAAAAATTAAATCTGAGGGAGGAGCAATTTCAGGAATGCCACCTCCTCCTGTTACTCCTACTCCTGTTTCTTCTATGGAACAAGAGCCTAGTATACAACCAGGGCCGGCTTTTTCTGATTCTGAGCCTTCTTTTACGCCAGAAGCGCCAACGGGAATGTCTGAATTTCCAACTACTGAGGCAGAATCTTCACAGAAAAATAAATTGTTGCCTTTTATAATTATAGGCGTATTAATTGTAGCAGTAGTTGCATTAGGATATTTTTATCTTTGGCCTAAGTTTTTTGAAGCCAAACCTGTTGTTATTACCCCTACTACGACGACAGATACAAGCACGACAACAACAACTTTGGCTGCTTCACCATATCCTCAAGTCAGTGGTCCGTTTCAAAAATCCCTTTTTAACATAGAAATTAGCGGTTCAGATGTTGTTAAAGCTATAAAAGATTCAGCTATTTCTGAAATGGCTGCTCCTGGAACTTTCAAAATTCTTATTCCCAAAGTGCATAATGATGCTCTTACAAACGAAGAAGTGATTCTTTCTTTTATTCCGCAATTACCAACAAGATTAAAGCCCTATATGTTAGCCCGTAAATATTTGGTTTATGCTCACTATGGAGAAGTTAATCCGTCGCTTGGTTTGATTATTGATATTGGGGAAGAAAGTAAGGAGGAAGTAAAATCTATTTTCTTAGCTTGGGAAAAGAAATTAGGGATTTTAGACGATTTAAAAGATTTTTTCCTCGTAAGTATTCCTAAAAAAACTGCCAATGATTTTAAAGAAACTACTAATGCGGGGGCAGAAATTCGTTACTTTACTTATTCTGGGGAAGAAGCGGCCATAACTTATGCTTTTTATGAGGGATATCTGATAATGAGTTCATCTTTAGAATCAGTAAATAGTGCTATTTCTCATCTTCAAGGTATAACGGAACCCATTTATCCTTAAAATTGCTTTTTAGTTTAGTTTAATATAAGATAGTATTGCTATGAATAAATTAGCTAAATCTTTTATTATAGTATTTCTTCTTTTTTTGGCTCTTTCTTTGATTTTTTCTGCCATTGAGAATACGTCTTTAAAAACAACAAAAGTAAGTTTTTCCGAAGCAATACAATCCTTAAAGGAAGAAGGCATAACAAAAGTTGTAATTCATCCTAATCACATTAATATTTTTCTTCAGGATGATACGGTTTTAATTACAGAGAGGGAACAAAACGTTTCTTTTCCAGAAACTCTTCAAAGTTTTGGTTTTTCTCCAGAAGAAATATCTTCTTTAAATATAGAAATTGAAGGTGATGGTGCGTCAGCTATCTTCTTTTCCATCATATTACCAATACTTCTCCCAATTCTTTTAATAGGATTTTTGTTGTTTTATTCTCTTCGTCGGGCTAATCAAGGAGCAATGCAAATTTTCTCTTTTTCCCGCTCTAATATTAAATTATTTTCTCCTTCCAAAGATAGAATTACTTTTAAAGATGTTGCCGGTTTAAAAGAAAGCAAGGAAGAATTAAAAGAAGTTGTTGAGTTTTTAAAAATTCCAAAGAAATTTCATGATTTAGGAGCTAAAATTCCTCGCGGAGTTCTCTTGATGGGACCTCCGGGATCTGGGAAGACGCTTTTGGCTCGAGCAGTAGCAGGAGAAGCAAAAGTTCCTTTTTTCCATATTTCTGGGTCAGAGTTTGTAGAAATGTTTGTTGGAGTAGGAGCTAGTCGGGTAAGAGATACTTTTGCTACAGCTAAAAAAGCAGCTCCTTCAATTTTATTTATTGATGAGATAGACGCTATTGGAAGAGTAAGAGGAGCTGGCATAGGAGGAGGTCATGATGAAAGAGAACAAACATTGAATCAGATTTTAGTTGAAATGGATGGTTTTGACAGGGATACCAAAACTATTGTGATTGCTGCGACAAATAGGCCAGATGTTTTAGATCCAGCCTTATTACGACCAGGGCGCTTTGATAGACGAATCGTTTTAGATTTACCCAGTATTAATGATAGGGAAAAGATATTAGAAATTCATGTTCAAGGCAAAAGCCTATCTCCATTAATTAATCTAAGAGAGATAGCAGAACGGACTCCAGGTTTTTCTGGCGCTGACTTAGCTAATTTGACGAACGAAGCCGCTATTTTAGCAGCCAGGAGAAATCAAAAAAATATTACCCAGAAAGAATTATTAGATTCTATAGAAAAAGTTATTCTAGGGCCGGAAAGAAGAAGTAGAGTTTTAACAAAGAAAGAAAAAGAGATTACTGCTTATCATGAAGCTGGTCATGCCTTAATATCCGCTTTACTCCCTAATACAGCTCATGTAAGAAAGATTTCTATTATAACGCGTGGAAGAGCAGCTGGTTATACAATGCGAATGCCATCCGAAGAAAAATATATGAAAACTCGTTCAGAGTTTTTAGAAGATTTATGTGCGCTTTTAGGGGGATATGCAGCTGAAGAGATTAAATTTAAAGAGATATCAACAGGCGCGGCTAATGATTTAAAAGAAGCAACAGACATAGCAAGAGGAATAGTAACTAAATATGGAATGAGTAAGAAAATAGGACCGATTTCTTTTAGCAAATCAGAAGAATTTGTGTTTTTTGGCAGAGATATTTCTACTGAAAGAGAATATTCAGAAGAAACAGCAGCTAAAATAGATAAAGAAGTGGTTGGCATTCTTAAAAAGTGCTACAGTGATACAAAAAGATTACTAAAGAAAAATATAAATAAGCTGGAAAAAGTTACTAAAGAATTAATGAAAAAGGAGACTTTAGAAAAAGAAGAATTTGAAAAATTGGTAAAGTAATTTGGGCGTGTAGCTCAGTGGAAGAACGATTGTCTTATATTGATAGTTTACTTAATATTTAATCTTTTTAGTCGGCACGTAGCTCAGTGGTAGAGCATCGCCCTTATAAGACGAGGGTCGCAGGTTCGATCCCTGCCGTGCCGACTAAGAAGATTATATAAAAAGATGAAAATATCAATATATCTCTCGTTTTGACTTATTAAATTAATGAAAACGCGAGATATAAACAGCAGGTTCTAGGTTCGATCCCTAGTACGCCCACCAAGGGGCGGTTAGCTCAGTTGGTTAGAGCGCATACTTGACGTGTATGAGGTCACTGGTTCGAATCCAGTACCGCCCACAATTTTTGTTATACTGATTAAATCTATGAAGATATTTTATGCCTTAGAGACTTTTTTACCTCATATTTCTGGGGTAACAATTTCTACTGACAGATTAGCTGATTATTTTAGCCAGGATAAAAACAATAAGGTTTATGTAATTACTGCCTCACCTAATGGGGATTTTCAAATTGACTCAGATTCGCATGATTATACTATTATACGGATTAAATCCCATGCAAATCCTATAAGAAAAAAATTAAAAGTCAGTTATTTAGCTTCGTTGCATATCAGAAAAATATTAGATGATTTTAATCCTGATATTATTCATATTCAGGATCCTTTTTTTATTTCCCAGTCTTTAGCTTTTGAAGCAAAAAAGAGAAAAATTCCTGTTATTGCTACACAGCATTGCTCTTTAGAATTTCCTTTATCTTATTTAAAATTGCCTAAATTTTTTCGAAAGACAACAGAAAAAACAATGGCAAAAATTTTAGCGACTTTTATAAATAATTATTGTAAAATTTTAATTACACCAAGTGAATTTATTAAAAAGCAGGCAATTAAATGGGATATAAATATTCCTGTGGAAGTTATTTCGAATGGAATTAATCTTGATGTTTTTGCAAAAAGTCGGATTTCCGAAGAATTTTTACAAAAGTATAAG
>Ga0307376_10005581_pt1 | contig 11301 bp, 12 predicted proteins | sample TR2MG_FD_202536 | JGI IMG/M metagenome (GOLD analysis project Ga0307376, IMG submission 202536) | Soil microbial communities from Risofladan, Vaasa, Finland - TR-2 | ecosystem: Environmental > Terrestrial > Soil > Coastal area > Acid sulfate soil | place: Finland: Risofladan, Vaasa | collected... | reverse complement strand
CAAGCAGTTCTACTACCTCAACTTCAACATCTACTTCAACTAGCACTAGTACCAGTTCATCAACTAGCACCACTGTAACATGAGGATATGCGTAGTCGGAAACGGACAAGTCGGAAGCCAAGTGTCATCTTGGTTTAAAGATTGTCTAACATACGATACAAAGAAACAGTCCAACACTTGGGACGAATGTTCGGTTGCGGACTGTTTCTTCCTCTGCGTACCCTCACCTTATAAAAAGGGCGGTTATGATTTATCTTATTTAGAAGAAGCGATAGCTAAAATACCAGACAATAAAATCGTGGTAATAAGGTCAACAGTAAATCCAGGCACTACTGATTATTTCCAGAACAAATATCCTAATAAGAAGTTTATGTTTAACCCAGAGTTTCTCACAGAGTTATCAGCCGAGGAAGATTTTAAACACCCAGATATGCAGATATTGGGAATAAGCAAGGAGAGTTATGCGTTGGCTTCAGAAATAATGTTAATGCTTCCGCCAGCACCAGTAATGAGAATTGTCTCTCTTGTAGATGCCGAGTGGATTAAAAAGATACGCAATTCATTTTATGCGACCAAGGTTATATTTTTTAATCAGATATACGATATCGTTGAAAAGACAGAAGGGGATTACGAAACAATCAGAAGCATAGTGGTTCACGACCCAAGAATAGGAAATTCGCATTCCTTTATATTTCACAAAGATTATAGAGGATACGGAGGACATTGTCTTCCGAAGGATACCAACTCCTTGATAGATTTCGCAGAGGACAAAGTTCCATTAAGGCTTCTAAAATTAGTCAAAGAATTAAATGAAGAGTATGCAAACAAATAAAATCTTAGTTATTTGTCCATCAAGAGGACGAGCAAAAGTTGCTGAGACATTTGTAAAAAGTTGGAAAGAAACACAATCAGGATTTTCAGATATGCTTCTAATGTTAGACGATGACGATAAAACTGATTATAGCGATGCCAAAGGAGTTGAAGGAGTTAATACGGTTATAACAGATATATGTAGAAAAGAAACCAGAGATAAGAATTGGTTTAGAGGTTCTGCTATGATGTATGACGCTGGGTATAAAATGTGTCCAAATTATAAATATTACGGGATATTCTCCGATGATATGATATTCAGAACTAAGGACTGGGATAAAAAAATGGTTGAGGCGATTGAAGAAGGAGGAGGTTGGGGAGTAATTCACGGAGAGGATTTAGCATCTCATAAAGGAGTTCACCCAGTTGTGTCTGCCAATCTTATAAAAATAGTCGGGTATTTTTCCGTTAAGGGACTAATTCATTTACGGGTTGATAGAACTTGGATTGATATAGGTAAGGGTTCTGGTCTGCTTTATTGCCTTAAAGATGTGATTATAGAGCACATGCACCCGCATTGGGGAAAAGGAAAGTTTGATGGCACTTATAGGCCATTAAGGACACAGGGATTAAAAAACTACGATACTGCGATATATAACAAGTGGAAGAAAGAAGAACTTCCAAAAATAATAGAAAATATTAAAAATGCTCAAAGAACTTGAGGCAATATTAAAAAGAGAAATCAGAAAAGTTCCAAGACCATACGGGATATTCCTATCAGGAGGACTTGATTCGGGATTATTAGCAGCACTTTCAAAACCAAATATCGCTATTACTTGTAATTTTAAAGAGTGTAGTGAATTAGAATATGCCGAGAAAATAGCGAAACATCTTAAAATACGTTTAGAAGTTGTCAGACCGCAAAAACAAACATTTAATGGATTTTTAGATAGAGCGGTAAAGGTAATAGGAAAACCAATTAACTCTGTAAGTATAGTCCCTTGGTATTGTTTAATGGGAGCAACGCAAGGAGAAACAATGATTAACGGAGAAGGAGCAGATGAATTATTCGGGGGATATTCACGATACCTTATAATGAAACGAGTATTTGATTTATATAACCAGCCAGAATTAGAGAATTATCATCCGACATTGGATTACTTGTTCAATGATATTCATTCAAAATTAGTTGGTAAAGAAATGCCTCATACAACCGATATGCAAGAAGTAATGAATTATGAGTTTAACAGAACGTTGCCAGATATTATATTTATGGAGAATAAATTAGCCAAACACTTCAATGTTAAACTTTATCGCCCATTTATGAGTCGTGCTGTACGAAAATTTGCCCGTAATTTGCCCCTAAAATACAAGATAAGCGACTTTCAGACAAAAGTTATACTTAGACGCCTTGCAGAGAAATATCTTCCTAAGAGTGTCGTTTACAGGAAAACCAAAATGGGGTTAACTTGTCCTGTCAATGAATGGATGGGATGGACGGGAAGAAAATACGACAAGACCGAATATTTAAAATATCAAAAGAAGTTATGAGATTATCAGTAGTAATTCCAGTTTACGATAGGTTTGAGATTACCGTATCTCACATAAGGGAGGCAATGAACAATACACGAGTTCCCGACGAGATTATTGTTGTTAATGATGGTGGAGACCCTAAACTGAAAGAGATGCTCAAAGTAGTGGAGAAGAAAACCAAACTTATCTACGCCAGAATAAACGAGGATATTTGCTGGAACTATATGGGAGCTTGCAACTTGGGTTTCTGGATATCAACGGGAGATTTAATAGCATTTGAAGATAACGACAACATACCTACCAAAGACCTTTATGAGTGCCAATTAAAGTATTTAGAAGAACATCCGAATATAGGAAGATTAAACGGAGGAAAAAGATGGGATATATCAGAAAGCCAGTTGGCAAAACCGTCAAGCGAGTGGGTAATGGAAAGCAAGCGGGGACCCAATATGGGAACTGCTATAATGAGAAGAGAACTTTATTACAAGATTAAGGGTTATGACGAGAGGTTCTCTGGTGAATATGGCTGGATGTATTATGACATAAGAGTTAAACTATTGGACTTAACTAATTTCGGAAGAGCTGGTAATTTCTGGTATGTAAAAGATGGGCAAACCAAATTAGACCATAACTTGCGTTCAAAGAACTTCGTTACATTTAGAAGAAATAGAAAATTAGGTGTAAAACAATCGCCAGAAGGACTTTTAAACTTCGGTTATGAAGTAGAAGAATTATGAAATATGCTTCAATTATACTAATACATTACTCTTTGGTTGATGACTTTGGAGGAGAAAGAGCAAGACGAGAAACAAAGACCCGTTCTGAAATGTTAAGAGAAACCGTAGATTCCATAGTCAAGAATACAGATTATCCAGCAGAACTTATAGTTATAGATAACGGAGGCAAACCAGACGATTCTAATTATTTGTTAGACCTGACCAGAAATGGAACGATAAATACCTATATCAGGCACAAGGATAATATGCATTGGGCGTTCTCTTATAATTTAGGGGCGAAAGTAGCAACAGGAGATTACTTGTGTTTTACCTGTAATGATGTAGCGGTTAAACCTAAATGGCTTTCTACTTGTATAGGAATACTGGAAAAGTACCCAGATAGGAAATTTGTAACAAGTCCGATTATGGTTTCTCATCAAGAGGAAAGATTTAATTTTAGAACATTAGATGAAAATAGATTAAACTCAATGTCTGGTTCTAATTGTATGATAATGACTAGAGAAGCTTTCAATAGATTAGGGGATTTTGGGGTATATGTTGATTTTTCAAATCAATGGTTTATCAATAAAAGTAAGATAGGATATTTAACAATCTCACCACCAGAAGATTTAGCGGAACATTTAAGTCCTACTGGCGGAGTAAATTGGAAACGAGTAATAGAAGTAAAAAAAACATTATTAAATAATAAGAAAATAGATTTTCATGATAATCTCAAAGAAACATCTAACATTTAAGTTCTTTGATTATAAGTGGTCTCGGTTGCCAGATTATGCAGAAAAGACCAAAGAGTTCTATAAGAAGTGGTATTTAGAACGATATGGATATACCAAAACTACGCTTAAAAAGTTTCTTAAAGATAAGCAATGGATATTAGACGCAGGTTGCGGTATGGGTAGGGATTCCAACTTCTTTGCAGAACTTAATCCAAAAGCTAATATAGTGGCGGTTGACCAAAGTCCTCACGCAGTAAAGTTCGCAAAAAAGTATTTAAACTGCAAAGTCGTCAAAGACGATATTACCACGATGAAGTTAAAAGAAAGATTTGACTTTATATCCTGCGACCAAGTAATACATCATACTCCGAACCCGAGAAAGACATTGATTAACCTAATGAAACACCTTAACAAAGGAGGGATTATCAATTTCTCCGTATGCCGAAAGAAGAACAAGTATCGGGACTTTATTGATGACGTCTTAATGACTCACGGACGCAAGATGACTCCTAAACAATTATGGAAGTTTGGCGATGCTGTTACTGAATTCGGAAAAGCACTATATGATTTAAATATTAAAAACATAACGTTTGAAGGCAAGAAATATCCCGATATTCAAAGATTTGTCCACGATAATGTATTCAGGTGTTGGTATAACCCAAAGATAAGTTTTGAGTTGTCGTCTTCTAATCAGTATGACTGGTTCTCTGGGAACCCAAGGTTTAACTTAAAAGAAGTAAAAGCAATAATCAAAGGTTTTAAATGTATAAGAGTTTACGAAGATAACGCAACAATATCAATAACATTAAAAATATGAAAGTATTAGTAACAGGAGCTGGTGGGTTCATAGGACACCACCTTATAAAATATTTAAAGAGTAAGGGTTATTGGGTTAGAGGGGTAGATATAGTTCCATCTCCATTTCTAAAACCCGAAGATTATGATGAGTTCAAACTATTAGACCTGAGAGATTTTAGGAACTGCGTAGAAGCATTAGAAGGTATTGATGAGGTATATGCTTTAGCGGCACAGAACGGAAGCATTGAGTTTACTTCTAAAGTCAAAGCATTGATAGTTCACGACAATACCAAGATTAACTTGAATACAGCAGAAGCGTGCCGTTTAACAGGAGTGAAGCGAGTTTTATTCTCATCTTCTGCCTGTGTATATCCAATATCACTACAGACAAAGATAGACGCCTATCCAATGAAAGAAACAGACGCTTATCCAGCCCAACCAGATAGCGAATACGGCTGGGAAAAACTATATTCAGAAAGAATGTATAAATCCTACGAAGAAGATTACGGATTAGAAGTAAGAATAGTTCGGTTCTTTAACATTTATGGGCCAGAAGGACATTACGACCCAATTAAAGCCAAAGCACCTACATCCTTATCAAGAAAAGTAGTTCTGTCAAAAGGAGATATTGAAGTATGGGGAGATGGCAAACAAACACGTTCGTTTTGTTACATAGATGATTGTATAGAAGCGGTTTATAAAATGATGAAATCAGACATTGAAGTTCCAGTTAATATAGGCACTTCCGAATTGCTGTCAGTAGATGATTTAGTTGATATGATAGCCAAAATAGCGGGTAAGAAAATAAACAAAGTTTATAATTTAAATATGGCTCAAGGAGTAAGAGGAAGACATTCAAACTTTTCCCGTGCCAGTGATTTGCTTAAATGGGAACCAAAGGTCAAATTAGAACAAGGTCTTGAAAAAACATATAACTGGGTTAAAAGCCAATATGAGTAAAGTTTTACTAACGGGAGGAAGTGGTTTTATATCACATCATATAATCCCTGCCCTTCAAAAAAGGGGGTGGGAAGTAATCGTAGTAGATAAGCGTCCCATTCCAGAAGGACACTCTCGCCCTGATAAGTTTATACAAACAGATGTATTTGATTTAGAATCAGAAGATTTAAGGGATATAGATTATGTTATTCACACGGCATTTACGGTAAATATACCTAATTCGGTCAGACACCCCGAAAGAACCACATATCAGAATATAGATATGACAATGCACTTATTGGAGGTGTGCAAAGAAGCAGGGGTTAAAAAGGTTTTATTCCTATCTACAGCGTCTTTGTATTCACATAATCCTACACCTTGGACAGAAGATATGTCAGCTTTGCCCATAGAACCATATAGTTGGCAGAAGTTATCTTGCGAAGGTCTTTTCAAATTATATGCCAAAGAGTTCACCACGATAATTTTCAGGCTTTATCAGGTATTTGGAGAGTTTCAAAGAAGAGATAGTGCTTTATATGCCTTTCAGGTGGCAAAGAAAAACGGCAAACCAGTTAACATAACCAGAGAGATGTTTCAGGCGACATTCAAAACCTGCCAAAGGGATTTCATTTATGCTGGAGATATAGCCAATGCAATAGTGATAGCATTAGATTCCGATAAAGTTGAAAGTGGCGGTATTTATAACATAGCTTCTGGGACAATTCACAATATGGACGAAATAGCCAGAACCATAAAGGCAGAAATAAACTGGATACCAATGAGAGATTACGAAGTAGTAAAACACGAAGGGGACATATCTAAAATAAAGAGTTTGGGTTGGTTGCCAACGGTAGATATAATAAAATGGCTGGAGAAAATATAAACACACCAGAGTTTTGGGATAAAGAATGGTCTTTAAACCGCAGGCGCGCTTTAAGAAAAAAAGATTATCTTTTTAATATAGTTGAAGTTCTTATCCCAGATGGTTTATCGGTTTTAGAATTAGGTTGCGGAACTGGAAGATTTTTAAGATGGTTCAAAGGAAGAAAGTTATATGGGGTTGATATTTCTCCAGTTGCCATAGAGTTTTTGGCAAGTCACGGAATTGACGGAGAAGCGGCAAATCTTGAAAACTTTGATTATTTTAATAAGGAGTTTGACGTTATTGTAACTTCTCATACTTTAGAACACATAGAAAACGATGAAGGTTTGGTTAAGAATATGAGAAGAATAACCAAGAAGTTTGTTATTGTATTAGTGCCGAATGGTTCTTTGGGGCCAGAAAAATTACCAGAACATATAAGAGCATATACTTATGATACCCTTAGTGCTTTAATGCTTAAGTATTTTAGCAGATGTGAAGACCATAGTTTCAAAAGACATTTAATTCTTAAATGTTATGTATGATATGCAGCCACACAATAGTTAGAAACGGGGCAGATTTCGTAGAACCTTGCTTAAGACAGATATTGCCTTATGTAGACAGAGCATTAGTTTCGGTGGATTTAAGTTCAAAAGACGAAACGATAGATATTCTGAAACGATTAGAAAAGGAATATAAGAATTTAGAACTTAGTTATTTCCTTTCAGATAACTTGAAAGGATTAACAGAAGAAAGAAACCGACAATTAGAAAAGACAACGGAGGACTGGTTTTGGATAGTTGATGGAGATGAGTATTATCTTAAAGAGGACATTGAAAAGATTTTAAGTGATTTGGATAAAAAGTATATTTGCTATGAATTTAGTTTCTGGTTTCCAGTAAGTTTAACTGAACATCATTATAATTATTCCAGAACATTTGCTCCGAGGATTTTCAGGAAAGAGCCAGAAATGAAATGGAAACGTGCTTTTCCGAAAGAAACACTTTATAACAAAGGGTTGCGTATTTACTCAAAAACATCTCCTGAAATAAAACGGCACAATGTCCGTTATATCCATTTCTCCCATTTAAAGAATTGGTCGTGGAGAAAAGAATATGGTTATCGTTTCCGTGAATATGATAAATGTAAATTACCAATTAAAATAATAAATGAAATAAAACTATGTCTAAAAAGTGTAGAATGTGCAAAGGCACAAAATTTAAAGAAGTAATTGATTTTGGGCAAAATCCATTAGTCAATAGTTTATTAACAAAAGAAGAATTCGGCACTGAAAAAACCTTTCCATTAGTGGTAGAACAATGTCAGAAATGCCATTTGGTTCAGACAAAGAATATGGTAGATGCTGCTAAAATATATCGGGAAGTGGATTATTTATTCTTCTCGTCAGATATGCCTAATCTTGATACTTACTTTAAGAGATTTGCAGATGACGTTAAGAGATTTCTAACTCTTGGAGATTTTATAGTAGAGATAGGAAGCAATGACGGGATATTTTTAAAACATTTAAAAGAATTCAAGATATTAGGAGTAGACCCAGCAAGCAACGTAGTATTGCGAGCACTTAAAAACGGAGTGCCGACTTTATCAGATTTCTTTAATGAGAATACTGCGAGAAGAATTAAAAACGAGTGGGGTAAAGCAAGTTTGATAACTGGTTTTAACTGTATAGCCCATTTAGATGATTTAGATGGTCTTATGAGGGGAGTTGAGAGCTTATTAAGAGATGACGGGGTATTCGTAGTAGAGGCGAACTATTGGAAAGATATGGTTAAAAATCTTAATTACGCACTTATATACCACGACCACTTCTCATATTTTACTCTTAAAAACTGGATTGATTACGCCCCTAAGTTCGGAATGCAGGTATTTGACGCTGAGATACCGCCAGCACAAGGGGATATCCCAGACATTGACACAGACAAAGCACAAGAAGAATTTAATATAAGGGTATTTTTAAGTAAGGATAAAAGACCTTGCACGGAAAGAATGAAACAGGTTTTAGCAGAAGAAGAAGGTTTAGATAGTTATGAAACGGTAGAAAAGTATGCCAAAGACGTGAAAGCAAGTGCCAAGAAGTTAGGTGATTTAATTAGAGAATTAAAGGATAAAGGACACACAATAGCAGGATATGGAGCAGCAGCAAAAGGTTTCTCCGTTCTCAAACTGGCTGAAATAGACCAAAGATACATAGATTATTTTATAGACGATAGTCCCGCAAAACAGAACAAATACGCACCAGTATCACATATACCTATTTATAAAAGAGAGAACCAGAAACCTGACTATTTTTTAATAACAGCACCAAATTACGCAAATGTAATTATAGGAAAAGAACAAGAGTTCATTAAAAATGGCGGTAAGTTCATTACCATTAAGTCAGAGATAATAGAGAAATAATGGCTTACATATTAAATCCAAACATATTGAAAGAGGATTGGGATGATTTAGGTGACTGGGCAGATGGTGATACTAATGGTGCTGAATCTTCTATAAGCCCAGCGGGTCAGTTATATTTGGATTGTCGGGAAATGTCTGACCTTGGTTACACAAGAAGAAGTCAAGACGTAGGAACAATAGGGACTGGCAATTATTATGTGGAAATTAGGTTTAAGGGTGATGTTTGGGATACCTATGGAGCTGATATAGGTGCTGGTATTTCCCCAAGAATAGCAGCAGGCACAAATCAGTTAGGCATTGTTATAGGAAACGGATTTGCTGACCCCGCAGGAGACGGAATTATTATTTATGATGGAACTGATTGGAATTTAGTATATTCTCACCCTACTGTATGGGATACTAATTGGCATACAATCGTATTTTATGTCCATAACAGCCAGACCGATTGTGATATTTGGATTGACAAAGACCCATCTACCGAAGCAGCCGATGTAACTGATGCTGATTGTAGTTATGCGGCAGGAACAGACGGAGTAATAAATATTTATGGTTATGGAACCGTAAATGGAGACGGAGAATATCATATAGATTATCTATATATTGGAGATGATACTGGTTTAACTTCTACAACGACATCTACAACAACGACTACCACGACAAGTACAACTACTACTACAACTTCAACTACATCATCAACCAGCACTTCTACTTTAACATCAACTACGGTAACTACTACTTCCTCTACTTCAACTACTGTAACCACAACTAGCACAAGCACTTCTACATCTACGACAGTCACATCTACCAGTTCTACTACAACAACAGTTACTACTTCGTCAACCTCTACATCCACATCAAGCAGTACCAGTACAAGTACAAGTACATCTTCCACCTCAACTTCCACATCCACGAGTTCAAGTACAACTACGAGTTCAAGTACCAGTACCAGTACATCCACGAGTTCATCAACTTCCAGCAGTACCAGCACCAGTTCATCAACCACTTCTACTTCCAGTTCTACCAGCACGACATCATCAACTTCAACATCTACAAGCAGTACTACATCAGAACCGCCATTTATAATACCAATATTAGAGATGGTAAATTATAGACCAATATTAGAAATAACGAGATAATTTTTAGAGGGTAAAAGCCCGAAAGCTCTTTGAAAAAGCAGGGCTTAAATGCCCTAAAATAATGCCAGAAATAGACCCAAAAAAAATACCGAAGGAGATATCAGACAAATATACTATTGTTAGTAATGCTTTTAAGTTAGATAAAATTGTAAACCCCGAAAAAGACAAGTATAAGAACGAATCCAAAGATGAGATAAATGTAATTGTTGGCGATGACAAACAGCCAGATAAGTTTTATCCGCAAATCAAACTCCAGCGTTGGACAAACGAAGTCAATTTTAGCGTTCGGCTCATTGAAAATGAAATAGGAGAAGAAAAAGTAGAAACCATAGGAGATAAAATAAAGTGGAGCAAAGGAAACATAGATATTGAGTATTATGATTACTCAGAAGGCGAGGGCGGATACAAAATGGTATGGTTCTTAAAAGAGAAACCCCTTACTAATAAAGTAGAGTTTATCTTACAAAGTAAAGATGCTGTATTTTGTTACCAGCCACCGCTTACCCAAAAAGAGATAGATGAAGGTGCTTTTAGACCAGAAAATGTTGTAGGAAGTTATGCCGTTTATGCCGAAACTCCAAAGACAAACTGGACGGGGGGTAAAGAATATAAAGTAGGAAAGATAGGACATATTTATAGGTCAAAAGTTACAGATGTAAATGGAGATTGGGTTTGGGAAGATTTAAAAATAGAAAACGGCACTTTAACAATAACTACACCACAGGATTTTTTAGACAATGCGGTTTATCCTATTAAAAGTAGTAGTGTTAATTTTGGATATACGAGTGCAGGAGCAAGTATTGCAGCAATTGCTTTTGTTATTAGTAGTGTTGATTATAGTAGGCGTATTGGTAATGGTTTTAATCTTTCTCAAGTTGGAACTTTGGATAAAATAACAGCTTGGTTAAAATTAGGTCCTTCTGCTGGGTCTGAAGTAGTAGATATCACAGCATTTGTAAATAGAGAAAATACTGTTACAAATTCTCACGATGAGGTTGCATCCGTTGAAAGAACTTCTATAACATTTAATAACACAAATAACAGCGAGTTTGATTTCACGGCATCTAATGAAGAACTATCAGCAGATGATTATGTTCTTAATATTCTTGGTAATGGAGACGATATAGTAGATGAAGCTCAATCTATTAGATTAGCATTTGATACTAATGCTTCTCCTAACCTAAACGAATACCTTGAAACTTGGACTGGAGCAGGAGGATATACGAGTGGAAAAGAATCTCCGTGGACAGAAGCAGAGACTTCTGATAACGATAAATACTCCATCTACGCCACCTATACACCTGCGGGGGGGACGACTACTACATCAAGTACTACTTCATCAAGTACTACTTCAA
>Ga0307376_10005579_pt1 | contig 11305 bp, 6 predicted proteins | sample TR2MG_FD_202536 | JGI IMG/M metagenome (GOLD analysis project Ga0307376, IMG submission 202536) | Soil microbial communities from Risofladan, Vaasa, Finland - TR-2 | ecosystem: Environmental > Terrestrial > Soil > Coastal area > Acid sulfate soil | place: Finland: Risofladan, Vaasa | collected... | reverse complement strand
GGCCGAGCAAGGTCGTCTGCACACGAAGTACGTTAACGTAACTTCTGCTGCTGCCGCTGCTTCGGATACCGCTACACTGACTATTAACGACGTCCTAGCTCCCGCAGGTGGAGGTATTGCTGTTCGTGTTGGTCAAACCATCATGATTTCTGCCAACGCTGGTGCATCCACCTTGTACAACAAGGCTATTGTAACTGCTGTTAGCACGGCTGCTGGTACGATTGACGTTGCTTACTACGAGGCTGGAGGCCAGACCTTCGCTGCCGCTGTAGTTTGTACTATGTTTATCTATGGCTCTGAGTTCAAAAAAGGAACTGACGGAATGGAAGGCTCTTTGGAGGCTGACGACGTCTTCTTTGAGAACAGCCCAATTATCATCAAGGACAAGTACGCTGTCTCTGGTTCCGACATGGCTCAGATTGGCTGGGTTGAGGTTACCACTGAGAATGGTGCTAGTGGTTACTTATGGTACTTGAAGTCTGAGCATGAGACTCGCTTGCGCTTTGAAGACTACTTGGAGACTGCCATGATTGAAGCGGTTCCCGCTGAGGCTAACTCTGGAGCAGCAGCTGGCGCTGGTGTTACTTACAAAGGTTCTGAGGGCGTATTCTACGTTGTCAACAACCGTGGTAATGTATGGTCTGGAGGAAACCCAACTACTCTTGCTGAATTCGATTCTATTATCGAGCGTCTAGACAAGCAGGGTTCTATTCAAGAGAACGTAATTTTCTTGGACCGTCAGTTCGGTTTCGATATCGACGATATGTTGGCTGCTCAAAACTCTTATGGAGCTGGAGGCACGTCTTACGGATTGTTTGATAACGATAAGGAGATGGCGTTGAACCTCGGTTTCAAAGGCTTTACTCGTGGATACGACTTCTACAAGACCGACTGGAAATACCTCAACGACCCAACTATGCGTGGTGGTATCAATGCCGGTAAGATTAACGGTATGCTAGTTCCTGCTGGCTCTACCACGGTATACGACCAAATCCTAGGCAAGAACGCTAAGCGTCCTTTCCTTCACGTTCGTTATCGTGCTTCTGAGACTGAGGACCGTCGTTATAAGACTTGGGTTACTGGTTCTGCTGGTGGTGCTGCTACCTCTAGCTTGGATGCTATGGAAGTTCACTTCCTTTCTGAGCGCGCAGTTTGTACCCTTGGTGCTAACAACTTCTTCATCTTTGAAAACTAATCAAAACTGGGGGGAGGGTAACTCCTCCCCCTTTTTTAATTTTAATCCTATTATATCTAATGGAACAATTCATCCCCACGGGCGATAAGATGTACGTCTTAAGCCGCAGAAACGCGCCACTATCTTTTATGCTGGCGTCCCGCAATTCACGTCGAAAGCCTTTGCTTCATTTTGACGGAACAAGTAACCGAGCTCTTCGGTATGCTCGAAACCAACGAAGCCCATTTGAAGATGAGCAGGACGGCAACGCCATCCTTGAGCCCATCGTTTTTGAGGATGGCTTCCTATTTGTCCCAAGGACAAACCCCGTACTACAGCACTTTCTATCTTTACACCCTGGATTCAATGGAGTATTCCAAGAGGTTGATAATGAGAAAGATGCGCAGGCAGAAGTTGAGACTCTCAATTCAGAAGTTGATGCATTAATTGCAGCACGCTCACTTGATTTAGAGATGCTTGAAAACATTTGCCGCGTTATGCTTGGGGGCAAGGTGGACACAATGACTACCGCCGAACTTAAGCGCGATGTTCTTGTGTACGCAAAGAAAAACCCTACGCAGTTCTTAGAGATGCTTAACGACCCCATGCTGGAACTTCAGAGCAAGGTAGCTAAGTTCTTTAGCGAGGGCATCTTACGCACGCGCAACAACAATAAGGATGTGTATTTCAACCTACCGAACAACAAGAGCCGTATGCTTGCGGTTCCCTACGGTGAGTCACACACCTATATTGTATCATCATACCTACAAAGCGATGAGGGGATTGAAACCCTAAAACTTTTAGAGAAGCACTCGTAGTACTACTCGCGTTAAGTCTATCGCAACAAAGGGGGCCGCAAACAGTGGCCTCTTTTTTTTTGGCTATCTTTGTAAAAATGTTTTAAAATGATAAACTCAGTAAGAAATACTGTACTATCTGTAATAAATAAAAACAACTACGGATATATATCGCCATCTGACTTCAACTTATTCGCGAAGCAGGCGCAGCTAGATATATTCGAGGATTATTTTTATAAGATTAATTATCAGGTAAATAAAGAGAACGCGAGGCAGTCTGGCACTGGCCTTTCAGATATTCGCAAGCAATATGATGAAGTAGTCTCTACGTTTTCCTCCACTGCGGCCCTTGTTAACGCGGGGACTAATTCCTATACACTCCCGGCGGACTATTACTTGTTGAACGTTGTTCAGTACAACACAACAGGCTCAGAGATTGAGAAGATTGCAGAGAGCAAAATACGCAACCTTACGGCGTCAACACTTATGGCGCCAACGACAGCGTTCCCGCTGTACGTGCATCGCGGCAATGCAATTGACGTCTATCCAACTACAATTATTGGTGCGTCGGACGTTAATGCGTTTTATATTCGTCATCCGCTAGACCCTAAGTGGACTTACTTTACCCTTGCTGATGGGGCCCCTGTGTTTGACGAGACGGCCGCTGACTACCAAGACTTTGAGTTACCAATGTCTGACGAGCCAACCCTTGTCGCTAAGATTTTAGAATACGCAGGAATCTCTATCCGAGAGGGCGACGTATACACCTTTGGAAACACAGAGGAACAGCAAGAAACAGTATCAGAAAAATAAAACATGGCATATCTAACTCAGTATCAGTACTATGCAAATGATGGCGCCTCTCCTGAGGATGCCAATTGGGGGTCGTATCAGTACACAAGCCTGGCTGATATAGTAAACAACTTTATGTTGATTTACGCTGGCAACAATGAGCTGGTCAACAATATCAACCGATATCAAGTTTTGTTCTATGCCAAGCGGGCCGTTCAAGAGCTCAACTATGATGCATTCAAGGAGATTAAAGCCCTTGAGCTTAGCGTTGATGACCAGCTAAGGTTTGTCTTACCCTCTGACTATGTCAATTGGGTACGGGTGTCTATGTATAGTAACGGGGTTATTTTCCCGCTTACCGAGAACATTCAACTAAACACAGCGCGGGCCTATCTTCAGGACGCCTCTGGTAGGATTTTGTTTGATGAGGCTGGCAATATTTTGCAGCCAGAGTTTTCAAATCTTGACTGGGCAAGAATCACCGGACAACAGAAGAGCATCTACTTAAACGAGAACAATCCAATGTTCGACGGGCAAGAGGGCTGGTCATACGATGGCGCGTGGTTCTTTGAGTACGGCATTGGGGCCCGCTACGGGCTTAATACAGAGACGGCCAATGCAAACCCTACCTTCCGTATAGATAAGAAGGCAGGGGTCATTAATTTCAGCTCAGGGATGCAGAACAGGCTGTGCCTTCTTGAGTATGTGACGGACGGCATGGAGGGCGGAGACGCCTCTATGATTAGCGTTAACAAATTATTTGAGGAATACGTATATGCGTACATCAAGTACTCTATTTTGTCCAACAAGCTTGGCACTCAAGAATACATTGTAAACCGTTCGCGGAAGGAGAAGACAGCGCTATGGCGTAATGCTAAAATTCGTATGAGCAATATTCACCCAGGGCGCCTACTTATGAATATGCGCGGACAGGATAAGTGGCTTAAATAATATGGACATTAAAACGAACTTTATTAAGGGGCGCATGAATAAGAGCGTCGATGAACGGATTTTGCCTATGGGTGAGTACCGGGACGCCCTTAATATTCGCCTTGGGTCCACTGAGGGGACTACCGTCGGGGCTATTGAGAACACAAAGGGAAACACTCAGCTAACCACGCTCGAGTACAATGGGTCCCCGCTGTCATCAAGCGCCGTCTGTATTGGCGCGTATGAAGACGGCTCAAATGAAACAATGTACTGGTTTGTTCATGATTCGGTAACCGGGGTGGACATGGTGGTATCATACGACGACAACATTAACGCCACCGTATACCACGTGGTATCTACCTCTGTGCTTAATTTCAACCCCCAGTATGTAATAACTGGCGTAGATAAGATTCAAAATCTTTTGTTTTGGACAGACAATCTAAACCCACCAAGGAAGATTAATGTTAATCGCCAATATCCAGACCCCATCCTTGGCGTTGACCAGGTTACAGAAGGCGACTTAAGTGTTATTGTTGCACCCCCGTCCTCGTCCCCGTCCATTGGCTTAATTAGCGTACCCCAGGACTCGTCAAACTACATGGAGTCTAGGTTCATATGTTTTTCATACCGATATAAGTACAGAGACGGAGAGTATAGCGCGCTATCTCAGTTTAGTGAGCCAGCATTTGCCCCAGGAGCCTTTTCTTTAAGCGTAGGGAACTACACGAATTCAGGAATGTCAAACATATTCAACGCCGTTAATGTATCATTTGACACCGGTGGGGCTGATGTGATTGGCGTAGACCTATGCTTCAAGTTGGCGGACTCCAATGTTGTTAATGTGATTGAAAAATACATTAAGCAAGAACAGGGGTGGTCAGACAATTCAACACAAAGCATTCTGTTTGACAACAGTAAGATATACACAACCCTCCCGGAAAGCGAACTTCTTCGCTTGTTTGATAACGTCCCGAGACTAGCCAAGGCTCAGACGGTGATGGGCAACAGGCTGATGTACGGGAACTACGTGGACGGGTATGATATGATTGACGCAAGCGGCAACCCAGTCAGTGTGCTTATAAGTGTAACGCCAGAGTCTGATATTATTAGCTCTACCGAGTTAACAACAACAATCAGCACGGGCACCGCATATAATATCGACCCAGCAACCACCGTCGGCCCATACGCAAGCTCTGCGTTTGTTATTGATTTTTCATCAATAACTTTAACTAAGGGAAGCGTTATCCGCATAGTGCTAGAGGTGTCACATCATAGCTTCACATCAAACATTACATCATCTCCGTCTATCCCTGGCGCGTTTTCTACGTCATTAACAATTGTGCTAGGGCAAGACTACGCCTCCGTCTATGCCCTCGCTTCAAGCGTGTTTTTTAGTGACGCCGTATCAACCCTAACAAGTTCTTTTTATTCCAATGCCGAAACGCCATCGGACACAGGGATTTCTCCAGACTCCTGGGAAAAGGAAAATAGAGGAATCTCATTGCTACCTCAGGATTTTATTATAACAACCACTCCAACGTCTAGCTTAATCGGCTTGCAGCCGGCGGCTATACAGTTTGAGAATAGCGGGGTGCCGGGGGAATACCTTTATGAGTACTATAGCGTTGATTATGTTAGCGCATATTACACGGAGAGCACATATAACAATAGTCTGCATAGCAACCGGGACTATGAGGTTGGGATTGTGTACATGGACGAATACTCCAGAAGCACTACAGCCCTAGTCTCATCAAACAACACAGCATTTTTCCCAGCGTCTGCATCGGACACTAAAAACTACCTTCAGACAGAGGTGTCAAGCCTACCGCCAGAATGGGCATCAAAGTATAAGTTTGTTGTAAAGCAGTCTGTTGCGAATTATGAGATAGTTTATTCAAACCTATATTTCCAGGACCAAACCCAAGGGTATTGGTTTAGATTAGAGGGTCAAAATGCAACCAAGTTTGGCGTGGGGGACGTGCTGATTGTGAAGGCCGATGTCTCTGGACCTCTTCAGTCGCTTGTTGAAGTTGAAGTCTTAGACATTCAGTCTCAGCCATCTAACTTTATAAGCGGTCCTTCGGCAACAATAATCTCTGAGCCCGCTGGCTTATATATGAAAATCGTCCCAACGAACTTTTCTGTAAACACCTATGGAGACATCCCCCCCGTGGTGGATAATGACGAAATTGGCGATGCTCAAATTAATAGGGCAGCAAGGGTTGCGTACCCGTGCCATGTGGACAATCCAGCAGGAGCCCCCCTATACCTACAGTATGATGTCCCGTTCGGGAGTCAGGTATCGTTTGACATAAGAATATATACAACCCCAACCCCCCCGCTAGGGGGAACAGACCCGCAGGACTATTCTTTTGTTAAGTCCTACGTAGCCAATAAGGACTACGAGAATTTATATGAGTTTTGTATTGGAGAGAATATATCGTTCGATAATGGCGTAAATACAGGCTCCGGAACGGCTGCCTCTAATACATTTATACAAACACTTGGCGGATATGCATTGCCAAACGGCACGCCTTCCTTCATCGCCGGAGTAAACCAATACCAATTTTTATTGGACCCCGCCACGGACGGGCTTTATTTAAGTATTGTATCCGGGGCCTCCGGCCAAGCTGTAACGATTAGCAGGCTGGATTGTCATATAATTGCAACCCGAACCGGGAATACTCTAGTATTTGAGACGCAGCCAGAAGAGGCTAATTCTGAAATATTTTATGAGGGAGCAGACAGTTACGATGTTGTAGGGGGGTACCACTCCGGCAACGTGCAGGACCAGACATCATCCGTTCCGGCAATTGTAAACCTAGACTTTTTTAATTGTTACGCATTTGGCAATGGTGTAGAAAGCTATAAGATTTTAGACTCTATAGTAGGGCGCTCCTTTGGCCTTGGGAATAGGACTAATGCTGTATCACAGCAGGACTACAAGGAGGCTCATCGATTTGCAAGCATAACCTATAGCGGCATCTTCCAGGAAGAGACAAACATCAATAAGTTAAATGAATTTAATTTATCCCTCGGGAACTTTAAAGATTTAGAAAAGTCTTTTGGTTCTATTCAAAAGCTAGACGCTAGGGAGACTGATGTTTTAGTGCTTCAAGAGGACAAGATTTCGTATGTCCTTGCAGGTAAAAATCTATTGTCAGACGCCGCCGCAGGTGGCGCTATAACCTCAATACCACAGGTTCTTGGGACTCAGATAGCTAGAATCGAAGAGTACGGCATCAGCCAAAACCCAGAGAGCTACGCGGCGCGCGGTTTTAATAAGTACTTTACCGACACCAAGCGCGGGGCCCTTATTAAACTAACTGGAATGGGTCCAAGTGAGCAACTATCTGTTATATCCCTTTACGGTATGCGCTCGTGGTTTCGTGATAGATTTAATGAATCCCCAAACACCATTAAGGTTGGCGGGTACGACCCCTACATGGACGAGTATGTGTTGTCTATCACAGATAGAGAGCTCCCCGTTGAGCCGGTCTCTGTGGAGTGTGGCTCAATTATTCAGGGAAGCGATACCAGTGAGAACCTATCATATGTTCTTGAGCTTGGACCATCCGTCGGTGACTTTACTATAGCGTGGACCGTTGGTTTAATTGCGGGAGACATAAATGTAGTTATCACGTATGACGGCTCCACTTATAGTAGTGGACCGACCTCGAGCAATGGCTCTCTTGTTGTTCCTAAAACATGCTCAAACCCCCAGACGGCAGAAGTTCTTGTGGCCGTTACCGGGGGGGGCGCCAATTTTGTTATAACAAACGGATGCCCTGAAGCGAATCCCCTTACCCTAGTAAGGGTGGCGGTTACAAGCCCGCAGGACGGAGGCTCATACGTTCACAATGAATTCTTATGGGAGGCGTGCTCAACTACTAGCCCCATATCCTCTAGCCTGGTGACATTCTCCAGGCTCAGCGAGTACCCACTTGTATCGTCTTATTCTTCGTCAACCGGAAACCCGGGCAACGGAATATATCCTGTGCCCTCCGGGACGGTTACGATGAGGACCAATAAGATTGGATTTGATGATTATAATTTAGACGGTAACGACAGGTACCGGTATCTTGTTACAAATACGTTGTATCAGAATAATGAGGCAGACGTTCGGGCACTACTTTCTGTCTCTGCTCCGATTATCCCGGCGGCTAGTGGCACAAACCTATACGAGGGGTCGTTTACCTTCCTTCGCCCGAGTGGCGAAGATTACTTATACCTAGTTTGGGACTATAGGGACATCAATCAGGTTGACCTATACTATGGCTCAAGTGATGAAGACGCATGCTGCACTGGCGTACTTGGAATATATTATATTGATACAGATTCTCTTGCAACTGCTACTGGAATTTGGACCAACTCCCTGCTTACGATGGTTGCGACGGATGGCTTCTATCAGTTTGGTGGACAATGGCGTCAAGTTTTTGGGGGCGTGCTCATCTCGGGAATATTCCCCTGCCCATCTTGTCCATCCCCTGAATTTACGGGAGCGTGGACATATGAAAATACAAATGTCCTGGTAGGAGAAATTAATGGAAGCATTGTAAACAGCTATACCATTGATGCGTTATCTACGCCATGGCCACTAACTTCTGGGAATAGTGGCTCGGCTACGCCTATAGTTAGCGGGGGCTCTCCGGTCCCATCATCTTCCCCAACAAACGATATTCAGGTGAATCTCATCTGGACTGGGGCTGAGCCTCCGGCAGCTGAGTTTTTTGTTAGAGTTCTTGCTAATGGTATACTTATCGGCTACGAGCAGGTTTTTTATGGAGACTTCTTTGTAACACTTACCGTGCCATTTGCGGACAGCGATAATATTGATGTTGAATTTTACGTAACATGAGTTATACCATAACATATAGCGATAGCGTTCAGGGGTTCCCTTCCTTCTATTCATTTATGCCGGAATATATTATCGGAATGAATAACTATTTGTATACATTTAACGGAGGCGACCTATATAGACACAACACTAACAATACGCGTAACAACTTTTATGGCGTAAACTATCCGTCAACTATTACAAGTGTTTTCAATCCAGCACCAACAGAGGTAAAGCTATTTAAGACGCTATCTCTTGAGTCGGACGACACGTGGGAAGCTACGTTCTTAACGGACCTGCAGGAGGGACTAATAAATGAGGCCTGGTTTGAGTTAAAGGAGGGAACATATTTTTCTTTTATTCGTTCTAGTGAGTCGCCGGTAAACTTTAAGATGCGCTCTGTCAATGGTATAGGGAGCGTCACGTCAGTAACAAACATTGGGGGCACACTGTATGAGTTAGCTTTTTCTGTTTCTGTCGACAGCATCATGAGCATAGGGGACGCCATTTACTTTGGGTCAACCCCGCTACAGGTGGGTAACATTACAGCGGTGTCTGCTAATAGGCAGGTCATAACCGTTGACGCCACCATTGGCCCTGTCCCGTCAGCAACAGACTTTATTCTTTACGCAAAAAATCAACAGGCAGAATCACACGGCGTGCGCGGGTACTACTGTGAGTTTACATTAACTAACGACAGCACTCAACAAGTCGAGCTATTTAGTGTGGCATCCAGTATCTTTAAATCATATCCATGATTTTAGTTACCTTTACGTAAGCCTATTCTGCTATTAATATAAACACAGAACAATGTCCTTTTTACCAATTCCAAGTAATATGTTATTAGCCATGGCCCCAGAACTAATTGGGGCGGGGCTTAATTACGCACAAAGGGCGCAGCAAAAAAAATTCATGGTAGAGGCTGAGGATGCCGCCGCTAAGGCGCTGTTAGCGGCTAGAGGCAGGCTTGAGCAGGCCCCCCTTGAAGAGCTTCAGGTCCCTGTAGAGGCATATCAAACCGCCATGCGCGAGTTTACATCACAGCAGATGCAGGCCACCCAGTCTCTTGCTGAGGCCGGCTCTCGCGAGCTGCTTGGCGGCGTAGGTCGCGTTGGGGCCCTCGGTACAAACTACCTAGAGGGGCAGCGTGAGGCAATGTCTCAAGACCTTTATAAGAGGGACATTGCCATAGCTCAAGACGAGGCGCGTAGGCTTTCGATGTTGGCCAACTTAGACCTGCAAGAGGCTAGTGGGGCCCAGCAGGCGGCAGGCGCGTCACAGCAGGCCATGTATGAGTTGTCTGCCAGCGCTGCGGGGGGGTTAACGCGTGGCCTAACCAAGTCGTATGAGCAAATGAATTTATATCCGTTAATTCCGCCAGATGAAATAGCTAAAGAAAATCAAGAAAATTTTAATCGCTTTCAAGAAAACTATCGCGTTATGAAACAGCGAGAGGCAGAGCAACGGAACCAAACTAATCAGCGCCCAGGAGCTGTTTTTACGCCTCTTAATAGCTACCTCCAAGAGTAATGGCTAAGACTTTTTACGACTACGAAAAGCGCGCTGACCTAGGTTCATATGTGGACTGGGCGGCTATTGGTAAGACCGTATCGGATGACCTAATAAAAATCAGTGCTGCCCGCCAGGCAAAGCGCGATGAGCTTGACAAAATAACCAATGAGTCCATTACTACAATTAACGAGCTGGCTGTGGGGCAGCCCCAGACGTCTAGTGAATTCTATATGGACGGGGCTAACAACATAAAGGAGGCCCTTGGCTTATCCTATAGAGAGATGAAGGCCGGGCGCCTAAACCCCAACGAATACCTTAAGCAGCGGCAAAACATCATGGACGACCTTGGCCAGATGCAGGCCGCCGCTAACTCATTTAAGACTGACTGGGAGACCATGTCCAAGCGCCTAGAGAACAGTGCGTCCCCCATTGGCGCCGCCGAGCAAGAGATTTACCAGAATGAACTACTTGACTCATTTGGCATCACAAAGGATAAGGCTATATATGTAAACCCCGTTGACAATCGTATTTATATCGCCACTCGGGACGCCAATGGGAAGATTATCAAGGACCCATCAAAGCTCCTGCCTATAAGTCATTTGACTTCACTCCGAAAGGACCAGGTTAATAAATACGATGTGGTAGGCGAGGTAAACAAACGAGTTAAGACCCTAGGTGACGTCACCCGCTCTGTCATGAGCGGCAGGGTGATGACACTTAATGACGCCGTTCAACGTCCAGAATACATGAAGGCAGAGAATGACATGATATCATCAATGATGACGTCCCCCCGCGCCACTGGAACTATATTAACTAACTACGTTGGGGGCTATGGCGTCACAGAATCCAAGGAGGTCGCTGATAAAGACCCTAATAAAATATTACTAGTAAAAGACTCTAATGGTCTTTTGCATCCTAAGCTCACACGGGAGCAGGAGGATGTTGCTCGTGAGGCCCTTCGCGCTCAGATTCGCGTGCAGCTAAAGAGCATTGAGACCCCCACGCCAGTTCAACAGCCATCGGGGGCTAGTGTCGACAAAAATAAATTACAACAGACAAACGCTCAGCACCTTGAGCTCATCCGTAAAATATACTCAGGAAATTCGACCGAGGGGGATGGGGCGGCGGATGCTATTCGTGCTCTGAATCCAAATATTGCGTCAATTGATAAAAAAGACGGAAAGCTTAGGGTTGCATTTACTGATGGCAATATTGAAAACTTTAACATAGCCGGAGGTTTTGAGGGGTTTGTCACACAGGCAG
>Ga0307376_10005578_pt1 | contig 11309 bp, 6 predicted proteins | sample TR2MG_FD_202536 | JGI IMG/M metagenome (GOLD analysis project Ga0307376, IMG submission 202536) | Soil microbial communities from Risofladan, Vaasa, Finland - TR-2 | ecosystem: Environmental > Terrestrial > Soil > Coastal area > Acid sulfate soil | place: Finland: Risofladan, Vaasa | collected... | reverse complement strand
AAAGTCTGGCAAAAGTCATACGAACTCTGTTTAGAGATATACACAATAACAGCAAAATTCCCAAGGGAAGAAATATACGGTCTGACTTCACAGATAAGAAGATCTGTTGTGTCTATTCCTTCTAATATAGCAGAAGGCTATGGAAGAAAGACATCGCAGAAATCGAAAGAATGTTAAGGGCGCTGATAAAGTCTTTAGAAAACAAACCCTTGACCCCTTGAATCCTTGAATCCTTGAACCCTCTTCTCCAACTAAATTGGAGAAGAACCAAAAAAAATAATAAAAAAAGGGGAGACAAATCGTCTCCCCTTTTTCAATTAACGGGCAACACTAACGCGTTTTCAATTGCTCGACTATTTTTTGGTATCGCCGGTGGCGGCGCCGTGCATCTTGATTTCGACTTTTTCGGTCAGCCCTTCGTAGTATTTCCTAAGGATTGCAACAACTTCATCACGTCCAAAATGATCGGGAAGGTCTCCGCCCTCTGAAAGCATCTTCCGCAACATGGTCCCGGATAGGAGGACCCGGTCGTCCTTGCCGTGGGGACAGGTTCTGAGTGAGGCCATGCCGTCACATTTGTGGCAGTAGAATGTCCAGTCGATTTTTAAGGGCTGGCAGAGCAACATTTTTCCCGGATCGTCGGAAGTCGGGATCTTGTCAAATATGGTCTGGGCTTCGAACATGCCGTAGAAGTCGCCCACGCCTGCATGGTCTCGGCCGATAATCATGCGGGAGCAGCCGTAATTCTGACGGAAGGTTGCGTGCAGCAGGCCTTCTCTGGGTCCGGCGTAACGCATGTCCAGGGGGTAACCGCCCTGGACCACGTTTTTCTCCACAAAGTAGTTCTTCACAAGGGAGTCGATACATTCAACGCGAACTTCGGCAGGGATGTCACCGGGTTTCAGGTTCCCGACCAGAGAGTGAATGAATACGCCGTCACAAACTTCCACCGCGATCTTGCAAAGATATTCATGGGATCGGTGCATGGGATTCCTGAGCTGAAGGGCGGCGATTTCACTCCAACCTTTTTCTTCAAAAATTCTGCGAGATTCTTCCGGCCTCATATAGACGCCGGCATATTTGGTCGGATACTCACCCTCGCTAAAAACTTTGACCGGGCCGGCAAGGCTGAATTCCTTTTGGGCCATGACCATCTGGACGCCGGGATGATCTTCACCGGCAATCTTCCAGAATTCCTCGACGGTCGGGGTGCCTTCTCCCATGTAAATCTTTTCACATTCGAACTTTTTGTCGGCTTCGGTCATTTCATGTTTTTCCGTGACCTTTATGCTTCCCATTATTTCACCGGTATCGGGATCACAAAGCGCTATTTCATCACCTTTGTTGATGCTGTTCGCATCTTCTTTTGACGCAGACAAGGTCACCGGAATGGGCCAGAAGGTTCCATCGGCAAGCTGAAAATTTTCACAAACCCCTTTCCAGTCCGCCTTGGTCATAAAACCGGTCAGCGGGCTGAAGCCGCCGATTCCCATCATGATGAGATCGCCGACTTCACGGTGAGACATGGTGATCTTTTTCAGGCCCTCAGCCTTTTTCTTTTCTGCATCAAGCTCAGCGCCTTCAAGCAAGCAGCAGGTTAACCCCTTACCGCCGTGTGGTGGAATTAGTTTTGCCATTTGTTACTTCTCCTTTCGCTTTTTTATTAAAATAAATGGTTTTTTCTGCACAATTTCGATTTTCATAAAAGATGAATAATTAGTAAGGAAAAAGCCATTTGTCAAGGGTAATCGCCAGTATAAAATGCCTAAAATGCCTAAAATGTCTAAAGTTTTGGAATTTCGCCGGAATTAATACGAATGATTAGATCCAAGCGACCTAAGAAATTGCCTGTTGACGATTGTCGATTGAACCCGCATAGCGAGGGAGATATAAATTGACAGAATACCTTATCGGGAAGATTCCCCGCATCTTGCTGCGAAGAGCCTTCAATACTCAGTCCTGTTTAATGCCGATGAGGGTTACTTCAACGGTTCGTGCCCTTGGACCGTTGTCATGATTGATGGCCACCACCTGCTGCCAGGTTCCCAGTCTGAGCTGCCGGTTTCGAATCGGCAAGGCAATCGAAGGTCCCAGAAGAGCAGCCTGGACATGGCTGTGCCCGTTGCCGTCATGCCAGGCCTTTTCATGTTCGTATTCAAGACCGGGAGGCGCCAGCCTGTTTATGGCTCTTTTCAGGTCTTCAACCACGCCGGGTTCGTATTCAATGGTTGTGATCGACCCGGTTGATCCCACCATTGTAGCGTAAAGACTTCCGCTTTCAATATCGGATTTCCTCACCAATTGATCGAGATCCGGCGTAATGTCGCAAATGTCCGGACCGGTTTGCAATTTGACCTCGATGGATTCGTAAAACATGGATACGGATTGCATAATTATCCTCCAATTGGGAGTTTAAAATGCCTAAAGTGATCTAAAGTGCCTAAAGTTATTTCCAAGATATGAACACTCAATAAAATGCTACGAATATTTCATCAGGATTGATCCCATTCCTAATAAGTTATGGTTCCCAGCATTTTATAATTTGTCTGTGCTGAAAGCATATTCCTTAACCCTGGCCCAGACCGGTCACCAACACTCTATACTCAAAAGGCATGTTTGTAATGGTGCATAGGTCATATCAAAATATGAGCAATGCGCACCAGGGCGGGCTTTAGCTCACTTTAGTTCACTTAAAACTTTAGGCATTTCTTGAAATAAATGTCTCCTGAAATCGAGGAAAAACATCCTAACATAACATATGTCAATGAATACAGATTAGAATATTAAAGCAGTTCCAGGTCCCAATTCCACAGCCCGGGCCTTTTTTTCAGATCCACATCTTTGGGGATCGGTTCCACAAGATGCACGAACAGGCTGTATCCGGCCTGTTCCAAGGCACGCTGTTCGGCCTTAAGATCGAGTGTCCAGTTGGGATATACCCAATAGTCGGACCCGAATTTTCTTGCCCAGGCCTTTTCACCCTTGGGGCTGGCAAAAGATGTTTCAATTTCCAATTGATCCGAAAGAACCCGGGAAACACAAAGGGGCCAGCTGCCTGAAATGACCATTCCCAGGGGTAAAGGGCTGTGCTCTGGCAGCAGAAGATAATCTTTTCGGCCTAGCTCCGGGCTGACGATGGCGCCTTTAAACCCCAGTGATTCCAAGGTTTTCAGTGCCAGTGCATTGGCGATATTGCAAAAAGGTCCGGCCCAGAGATTCAGTGTTTTTAAATCGTTAAAAAATTCGGTTTGCCATGGCGCGTTCAGCACGAAATTTTGGGCACCTTTTTTAAGGACAGCATCCACCTGTTCCTTTTGGTTTTGGGCATCTTCCGGCCAGACAACCGGCGGAAGCCACCACCAAAGCCGTGACCCAAGTCCCTTGGGCAGATTTTTTATGGCCGGGTTCGACAGCCAGAGGCCTGAAAGGCCGAGGTGGTTGGTCTTGCCGAGCTGACGATAAACATGAAGCTCTGAAGCCGCGCCTTTGTTTTTTCCGGATCTTTTGGGCTGCCGGGCGACAAAATTCGAAACCGTTGATTTTAAGACCGGTGCGTTGGCAGGTTCTGATTCGAGGTCAGCCAAAATCTCTTCAAGCTCTTTTTCCTGACGGTCGATGAGGAAAACCGGGATTCCTTTTTCAAGGCGCTGTTTCGACAGGGGCTTTAGATAGAGACGTCCGCCTTTTGGGACGTATTTCCCCACTTTGCGGGTTGTGTGCCATGACTCGTCTTCATATCCAACGCGAAGCAGATCTCCCGGCAGCAGTTCTTCCCTGGGATTTAAAAAAAACGTTTGCTTCGAACTCTTTACGCCTCCCACAAAAAGCCCGGACCCGGTTTGGCTTTCAAGATTGACCGGATTCTGCGGCCTTTGGGGCAAGAAATTATAATGGGTTCCGGTTCTGCCCAGAGCATAGGCCAACAGCTCAAGGGCCGCTTTCTTCATTTTAGGATCGGTTCCCTGGTCCCTTAAAATCCTGTAGGCTTTGACCGTGTAAAAAACATAATGTGCCCCTTTTTTGCGGCCTTCGATTTTCCAGGTCCGTATTTCGGGAATGGAAAGAAGGACTTTGGCCAGCACATCCAGGCTGAGGTCCTGGCAGGAAAAGAATCTTTTGCTCTGTTCTTTTTGGGTGTAAACGCGGCGGCAGGGCTGGACGCATCTTCCCCTGAGGCCGCTTTTGCCGCCGAAATAGCTGCTCCAGTAGCATCTGCCGGAAACACCGTAACACAGGGCCCCGTGAACGAACACTTCCAGGCCCAGATCCTTGGGACAGCCCAAGGCCATGGCTTTGATCTCGTCGATGTTAAGCTCTCGGGGCAGAACGATCCGGTGGACACCGAGGGTGTTTCTCGCCAGTTTAAGGGCTTCCGGAAAGCTGACATTTGCTAGGGTCGACAGGTGCAGCTCGCCGGGGAAACCGGTCTGCCCGGCCAGCTGGATAAAGGAAAGGTCCTGAACGATGATGCCGTCAGGCTTCACATGCCTGTTAAGCTGCTGAAGAAGCCCCCCTGCCATGTCCAGATCATCGGGCTTTAACAGGGAGTTCAAGGTCACATACACTTTGACGCCCTTATCGTGGGCCAGCTGTGTTAGCGGCGCAAGCTCCTCGATGGAAAAATTCTTGGCCTTCATGCGGGCTGAAAATTGCCTCAGCCCGCAATAGATTTCATCCGCTCCGGCGGCAATGGCCGCCAGAAAAGATTCTTTGTTTCCGGCCGGCGCCAGAATGGAAGGGCGCTTTAATTTTGATGGTTCATTGTTCATAGATAATATGTGAAAAGTGAAAGGCTTAAGGTAAAAAGCATCGGTATAGGGTCAAAAAATGGGTTATCGATTATCTGTTATAGGTTATTATGGGGTAGGGATCAAGAATAACGTGAAAAATGAAAGGTGAAAAGTTATCGGTTGTCGGTTATCGGGGATCAGGGTGTCAGGCGAAGGGCATAGGGCAAAGCGCATAGCGGAAAGGGCGAAAAAATATCTATGTCTTTGAAAAACGCTTTTTCAATGCATTGGCTGCATCGAAGGTCAAGCTCAGCAGGGCCGGAATCAGAAATATGGTAAACACCGTTGAAATCAGCAGGCCGCCCACCACAACACTTCCAAGCCCGCGGTAAAACTCAGAACCTGCTCCCGGAGCAAGGACCAAAGGAAGCATGGCGGATACGGTGGTGATGCTGCTCATGTAAATCGGTCGGATACGGGTTCGGACCGATTCGGTGATGGCATCCCGGGGCGGCATGTTGTGGTCCCGGATATTGTTCAGACTTTGGTGGACAATCAGGATGGCGTTATTTACCACGATACCCACCAGGATAACGAATCCGAGCATGGTAATAATGTCTAACGCCTGATAGGCAATAAATAGATTCACCAGTGCTAAGCCCACAAAGCCTCCGGCGGCGGCCAGGGGGACACTGAACATAATAATGAATGGATAGAAGAAATTTTCGAATAACGCCGACATCAGTAAATAGCTGATGACGATGGCCAGAATAAAGTTCCACATCAGGGCCGCTCGGGTTCGGGTCAAGTCGTCGGCCGTGCCGCCGAGATTGATACTGTACAGGCTTGAAAGGGCGCTTTTGGCCTTGATCGGACCCACCACCTTTTCTTCTACGATGGCCATGGCGGTTTCAAGGGGCACATCCATGGGTGGAATCACCTGGATCGTAATGGCCCGCTGAGAATCGATATGATTGATCTGGATGGGTCCTTCTTCAAGCTTTACTTCAGCGAGGGAGTTTAAGGTCACTTTTTCTCCCGACGGTGCCACCACCGGGAATTGGGGCAGGTCCTGGGTGCGTTCGAGCCGTCCTTCCCGACTTTTTACCACGAGATCGATTTCATCCCCGTGCAGCCGGTACGTGCTGGCTTTGGCCTCATCCACCATGGTGTCCACGATCAAGCCGAGATCCGCCGTGGTCATACCCAGGCGGGTCAGGCGTTCGCGATTGGGAACAATACGCATCTCCGGATTGCCCAAGTCCAGGCCGGGTATCGGTCGAATCTGTGCGCCGGGCAGCGCCTGGGCCGACAATCCGTATATCTGTCTGCCCATATTGATGAGTTCCACTAGATCGGGTCCCTTGATCTCTATCTCGATGGATCGGCCCTCACCGATATTGCGTGAAAAGAGACTGGGCTGCTGAACAATGGCAATCATGCCGGGAATTTTTCTCAGTATACCGTAAACATAGGGCAAAAGTTCCCGAGTCCTTTCCTGGACTTTTGAAACAATCCCCATGAAAACCGATTGCCCCCGTGCAACATAGAAAAAATTGCTGACCGGCGGAAGATTCAGCTTTTCGGCCAGTTCGCTTTTCTGATCATGTTCAACCAGCGGTAGAATGTCTTTTTCTACGGTCTTCCCGATATTCTCGAGCTCAGCCAGATTGTAACCCGGGGGCGGCAACAGAATTCCGAACAATATCTCTCGGTTGCCTTCAGGCAGATATTCTGTTTTCGGCATCAAAAAATATGCCAGACCCATGGCCAGAAGGGGCATGATAACGGCAAGCCCTATACGTGCCGTAAACAATCCGCACATCCAGTAAACAAACCGGGTGGTGTAGTCTATAAAGCCGCCGGCGACAGCGGTGAGCCCTCGCATGATGAAATTGACGGGTTTCCAGATTCGCGCAAAAGACCCCGTTGTTTTGAATGCCGTGTTTTTATCTTTTTGAACCTTTCCCAGGATTCTGGATGACAAGGTCGGAATCACCGTAATGGAGATGATGAGGCTCAATATCACGGCACTACTGATGGCGATGGCGATGTCACGGAAAAGCTGGCCGGCCTCCTCCTGAACGAAAACAATGGGAAGAAATACCGCCACGGTGGTCAATGTGCTGGCCAGAACCGCTCCCCAGACTTCAACGGTCCCGTCATAGGATGCTTGGACGCGGGTTTTACCCATCTCACGGTGGCGGAAGATATTTTCAAATACCACAATGGAATTATCCACGATCATACCGATGGCAAAGGAAAGGCCGGCCAAGCTGACGACGTTGATATTCCGTCCCATTAAGGTCATGACAAGGAACGTTCCGATGGCGCTGATGGGAATGGCGATGGCCACGATGACCGTGCTGGCAAAATTCCGTAAAAATATCAACAGCACCAAAATCGCCAGAGATCCACCCACAAAAATATTCTTCCTGACCAGATTTATGGCACTATAAATGTAGCCGGTTTCATCATAGACCTTTGCAATCTTTAACTTCTTTTCTTTTAACAGCCCGTCATTCAATTCGATGATGGCTTCTTGGAGTTTCTTTACCACCACCAGGACATTGGAACCGGGTTCGCGAACCGCGTTAAAAACGATGGTCGGGGTACCGGTATGCCGGACGACATATTCCGAATCTTTAAAACCGAATTCGACGACGGCAATGTCGCTGACGGTAACAGGGATGCCGTTGACTCTTTTGATGATAACATTGGAGATGTCCTCAGCACTCTTATATTCGCCGACGGTTCGGGCGATATAGCGACGCTTGCCCTCGTCAAAGTCACCGGCGCTGATGTTTTTGTTCTCTATATCGAGGGTTCGAACGAGTTCAGGAATGGTCACCTTCCGGGCCGAGAGGGCGTCGATATCCACAATGACCTGAATCTCTCGTTCCCGGCCTCCGTAGATGTTGGAAGACGATATCCCGGAAATCCGCTCAAGCCGGGGCTTCACATACTCATCGATAAAATCGTATTCCTCCTGTAAAACCCCCTCATATCCGTCCAGCGCTTGCAATACCATCCAGGCGATTGCCTTTTCGCGTCTTCCTCCGGACTTTATGATCGGCTTATCCACATCGTCCGGATATTTTTTTACCCGTTCGAGACTGTTGGATACCCTGAGCAGGGCTTCATCGGTATTCGTGCCGATTTCGAACATCAGATTGATATAGGCGCTGCTGTCCTGGCTTTCACTTTTAATCTCTACCAGACCTTCGAGGTTTTTGAGTTCTTCTTCCTGGGCATCGACGATTTCGCGTTCCACTTCAACAGGACTTGCGCCGCGCCAGGTGGTCGTGATGGAAATCTCCGGAAGATCGACATTGGGCGTCAGCTGAATCGGAATCCTGAAAAGTGATATGGAGCCGAACAGAACCAGAAGGAGGACTCCCACCGTAACGGTCACCGGTTTTTTTATGGCGGTATCGACAAGTTTCATAGAAGGTTCAGGGTTTAAGGTTCAGGGTTCAGGGTTTAGGGTTCAGGTTTCAGGTTTCAGGGTTCAAGGTATCAAACGAAACAGGTTTGCAACGGCCGGGCCCCTGATCTTCGATCCCTGTATCGTTCATCATTTTTGTACGGCTACCGGTTGTCCGGGCCTGAGGCGCTCGTTTCCACGGATGACCACTTGATCACCGGGTTGCAGACTCCCTTCAACAGCGACATTGCCGTCATAATAGCCGAGGATCTTTACATTCAGCGGCATTGCTTTACCGTCGGCCACCCGGAAAACCATCCTGTTGTCTCCCGCGGTTACGATGGCGTCCTTTGGCACCAGAAGGGCGTTTTTTTTGTCTGGCAGGTTGAATGTAACGATCGCCTCCATGCCGCTTTTAATTTTGTGATCCGGATTTTCAAGGTGTATTCTTACCGGGAAGGTCCTGGAACTGGGATCTCCCTGTGCAAGCACGGTATATATTTTACCTGAAAACAGATCGTTGAATACACTTTGTATGGATACTTTTACGTCACTTTGGGGCAGAAGCAACACCGAATAGCGCTCCGGAACGTCTACGGTTATTCGAATTTTATCGAGACCCAGAAGGGTCACAACAGGCCCGCCTTTATTTATCCATTCCCCGACCTGCGTGTGTTCTTTTACGACAAAACCCGAAAAGGGCGCTAAAACCTTTTGTTGATTTATCTCGTATTCGAGAAGATCTATTTCAGCCTTGCGCTGCAGTAATTCCTGGGAAAGCGCCTGATGCGTATAAAAAGCGGTATCATATTGTTTTTCGGCAATACTGTTTGTCTCTTTGAGCCTGCTGACCCTTTTGAGCTCTTTTTCAGCATTCTGAAGGTTCGCCAGGATTCTTTCCCTGGCGGCAATGGCGCTTTTAAGGCGAAGCCTCACTTCCGTCTCTTTTAAATTTACAAGCACGTCTCCTTTTTTGACGAAATCCCCCTCTTTTGCCGGGAAAGATTTAACCACTCCGGACACTTCAGAAGCAACGGTGCTTTCTTCAAAGGCCTCGGTCGTTCCGACCAGGGATATCTGATTGGAAACCGTCTTTTTTTCTACGACGGCGACCCGGACCGGCGTCGGCGGCGGTCCCTTGCCCGGGGCCGGGTCTTGGGCCAACAAGACTGAACCTTTCAGCAAAAAAACCGCTGCGGCGATCAAAAGATATCGGTGAAAGGACGCTTTGAAATTAAATTTTAACATTCATCACCTCAGAAAAGATGAAACCGAAATTGAGCGTTTCAAATGGTATTGATTGCGAAATTTGAATTTATCTATATTTAAAATCCTTGGACGTCAAGAGTTTAACTCTTTGCTAAAAAATATATCCACTTGCCTGAACACGATCGTGTGTTATATTGTGACCCTAGTTGATGCAAACAACCTGAGGAAAATATTACAAGTTTTTAGGGTTTTTACATAGAGCGGGATTAAATTTAATTGATTATTTGGAACGCGGATCGATCGCTTTCAAATGGAAAGGATAAAGATATGAAACTGGCAGTCAGCGGCAAAGGCGGGGTCGGTAAAACAACATTTTCCGCCCTTTTGATACGGACATTGAATGCACAGGGGAAACATGTGCTGGCCATCGATGCGGATCCGGATGCAAATCTTGCGGCGGCGCTCGGCATCCCCGATGCCGGCAACATCACCCCCATTGCCGAGATGAAAGAGCTTATTTTTGAAAGAACTGAAGCACGACCCGGCAGCATCGGCGGTTTTTTCAAACTCAACCCCAAGGTGGACGATCTTCCGGACGCGCTTTCGGCGAAAATCGATAACATCAAGCTCATGCGGCTCGGCGGTGTTAAAAAGGGCGGGTCCGGATGCATATGCCCGGAAAGCACCCTTTTAAGGGCTTTGATGACCCATATTGTTCTGGCAAGGGACGAAGTGGTGGTCATGGATATGGAAGCCGGCATCGAACATCTGGGAAGAGCAACCGCCTCTGCAGTGGACCGACTGATCGTGGTGGTGGAGCCCGGCCGTCGAAGTATCGATACCGCCGCCCACATTCGAAAGCTTGCATCTGAGATCGGCTTGAAAAATATCGCGGTGGTCGGCAACAAGATCCGGAGTGCCAAAGATGAAGAATATTTAAAAAAGCATCTGGATGGTTTTGAACTTCTGGGCTTTATACCGTATGATGACGCTTTGATAGAAGCGGATTTGGACGGTGTTTCCCCGTTTGATGTGGATTCAACGGCAAAAGCAAGTGTGGATAGCATGATGCCCAAGCTTTACCCTAAAGTCGCATAAACAACACGGTAAAATTTGTGTAAAACAGCTTATACAAAAACTTTGTCGCGATTTTTTGGCTTTGATCAAGATATAAGCCCGGTTACTTGCAACGATAGGGTTTAATGACTCGAAAAAGACGGTACGTCCATAAACCAAAAGTAAAAAAAGGCGGATTCAGCCCGGGTCGCCGGATCCTCAAAATCAGGCCTGGCGCCGATGCCGAGTTAAAAAGAGTTTTTGCCGGCATCGGCGTGCCGCCTAAAACACCCTTTAAACCTGACCCGTTCCAGCTTGAAGCCGTATCGGCCATCCAACGATCCGACTGCCTGGTCACCGCCCCGACCGGTGCCGGGAAGACCTGGATTGCCCAGCAGGCCATCGCCCGAATTCACAAAAAAGGCGGAAGATCATGGTATGCTTCCCCCTTAAAAGCCTTGAGCAACTCCAAGTACGTTGAATTTTCCGAAATTTTCGGGCCGGAAAACGTCGGCATTTTAACCGGTGACCGAAAAGAAAATCCTGATGCACCCATCATCGTGGGAACCACCGAAATCCTGCGGAATCAGCTTTACGATGCCATGCATCAGGGGACAACGTTCTTCACCGATTTTGTTGTTCTTGACGAAGCGCATTTTCTGGGCGATGAAGACAGAGGTGTGGTCTGGGAAGAGATCATGATCTATCTTCCTTCCAGGATACCGCTGCTTTTGCTGTCGGCCACCATCGGGAATTCAGGCATTATCGCCGGGTGGCTTTCGTCAATCCGCTTGAAAAAATGCAGGATCGTTGAAGAAACCCATCGTCCGGTGCCCCTTTATCCGATATTTTTTCACCCTTCAGGGACCCTTTTCCCCCTATTAACG